>Ga0209745_1000238_pt1 | contig 32248 bp, 30 predicted proteins | sample BarGraNGADG00312_FD_184495 | JGI IMG/M metagenome (GOLD analysis project Ga0209745, IMG submission 184495) | Arctic peat soil microbial communities from Barrow, Alaska - Barrow Graham LP Ref core NGADG0004-312 (SPAdes) (version 2) | ecosystem: Environmental > Terrestrial > Soil > Wetlands > Peat... | reverse complement strand
CTGGCCGGAGGTACGGCCATCTCTCGGCCGAGCGATGGTCCGGCGAGCGGAGCGCTCCTCAGGCCAGGCGTTTCCCTGGGCGTTTCCTTTGACAGGTCATCCGCAGCTGCCATAATCAGCCCTGTGCCTGAGGCCCTGTGCCCGGGGTGCCGTCCCGCGGGGGGCGCCGGCGGGCGGTGTCTGAGAACGGGCCTTCTGTTAATCTGGGGGGCGTAGACCCCGTTAATCCGGCCTATCGTCCTGCGGATCGTCCTTCTCGATGTGCGTCAAGCTCCTCGGACCCTCTTCTCCCGCTGTCTGTGCTTGTTCCCGCCGCGTGCACGCTAGACCGTGACGTGCGTGATCAGGTACTCCAGGTAGCGCGACTTCATCTGCTTGCTCGCCATGGCCTGCTTGATGGGCGGCAGACGCAGGATCACCCCGAGCACCGTGGCCATCGCGCGGTGGTTCCACAGCACGCGGTTGTCGAAGATGAGGTCCTGCAGGCCGCCGCGCTCGATCGCCATGACGATCGTGCGGTGCGCCGAGTTCAGCGGTGTCAGCACGCGCTGCGGTCGTGAGGCCAGGCCGAGGCTCTTGCTCGGGCACGTCCGCACGCACACCGCGCAGCCGAGACAGAGGTCCTCGTCGACCTTGGCCCGCCGCGCCTTGGGGTTGTGGGCGTCGTTCGCCGAGACGAGCGTCATCGCCTCCACCGGACAGACGTTCGCGCACTTCCCGCAGCCGTTGCACGTCGCCTCGTCGACGACCGGCAGGAAGTTGGTGGTGTGGACCGGGTTCATCATGCCGAACTTGCGCGCGGCGATCATCGCCTCGCAGCAGCATCCGCAGCAGTTGCAGATGAAGTTCACGCCCTCGCGCACGTTCTCGCCGAACTGCACCAGGTTGTGCTCGTAGGCCTGCTGGAGTAGGTCGAGCCCCTCGCTCACGTCGACCAGGCGGGCGTAGCCGTTCCTGGTGAGCGACTCCGCGCAGCCGTTGAAGGTCATGCAGATCTCCATGGGAGCGTCGCAGTTGCGTCCCATGTGCATCATCTTGTGGCGGCAGTAGCAGACGCCGATGCCGCGATGCGTGGCGGTCCGGATAACCTCGCTCGCGCGCTCGTAGTCGAGCACGTGCAGCGCGTTCTCGTTCGACAGGACGGGCTCGTGGACGAACGTGCGGCCGAGCTGCGTCTCGCCGTTGGCGAAGAGCGCCTTGATGAAGTCCTCTTCGACGTTCAGGTACTGGTAGAAGAGCTCGCCCAGCACCTTCTGGTCGACGTCGCCGCGCAGCCGCATCATCGAGAACTCGAAGAAGCCCGCCATCGGCGGCGGCAGGATGTAGGTGGTCTCGCCCTCGTGCTCGGTGTCGAGGAGGATGGCGCGGCTCGCGAGCTCATCGAGCACCGTGCGGGTCTCGGTGAGGCCCATCTTCAGGATCTTGGCGGCCTTCGGGGCCGTGAAGGGCTTGATCGGGAGCAGCGCTACGACGGCCGCCTCCCGCTCGCTGAAGAGCATCGAGAGGATCTTGTACAGCGTCTCCGAGGGCGGCGCGCCCTGCGGGAAGCGGTTCAGGCGGTCGACCAGTTCGGTGTAGCCCGACTTCAACGTGATGTGCGACATGTCCGCCTCTCCGCGCTCACGGGCCCGGTGCCCGTGCCGTCCGATCGTCGTCCGGCACCTCCGCGGCGCCGCATACAAAGATACCGTGTCGGTACACCGGCGCGCTGGAAGTCGCCGGTGCGACGGCCGCACTATCCTGTCAGTGCTTCCGCTCCTACCACCACCCTCCGAACAGGGACGAGCCCATGGCGCGCCGACGCATCACCGGATCCATCTGGACTCGACTCGCGGTCGTCGCGGTCTTCGCGGTCGCCATGGCCTTCATGGAGGCCGCCGTCGTGGTCTACCTGCGAGAGCTCTTCCACATCACCGGCGGGCTCGTGACGTCCGCTCCGGCCGCGAAGGACATCTGGTTCTCCGTCCCGTTCTTCACGCTGCTGAAGCCGGGCGCCCTGGCCGGCGTCCTGCCTCAGTCTGTGCCTGAGGCCCTGTGCCCGGGGTGCCGTCCCGCGGGGGGCGCCGGCGGGCGGTGTCTGAGAACGGGCCTTCTGTTAATCTGGGGAGCATAGACCCCGTTAATCCGGCCTATCGTCCCATGAGAATGGCATTCCTGCTGGTCGCTGTGGTTCTCGCGCCGGCGACTGCCGCGGCGCAAGGCACCACCAGGGGATGCATCAGGGACAACCACGGCGACGTGCTTCCCGGAGTTGAAATCGTCGCCTCGAACCCGGAGGGGCGAGAGAGAGCGGTGACGGACTCGGCCGGCTGCTATCAACTCCGGAGTTCGCGCAGGCACCTACTCGGTGGCAGCGGCCCTGGCTGGGTTCGTGACCGGCAAGCGCGGGGGCGTGGCGGTTGTGGATGGGCGCACTGCTGAATCGCTGGATTTCGCGCTCTGCACAGCCGCGGTAGAGGAAATCGACTGGTGGGTGCCGCCTGGACTGAACGGAATGTGGAAGCAGGCCGACGTGGTCGCCCGCACGCTCACCTTCACCCAGGAGAACTGGACGGGCGAGCGCACTCCGTACGCCGTAGGCCAGGATATGGTCCTGTTCCTTGTGGCAGGGCCGCGTGGGTTTCGCCGGTTGGCTGGTCCGCATTCCGTGTTCTTCCTCGAGGGCGACCAAGTTGTCAGCGACCTGCCGGCCGAGACGAAGGGCTTGACGCCTGCTGACTTCCTGGCGAAACTACGGGCGTTCGCGAAAGGACCCGAGTGCCGGTGATACGACCGTCCAACGAGGGAATGAAGCTGACGCCAGTGGTATCCTGATCGCCGGCAGGTGAGCGCGGAACGTGAGACAGTCCACGACGTGAATTCAAGGAGAATTGTCGATGTCACGGCCCCCAGCTGAAGCACGGTTCGCGCGTATAGGTCGCTGGCTCGTGCTCGCGGCGCTCAGCGCTTCAAGCGGCGCGCACGCCCAAACATCGATGACGCGACCACCTCAGAGATTTGAGGCACTCGGTCGAGACATCCTGAGCGAGCTCGTGGCGATCAACTCGACGCACGCGCATGGCTCGACCGTTGCCGCACAAGCGGTAGCCGCGCGGGCGCTCGCGGCAGGATTTCCGTCCGCCGATGTGCATGTGCTTGCCCCCGCAGACCATCCAGAGCAGGCCAATGTCGTCGTGCGTCTGCGCGGTCGCTCTGGTGACCGACCCGTGCTGTACATCGCCCACCTTGACGTCGTCGAAGCGCGGCGCGAGGACTGGACGTTCGATCCCTTTCGGCTCACCGAGCAGGAGGGTTGGCTATACGGACGTGGCACGATCGACATGAAGGGCCAGGACGCAGCCGTGCTCACGAGCCTCATTCGTCTGAAGCAGGAAGGGGTCGTGCCGGCGCGCGACATCATCGCCGCCTTTACCGCCGACGAGGAGGCAGGCGGAGACGCAAACGGCGTGGCGTGGCTTTTCAAGGAGCATCGCGACCTGGTCGACGCGGCGCTCATCGTGAATCCGGACGGTGGCGAGGCGGCGATCAAGCAGGGGCGCAAGCTCTATGTCGCCGTGCAAACGAGCGAAAAAGTGTTCGTCACGTTTGCGCTCGAGACGACCGACAAGGGTGGGCACAGCTCGCGCCCGACGGCGGACAACCCCATTTATCGTCTGGCGGCCGGTCTTGATCGGCTGGCGAAGTTCCGGTTTCCTGTCCACCTGACGGAGACGACCAGACTGTATTTCGGCCGGCGCGCGGATATTGAGAGCGGCCCGCTGCAGTCCGACATGCGGGCGATTCTCCGCACTCCCCAGGACCCCGCTGCCGTAGAGCGCCTGTCGTCAATCGTCGAGACCAATGTCCAACTGCGGACGACCTGCACCACCACGATGATCGAGGGCGGACACGCGGAGAACGCTCTTCCGCAACGCGCGCGAGCCACCGTGCAATGCCGCGTGATCCCGGGCGAGTCGCCGGACTCGGTGGCAGCGACGATCAGCGCAACGCTGGCTGATCCGAAGATCGTGGTCAGCGTCATGACGCCTGCAACGCCCGCCCCGGACTCACCGCCCGCGCCGGCCATCCTGGCTATGGTCGAGGGCGTCACGCGCTCCATGTGGCCGGACGTGGTCGTGCTGCCGGCGATGAGCTCTGGCGCCTCCGATAGCATTTACACGCGCGCGGTCGGTTTGCCGAGCTACGGGATCGACGGCATGTTCGATGATCTCGACGACGGCCGGGCGCATGGCCGCGACGAGCGCATCGGCGTGGTCGCATTCGCTGAGGAGCTCGAGTTCACGTACCGCCTCATGCGGGCGATGAGCGACGCCCCTAGCGGGATCCGCTGACCGTCCTCGAAGATCGCGGTCGAACCGACGAAGCGGCCGCGAAACTTGGCGGCCGGGGCAAAGTTCAACATCGTCGGAACACCTCGAGGATAGCCTCCGCCAGCAACCACGACTCCTCCGCGCGCTTGCGGTCGGTGGTGCCAGTGAACATTGCGGACGATCCCGCGAATGCCCCGGACGCGTCGCGAAGCGCAGTCGCCGACGCCAGGTACCAGCACGCGGTCCCATCGGCGCGGCGAAAGCGGCGCTCGTAGACGTCTTCCCGCCCTTGCTCGCGCTCGCGTACGCGGGTCCGGTGATCGCCCGGGTCCTCCGGGAGCGCTGCTCCCCGGGCCGGTGGCGCCAGGGTTCGGTGTGTGCAGGCAAGAGAGCAGGGTCCGGGGTTCCAGAGAAGGGGTGACGACGTGCTACAATTTCTGGTTTAGGGATTCGCGCAAATTGCCGGCCGTGGAACCGGCGGTTGGGTAGCATGGGTCACGACTGGATCGCCGTCCGCGGCGCCCGGGTTCACAACCTCAAGAACATCGACGTCGACCTGCCGCGCGGCCGGCTGGTGGTGATCACGGGACTGTCCGGCTCGGGCAAGTCGTCGCTCGCCTTCGACACGATCTACGCCGAAGGGCAGCGGCGCTACGTCGAGTCGCTGTCGGCGTACGCCCGGCAGTTCCTCGAGCAGATGGAGAAGCCGGACGTCGATCAAATCGACGGTCTTTCGCCGGCCATCTCCATCGAGCAGAAGACCACCGGCTCGAACCCGCGGTCCACCGTCGGCACGGTCACCGAGATCTACGACTACCTGCGCCTCCTCTTCGCCAACATCGGCGTGCCACACTGCCACCAGTGCGGCCGGGAGATCTCGTCGCAGACGCTCAGCCAGATCACCGACGTGGTCTTCGCGTTTCCGTCCGACGAGCGGATCAACGTGATGGCCCCGATCGTGCGCGGGCGCAAGGGCGAGTTCAAGAAGGAGTTGGCGGCGCTGCGTGCGCGCGGGTTCACCCGCGCGCGCATCGACGGCCAGGTGCGCGCCCTGGACGAGGACATCGGCCTCGATCGCCGCCGCAACCACACCATCGACGTCGTGGTGGACCGGTTGCTCGTCCGCCCCGGTATCGAGCGCCGGCTCTCCGACTCGGTCGACACGGCGCTTGGCCTCGCCGACGGCATCGTCATCATCAACAGCGTCGAGGCCGGGGACCGGCTGTTCTCGCGGCGCCTCGCGTGCGTCGACTGCGGCATCAGCATGCCGGAGATGACGCCGCGCGCCTTCTCGTTCAACTCGCCGCACGGCGCGTGCACCGAGTGCCAGGGCCTCGGGGCGATGTACGACTTCGACCCGGTGCGGCTGGTTCCCGACGACTCGATCTCCCTGCTCGAGGGCGCGATTGCGCCGTGGGCGCCGGGCGACAAGCGGCTCGTGCGCGAGGCGCTCACCGCGCTCGGCCGGAACTTCGGGATCGACCTCACGGTGCCGTTCGGCAAGCTGCCGAAGAAGGCGAGAGATCTGATCCTCCTCGGCCCTGACGCCGCCCGCCACGCGAACGGCAATGGCAACGGGCAGGCACGTGCCGTGACTGCCGCGGAGCCTGCCGCGGTGAAGCGGCATCGCAGGGCCGCCGATCCGTACGGGCGTGACTTCGAGGGGCTGATCCCGAACTTGCGGCGACGCTTCGAGCAAGGCACGTGGTCCGAGCAGGAGGAACTCGAGCGCTACCGCTCGCTGCGGCCGTGCCCGATGTGCCACGGGGAGCGCCTCACGCCGCAGAGCCGAAGCGTGCGGGTCAAGGGACACACGATCACCGAGTACGTGGATCTGCCGCTTTGTGACGCGCTCGAGGCGTTCCGGGGGATGGCGCTCTCGGATCGCGAGCAGTTGATCGCCGGGCGAATCCTGCGCGAGATCCAGGAACGGCTCCGCTTCCTGACGGACGTTGGTGTCGGGTATCTCACGCTCGGCCGCAGCGCCGCGACGCTCTCCGGCGGCGAGGGCCAGCGGATCCGGCTGGCCACGCAGATTGGTGCGAGCCTGCGTGGTGTGCTGTACGTGCTGGACGAACCGTCGATCGGCCTTCACCAGCGCGACAACCGGCGCCTGCTCACCACGCTCCGCCGGCTCCGCGATCTCGGCAATAGCGTCATCGTCGTCGAGCACGACGAGGAGACGATTCGCACCGCCGACTACCTGGTGGATCTCGGGCCTGGTGCCGGAGCGCACGGCGGGCAGGTCATCTTCCAGGGGCCTCCGGCCGCGCTGATTTCCGGTCCGGGAGTGAGTTCCGTCGGGGCGAAATTCACTCCCGGACTCGTTTCGCTGACTGGGCAGTACCTCCGAGGGGAACGATCGATCGACACGCCGGCTGCACGCCGCCCCGCCGACCGTGGCGCGCTGGTCATCCGCGGCGCCCGCGCCAACAACCTGAAGAACCTCGACGTCCGCATCCCGATCGGCGTCTTCACGGCGGTGACGGGCGTGAGCGGGTCGGGGAAGTCCACGCTCGTCAACGACATCCTGTATCGTTCGCTCGCGCGGGTGCTCTATCGCGCGGCCGACGAGCCGGGTCTGCACGCGGGCATCGACGGAATCGAACTGGTGGACAAGGTCATCGAGATCGACCAGTCGCCGATTGGGCGGACTCCGCGTTCCAACCCGGCAACCTACACCGGCCTGTTCGCGTTCATCCGGGAGCTGTTCGCCGTGCTGCCCGAGGCCAAGGCGCGCGGGTTCAAGCCGGGCCGCTTCTCGTTCAACGTGAAGGGCGGGCGATGTGAAACCTGCCAGGGCGACGGCGTGATCGCGATCGAGATGCACTTCCTGCCGAACGTCTACGTGACGTGCGAGGAGTGCAAGGGACGCCGCTACAACCGCGAGACGCTCGAGATCCGTTACCGCAACAAGTCGATCGCCGAGGTGCTGGACCTGACCGTGGATCAGGCGCTCGAGCTGCTCGAGAACTTTCCGCCCATCGCGAACAAGTTGCGGACACTGCAGGAGGTCGGGCTCGGTTACATCAAGCTCGGGCAGTCGGCGACCACGTTGAGCGGCGGCGAGGCGCAGCGCGTCAAGTTGTCGAAGGAGCTGTCGCGGCGCGGCACCGGCAGGACCCTCTATATCCTCGATGAGCCGACAACGGGGCTGCACTTCGAGGACACGCGGAAACTACTGGATGTGCTCGGCCGGCTGGTGGACCAGGGCAACACCGTCGTCGTCATCGAACACAACCTCGATGTCGTCAAGACGGCTGACTACGTGATTGACCTGGGCCCCGAGGGTGGAAGAGAGGGTGGCCGGGTGGTGGCGGCGGGCACCCCGGAGGAAGTGGCCCGGGTGTCCAAATCGTACACTGGGCGGTTCTTGTCCGAACTGTTCGGACGTCCGCCCTTGCGACTGGTGAAAAGGCTGGCTGGATGAGCAACTGTGGTAAGATGGCCACGCTCTGGGGCCGTGAGGCTGTGGTTGCTCGACCACAGCCAGCTCTGCTTCTTGTCTCTCGATGGGAATGATGCGATGCTAACTATCTGCAAATGAGTCTGTTATGGATCAGGCGGCAGCTTCAGGCGTAGGCGGTATGGCCATTGCTTAGCTAGATACCGCCCTGATTGCTTACACGCGCAGATCGAGACCCGAATGGACTCACAACGGACTCTTAGACGACAGCAGTCCTGCGCCGGAATCGGCCTTCACTCAGGCAACAAGGTCACATTGACGCTTCGGCCGGCGCCGGCAAATTCCGGGATTCGGTTTCGGCGCACGGACCTTGGCGGCTTTGAGATTGAAGCCACCGTCAACAACCTGGCCGGTATCCACTACGCGACGGGACTGGTGCGAAACGAAGGGTCGGTCGAGACTGTCGAGCACCTGCTGGCGGCGTTGGCCAGCCTTGGGATCGACAACGCGGTTGTCGAGTTGAACTATCCCGAGGTGCCGATCATGGACGGCAGCGCAGCGCCGTTCGTGTACCTGATTCACGAGGCCGGCATCCGTTCGCTCCCGGTGCCAAAGCGCTTCCTCCGCGTCACCAAGCCAATCGAACTGACGCGTGGCGACAAGCGGATCGCCCTCTACCCGAGCGATCACTTCAAGGTCACCTACTCGATCAGCTACGACCACCCGCTGCTGCGCCACCAGGCGCGGACGATGGCGATCAACGAGTCGGTGTTCATCGAACAGATTGCGCCGGCGCGCACCTTCACCTTCCTGAAGGAAGTGGAGATGTTGCGGCAGAACGGCTTCGCCCTCGGCGGCTCGCTCGAGAACGCGGTCGTCATCGGCGAGACGGGCGTTTTGAACAATCCCCTCCGCTTCGACGACGAGTTCGTGCGCCACAAGATTCTGGATGTGATTGGCGATCTCGCGCTCGTCGGCTTCCCGGTGATCGGCCACCTGGTGGCGCACCGCGGCGGTCACGGCCTGCACACGGCGTTCGCCGCGAAGATCCTGGAAGAGCGGGATTCCTGGGAACTCATCGAACAGCCGCTGATGCCGGCACTGCCGGTGCCCTCCGCTGCCCCGATTGGAGCCGCGGCGACGGGACGGTAGCGACGCCCACCGGCCCCGTGCGACCATAGGGCATGTCCATCCTCCGCTTGCTCGGATTTCCGGATCACCACGCCAACGCCCGCCACGACGATGTCGATGCCGTGCGGCGGATCGCGGAGGCGCTCGATCGCCTGGAGCCGGAGCGCGCGCGCTACGTCGCGGCCTTCGCGTATCTTCTCGGGCGCGTGGCCTGCGCGGACCGGGAGGTGAAGCCGGAAGAGATGCGGCTCATGGAGCGCATCGTCATGGAGCGGAGCGCGCTGCCGGAGGAGCAGGCGGTCCTCGTCGTGCAGATCGCCCGGAGCCAGAACCTTCTCTTCGGGGGCACCGAGGACTTCCTGGTGGCCAGGCAGTTCGAGCAGATGGCCACTCACGAGCAGAAGCTCGGCCTGCTCGATTGCCTGTTTGCCGTGTCTGCGGCGGATCAATCGATTACCGTGATCGAGGACAACGAGATCTCCCGCATTGCCGGGGAGCTGAGAATCGAGCACGCGGACATCGTCCGCGCCCGGCTTCGGTACCGTGATTACCTGAGCGTGCTGCGGCAGCCGTAGAGGTATCTCGTGGAGGGTGGCGGCAAGCAGGACCTGGTCTGTCAGGCGAGCGCATCGGGGATGGCAGCCCGCCCTCGAGTTTTCGCGTCTGACCCCTTGGCGAAGGGGTCAGACGTGAAAAAAGTGATGATTCCAGAGCGGACCCCACGCGGGTCAGAATGTGAAAGCGATCCCGACCGTCCCGCGGAAGAAGTTCCAGTTCTCCAGCCAGCCCCAGCCCGCCTCGAGCTTGTCGTTCGCGCCGACGCCCTTGAAATAGCGCAGGTCGCCTCGCACGCCGATGCGGGGGTGGAAAAAATACTGCACGCCGCCGCCGATGAGGACGACGCCCTTGTTCTTGACGTCCTTCCCAAGGACGGCGAAGTCCTCAATTTTCGACCGCATCAGGCCGCCGCCAATGGCGAAATACGGCCGGATTCGCTGCGAGCCCATCTGGGCCGTGTACGGATGGATCATCAGGGCCCCGGTCACGGTCATCAGGTTGTTCCCGCCCAAATCGTTGGGGGGTCCGAAGAACTCCGGGTAGTAGCCGAGATCCAACTCTGCGGAGATGACGCCCGGGCCCCAGAAGTTGATCGCGACGCCCAGGGCCTTGGGGTTCGAGAAGTCCAGCTTCGCGTTCGGGCCACCCGAGAACAGGTTGCCCCCGAAGTTCAGGCCGCCGTATAAGCAGATGTAGTCGGTGTTCTCGTCCTTCGACCGGCCACCCGACTGTCCGCCATCGGCGGACGCAAGGGTGGGCGCCAACATGACCAGACACAGCACGAGAGCCGCAAACCATCGCACACGCATATCGGAGCCTCCATATCGATAGGAAAAGAACCCGTGAAGTGGCACCTCAGGCGTGCCGCAACGCCGTGGACCCGAGTCCCCTGCTGTCTTTCCGGCTAACCCGCATCGACGTATCCGGCAGGAGAAACGGATTGTGAGCGCCCGCGCTCGGCCTACAGAATAGCATGGAATGCCCTGGCCCTTCGCGATGGGGCTGCGACAAAGCCGCAAGCCAGAAGGCTTGCGGTACAAGGATCTGCGGTGTTCATGTGGCGCGGGCCTCCTGGCCGGCGGAACGGCGTGCAGCCGCTCGAGTGTTGATCTCGACGGGTGATGGCCTCACTATGGGAAGGTGCCATTTCTTCCCGGCTCCGAGGTCGTTGTGATTGCGCTCCACACGCGCGGGCGGATCATGGACGTGCTGGCGGGCGGCCGCTACCGGGTTGCCGTCGGCGGCCTCACGACAGTGTGCCGGGAAGAGGATCTCGGGACGATGTCCGCCTCGAAGAAGCAGACACGGCGGGAGCGCGACGCACCCTCACTCTGGGCGGGACCGGACACGCTGGCGTCGCTCACCCATCCGGCTGATCTTCGCCAGTTGCAGTCGCTCGACCTCCACGGGACGACGGTGCCGGAAGCGCTGTCCCGGCTCGGGGCCTTCATCGATCGGGCAATCCGCGCCGGTCTCGATCGCGTGGAGATCATCCACGGGATCAGCGGTGGGCGACTGCGAGCGGCGGTTCGCGGCCAACTGGCGGGCATGCCGTCGATCGCCCGCTTCGCGCCTGATCCTCGCAATGCCGGCGTGACCATCGTCTACTTCTAACCACGACACGACCGCGAAACGCTGGCCTGCACGGCAATCCACTCCCCGACCAGATCCGAACCCTCAGGGGGGCGGGGAAGTAGCGGCCTGCCAGTCAAATGCGGTGTGTTCAGCCTCTGTCTGTCACGCGACGTGAGGCGTCGTGCGGCGGGTGTCTCGCGGCGTTCGCGTCAGCGCAGCCTCTTCCCGCCGCTGGCCAGCTTCTCCATGTAGGACGCAAGGCGATCGTTCTCGAACCGGACGGTGTTGTGGAACAGGCTCTCCGCAAGGTAGCCGCGCAGTTCCGCGTCGGTCATCTGCGCGATCAGATGCCGGATCTCGCGCATCATATCCTCGTAGGACCGATCGAGTTGCCGCTTAGCCGTCACTTCCTGGAACAGCGTCTCGATGATCGCGAGCAGGTCGCCGTCGAGCGTGATGCCCACGCCGCTGGTCGTGGTGATGGTACGCATGGCTAACCCCCGAAGCTGCGGACCGCGCTGGCCTCGTCGGGATGGATCTCCAGGAAGTTCTGCGCGCCCGTCAGGGTGAGCATCGTCTCGACTCGCTTCTGCACGCCGGCGAGTTTCAGCTTCCCGCCGGCGGCGTTGGCCTGCCGGTACAAGTCCATGAGGCACCCGATGCTCGCGCTGTCGATATAGTTGACGCCGCCGAGATCGACGACGACCTTCTTGTCGCCGGCCGCCAGCAGCGAGGCCACCGACCCGGCAAAGTCCGAGAGCAGGGGGTACATGAGCCGCGCCTCGCCGACGCGGACAAGGGTGACGTCTCCCGTGCGAGTGATCGTGAGGTTCATTCGGGCACTCCGGTCCGGCCGTTGGCCGGCCTACGCGCATCCACCCGGCGTCCGTCGGCTTCCTCGCGAAGCCGCAGGATCTGCCGGGCCAATTCCTTCCGACCGCGGTTGATACGCGACTTGACCGTCCCTTCCGGGAGGCGAAGACGCTCGGCAATCTCGAGATACGAGAGTTCCTGGATATCGCGGAGCAGTACCGCCAGGCGGAGCGATTTCGGCAGCGTCTGGAGCGCCTGGCGGAGCAGGGCGGCCAGGTCGCGGTTTTCGAGCGTCGCCAGCGGGCTCGCCGTGGCCGACACGGGTGACAGGTCCTCGGCCGGCACGTCCCGGTCGATGGTCTGGCGCTCCTTGCGCACGCTCCGGTAGTGGTCGATGCACAGGTTCCGGCTCACGCTGATCAACCACGTCTGGAAGTTCGCGCGTCGATCGAACGTCTCGAGCGAGCGGAAGATCTTCAGGAAGATATCCTGGGTGAGATCCTCGGCCTGTTCGTGGGACCCGACGAACTTGTACGCGACGTTGAACACCTTCCGCCAGTGCTGTCGGACAATCTGCTCCCAGGCCACCTGGTCGCCCCCGAGACACTTCTCGACCAAGGCGTCGGTGGCGGGCGGCTGCGGCGAAAGGAGATTGGCGGTCATCAATTCGGGCGCATGGGCGGGAAGCGGGATGATAGCAAAGCGTTTTTCGCAATGTCAAACGCCGAGCTGTCAGGTAGAATCGCCTCCGTGACCACTGTCGCCCCTTCCGCGTTTACCTTCGAAAATTCCCTCGGCTTGTGCTGCGACGGTCTGCCGCTAGCCGACGTGGCGGCCCGGGTCGGAACCCCGACGTACATCTACAGCGCGGCCTCCATCCGGTCGGCGTGGACGCGGCTGGACGCCGCCTTCGCTGCCGTGCCCCACGCGCTCCATTATGCGCTGAAAGCCAACTCGACGCTCGACGTGCTTCGGTTGCTCCGCGGGCTGGGCAGCGGGGCGGATGCCAACTCGGGAGGCGAAATCGAGGTGGCTTTGCGCGCCGGGTTCATCCCGGAAGACCTGGTGTTCACCGGCGTCGGGAAAACGCCCGAAGAATTGCAGCGGGCGGTCTCGCTGAGCCTGAAGGCCATCAACGCGGAATCGCCGGGCGAACTGGATCGAATCGACGCGTTCGCGCGTGCACGGGGGACCCGCGCGCGCGTGGCCGTCCGCCTGAACCCCGACATTGAGGCCGGCGGCCACCCGTACATCTCGACCGGCCGGCGGATCAACAAGTTCGGCGTCCCGATCGAGCTCGGCCGTGAGCTCTACCGCAAGATCTCGAAGATGCCGGGGCTCCAGCCGGTGGGTGTGCACGTGCACATCGGCTCGCAGATCACGGACCTCGAGCCGTTGAGGCAGGCCGCGGTGGCGCTGGCCGGGCTCGTGGCCGATCTGGTCGAGGACGGCATTGCCCTCGAGCACTTGGACTTGGGCGGTGGGCTCGGCATCTCGTACGACGGGTCCGCCGCGCCGACTTTCGAGGACTACGCCGCCGCCGTCCTGCCGGTCGTCAGCCCAACCGGCCTGGCGACGCTGCTCGAGCCCGGCCGCGCCATCGTCGGACCGTCGGCCGTTCTGCTGGCCCGCGTCATCGATATCAAGTCGTACTTCGACGGGAAGCCGTTCGTCGTCCTCGACGCGGGGATGACGGAACTTCTTCGGCCCGCCCTGTACGGCGCCTACCACCGAATCGAGCCGGTCAGGCCGCGGCCGGGCACGGCGCGGACGTGGGAGATCGTCGGCCCGCTGTGCGAGAGCAGCGATATCGTCGGCAAGGATCGGGTTCTTCCGCCCCTCGAGGTCGGCGACCTGGTGGCCGTGTTCGACGCCGGCGCCTACGGGTCCACGATGTCGTCCACGTACAATCGCCGGCCGCTGCCGTGCGAGGTGATGGTGGATGACGGGGGGTGGGAGGTCATCCGCCGCCGGCAGACAATCGACGACATGACGGCGATGGAGATTTGAGCTTCACGCGCCGACCGAAGGGACCCTGAGATGCCTGGCTTGCTGATCGCGTTCGAAGGCCTCGACCAGAGCGGAAAGGAAACGCAGGCGAACACTCTGGCTGCCCGGCTGAGAGAGGCCGGGCGCCGCGTGACGACCGTGTCGTTTCCCGACTACTCGACGCCGATCGGCACCGAGTTGCATCGCGCGCTGCACGGCGAGCGCGGCTACGGACCGGACGTGATCCAGATGCTGATGATCGCGAACCGCTACGAGTGGAAGCCGGCGATCGTCAGGGCGCAGGACGAAGGCCAGGTTGTCGTGGCCGACCGCTACCTGGCGTCGAGCGTCGCCTACGGCGAGGCGCAGGGGCTCGATCCCGAGTGGCTGTTCGAGGCGCAGAAATACCTGCCGCCGCCGACGCTCACGGTGATGATCGACATCGCGCCGGCGACGGCCGTGGCGCGCAAGCGCTCCAACCGTGATCGTTTCGAGCAGGATCTCGCGATGCTCGAGCGGGTGCGCGTCAGCTACCGCCGCCAGTCCGCGCGTCTGGGCTGGGTCGCCATCGACGGCGAGCGGTCGATCGAGGAGGTGGCGGCGGATGTCGCTAGCGCGGTCTCGACAGCGCTCGCGCGGCTGTAAGCGCGCGTACCTCTCGCGCGCCACCTGACCTCAACACTTCGGCGCACGCCTGCAAGGTGGCGCCGGTCGTGCTCACGTCATCCACCAGCACCACGCACGCATCTCGAAGCCGCGCATCGTGACGACGAAGGAGCAGGAATCCGCGCCTCGGCGGGGCGAAGGCGCCTCGCACGTTCCGGTGCCGCCGCGACGCGCTGAGGCCGAACTGTGGCGACGTGGCGCGCACGCGGCGCAGCGCACGCACGACGGGCAGGCCGAGCCCGCGCGCGAGATCCTCCGCCTGGTTGAAGCCGCGCGCGTGCCGACGGCGCCAGTGCAGCGGGACCGGCACCACGAGGTCGGCGCCGGCGAGGACGTCGTTTCCGCGCTCGCGCATCATCGCGCTCAGCCGGCCGGCCAGCGTTCGCCGTCCCTCGTACTTCAGGCAGTGGATGACCTGTCGGAGAACGCCCTCGTAGGCGCCCGCGGCCCGCGCGCGCGTGACGGGCGAGGGCCGACGACGGCAGCGGACGCAGGAGCGGTAGGCGAGATCCAGGCTGCGCCAGGTGGCGAGCGCATCGCCACAGGTCTCGCAGAGGGGCGGGGTCAACGGGGGAATGGCGCGCCAGCAGCGGGAGCACACGGGGCCGTCCAGCGGGGCGTCGAGCATCGAACCGCAGGCCAGGCACAGCGGGGCGAGGAGAACGGAGAGGAGGCTATTGGAGAAATGAAGAATGGGGCTCCTCCGGCAGCGTGACGCGCTCGGAGCTGCCCCACAGCCGCTCGAGCGCATAGAACTCACGCCGTTCGCTGCTGAAGACGTGGACCACGAAGTCGAAGTAGTCGAGCAGCACCCAATCGGCGCGCTCGAATCCCTCGACGTGCGCCGGCCTCACCTGCTCCTTCCGGAGCGACTCCTCGACGGCATCGGCAATCGCCTTGACCTGCCGCGTGTTCTGCCCCGAGCAGATGACGAAGAAATCGGTGAAGGCGTCGAGCGACCGCAGGTCCAGGACCTGGAGGTCGATCGCCTTCTTGTCCCGGGCCGCCTGCACAACGCGTTCGATGGCGGCCGGGAGTCGGTGCTTCTTCGAGGAACTCGTCCGATTCTCGGGTGTGCTCATGCAAGACCGCTTCCTGATGGAGTTCGTCGCGAACCGTACAACCGGTGTTTCCTGATGTGGCGTTCGACGTCCGACGCCACGAGTCCCGCCAACGACTCGCCCCGCGCCGCGCGTTCGCGGATCTGGGTGGACGAGACGTCCGGGGTGGCCGCATTCACGAGGAAAATTGAGCACGACGCGACATCGCCCGCATCCGCGCCGTCGGTGGGCACCGTGCGCATCCGCGGAACGAGGGCAGGGAGCCGCTCCCGCAGCATCCCAAACGGTTGCCCCGGCCTCGAAATCACGATGAAGTGGGCCAGGTCCAGGACGGCCGGATAGTCGTGCCAGGAGGCAATTTCTGCAAGGGCGTCGGTGCCGGTGATGAAGAAAAGTTGCGACGCCTGGTAGCCGTCGTCCAGCAGACGCCGCAGTGTGATCGCGGTGAACGAGGGGCCGGGCAGGCGCAATTCGACATCCGACGCGACGAGCCGGGGATGGGCACCAACGGCCAGCGAGACCATGGCGAACCGATGGAACGCCGAGGCACGGGGCTGTGACGGGCGATGCGGAGGCTCATGCGACGGGATGAGCAGGACCCGGTCCAACGCGAGCGCCGCGCAGGCAGCCTCGGCGGCGGCGATGTGTCCGTCGTGCACGGGATCGAATGTCCCGCCGAGGATGCCCGTGCGGCCTGGTTCAGGGATCATTCCTCGGGCTCGGCGGAGGTGGTCCGGGTCATCCCGCGCCACATCGCCTCGAGCAGCGCCGGCACGCCCTGACCGGTGACGGCCGAGATCGTCAACACCGGGAGCGACCACTCGGCGGCCTTCGCGGTCAGGCGTGCCACCCGCTCCTTGTCGTCCAGCGAATCGATCTTGGTGGCGACGACCACCTGCGGGCGCTCGAGCAGATCCGCGCGGAACAGCTCCAGTTCCCGCCGGAGCACGGTGAGGTCGTCCGCCGGCTCGCGCTCCGACGCCGACGACACGTCCACCAGGTACACCAGCACCTTGGTGCGTTCGATATGGCGGAGGAACTGGTGGCCGAGACCCTGGCCGTGGTGCGCGCCCTCGATCAGCCCGGGGATGTCGGCCACGACGAAGCTGCGGTCATCGCTGAGCGAGACCACACCGAGGTGCGGCGTCAGCGTCGTGAACGGGTAGTCGGCAATCTTCGGCTTGGCGGCGGAGATGCGCGAGATGAGCGTGGACTTCCCGGCGTTCGGATAGCCCACGAGCCCCACGTCGGCGAGGAGTTTCAGCTGGAGGCGCAGCGCCCACACGTCGCCAGGAAGGCCCGGCTGGGACCGTCGGGGCGCCCGGTTCGTGGAGGTCGCAAACTGGGCGTTGCCAAGCCCGCCTCGCCCGCCCTGTGCCGCGAGTACGCGCTGGCCTTCTGCCGCGAGGTCCGCCACCTGTTCCGGCACGGCGCCGGGCGGTTCGATCCGATACACGACCGTGCCAACCGGCACCTGGAGTTCGAGGTCGGCGCCGTCGCTGCCGTGGCGATTCGACCCCTCGCCGTGCCCGCCGCGCTTCGCGTGGAATTCGGGATGGAACCGGTAAGTGACGAGCGTGTTGAGGTGAGGGCTGGCGACCAGGAAGACCGATCCTCCATGACCGCCATCACCGCCGTTCGGGCCGCCACGAGGAACGAACTTCTCCCGGCGGAAGCTGACGCATCCGCGACCGCCATCTCCGGCGGAGATCCGGATGTCCACCTCGTCAACGAACATTTCGGTGGCTATCGCCTATTCGACTGGCAGGACGCTGATTTTTCGGCCGTGCGCACCGTGATCCTCGAAGCGCACGCTGCCGGTGATCTTCGCAAAGAGCGAATGGTCCTTGGCGAGCCCCACGTTGAGGCCGGCGTCGAACCGCCGCCCATGCTGCCGCACGAGGATCGATCCGCCCGTGACGATGTTGCCGTCAAAGCGTTTCACGCCCAGCCGCTGGGAATTGCTGTCGCGGCCGTTGCGCGAACTGCCTTGTCCTTTCTTGTGTGCCATGAGAACTCACCCATTCATTCCGCAGAGGCTCGCCTCCCAGCCCGCGTCGTCCGCGAAGGCTAGAGAACGATCTCCTTGACCGTGACGCGCGTATAGGTGCTGCGATGCCCCTTGGTCCGCCGCATCCCCTTGCGCCGCTTCTTCTTGAAGACCCGGATCTTCGGGCCCCGCGCCACGCCGTCTACGACGGCCACGACCCGAGCGCCCGCCAGGAACGGCGCGCCAGCCATCAGTTCGCCGCCGTCCTTCTCGACCATCAGCACCTGGTCGAAGTTGACCTCTGCGCCCTTGTCGTTGCCGAGATTATCGACAACGAGCGTCTCGCCCGGGATCATCTTCACCTGGTGGCCGCCACACTGGACAATCGCGTACACGCCTGTATCTCCTGTCGCTGCTGCCTCGCCGCACCTGATAAGCGCGGGCGGAGGCGGGCATGCAAACCCCTACCGGGCATTCCCGGCCAGCGGGAAACCCCTAGCCTACCATCAAACTGCAGAATTTGGAAGACCGGTGCGACCGGATGGTCGCAGTAGGGGCGGGTTTGAACCCCGCCCCTACCTGAGCAGCACGCGCGTACCCCGGATCTTCTGGCTGCTGAGCGTGCCGAGGAAGCCCGGGATCAGGCGGTCCATCAGCTCGAAGTAGGACGAGAGCGCCGGCGTGTCCTGGTTGGGGTTGTAGAGCACTTCCTCCCGGAACACCTCCGAGTGCAGCGTGGCGCCGGTGCGTCCGTCGATGAACACGAACTTCGGCCGGAGGATGTACCCCTTCCGCTCCATGTACGTGCGGATCGGTTCGACGGTTCGCCGCCCGTACTGATCGATGACCTCTCGTTCGCGCTGGACGAATCCCGCGTGGGCGTAAGGCGTGAACAGGACGGTGCCGGTGACGATCAGCGGGTTCTGGAATTCCTCGCCGAGCTTCTTCCAGTAGTTCGTGTTGGCGAAGACGAAGTCGTACGCCTCGAGGTCCTTCTCGTCCTTGATGAGGGTGGGCAGGGGCAAAACGGCATTCGCCTGCGCGGCCGACGCGGTGCCGTCTGCGTCCGCTCGCGGCTGTTGGGCGGCGATCTCGGTCAGCGCGATGACGTCCGCTTCGATCACCTTCATGCTCGACTTGGTTCGCAGTTGGCTGCGAAGCAGGCGCACCGTCTCGAGGTTGGCGTCCACATCTTCCGCGCCGCCGGCGATGAACCCGGCCACCAACACGCGCTGGAACGGCGACGTGTCGAGCTTTGGCTGGATCGGCGTCTCGAGAGGGATCTCGAACACGCTCGTGCAGGTGGCGAGGGCCAGCGCGGCCACGACGCTAGCGAGTGGTACGGCGGCTCGCGCGATCATTGATTTCCTTGAAGAACTCGTAGTTCTGGCGGATGGACACGTTCTTCGGGTCGAGTTCGAGGGCCTTGTCGTATGCCTTGCGCGCCTTCTCGAACATCCCTTCGTGCTCGTATGCAACCGCCAGGTTGTTGTACGCCGCGGCGTACTTCGGGTCGATCTCTGCGGCCTTTTCCCAGCGATACAACGCCTCTTTCCAGAGGCCCTTGTTGGCGACGTCGATGCCGAACTGGACCTGGGCCTGTGCGTCCCGATGAGGGCCGCCGGCCAGTGCCAGCCTCGCGCCCAGCGCGAGCACCAGAACAGCGAAGGCGATGGTCTTGCGCATCTATGCTCCCGGATTCTCTCAACTATAAGCTTTCGCCCGTGGCGGTGCAATCTTCCGACGTCGGGACCATCTATTTCTCTATGAGGACGAGAATTCCTCTTGCTTCCACTTGCGCGGGCGGCGCCCGACGCCTATATTTCAGGTTGAGGTCGGGTGCCGGCCGCCTGTTCCGGGCGGCCGACCTGGCTTTGCTCTGCGCCAGACCCGCCGCCACACTCTCTATTTGCCGCCACCGGTGTCCACGTCACATCGCAAAGCGGTCCGCCGTCTGACTACAAAGAGTGGAGCTGTCATGTTGGCCATTCTCGACCTCGTAGCGCTGTCTTCCTGGCACCTGGCTTTGCGGGTGAAGGCCCTGGACATCTTGCGCGCGCAACCAGGCCTCCTCTCGCTCGAGGCCGTGCTCGAGGCCGTTCCCGGCGCCAGGATGCCACCCGGCCTCGCCTCCCGGCTGCGGATCCGTGCCGCGAAGGCGCTCGCGGCCGCGCGCCGCGGCGGGATCGAGCCGATTGCCTGGGGCGATACGCGATATCCTCTGTTGCTGGCCCAGATTCCCGACGCGCCGCTGGTCCTCTGGACAAAGGGTGACCACGAAGTCCTCTCCCACCCTACCGTCGCCATCGTCGGATCCCGGGCGGCCACGCCCTACGGTCTCGAGGCCGCCTCACGCCTGGCCGGCGACCTCGCCGCCGCCGGGGCCCTTGTGATCAGCGGGCTGGCGCGCGGCGTGGATTCCGCCGCACATCGCGCCGCCCTCGCGGCCGGGGGAGAGACGGTCGCCGTTCTGGGGTCTGGCGTGGACGTCATCTATCCGCCGGAGCACCAGGAGTTAGCGGTCGAGATCGCGAGCCGCGGGGCGCTCGTCAGCGAACTGCCGCCGGGGACGCCGCCTTGCGCCTTCCATTTTCCGGCCCGAAACCGTATCATCAGCGGCCTCTCACTGGCGGTGGTGGTGGTGGAGGCGGCAGAGCGGAGCGGGTCGCTCATCACCGCGGGCTGCGCCCTCGACCAGGGGAGGGCGGTCATGGCGGTGCCCGGCAGCGTGCTGTCCGGCCGGCACAAGGGCTCCCACGCCCTGATCCGTGACGGCGCGGCCGTCGTGGAGTCGGCCGAGGATGTTCTCGCCGAACTGCGCACCAGCTCGCTGCGGCCCGCGTCCCCTGTGGCCGGAGATGCCCCGCTGTCAGACCCGATTGTCGCTCGGATGACCGCCGGTGAGAGCTACGACGTGGAAGGGCTTGGGCGCGCCACGGGCCTTTCGCCCGCCCAGTTGTTGCCCCGCCTGCTCGAACTGGAGCTGCGCGGGGCCGTCCGCCGGCTGGACGGGGGGAGATTCGTTCGAGCTGGTCGAACGTGCTAACGTAGGGCCGTAGATAAACTGATGCCTAAATCACTTGTCATCGTTGAATCGCCTGCCAAGGTGAAAACACTCTCTCGCTTCCTCGGCCCCAACTATCGAGTGGAGGCGAGCTTCGGTCACATCCGGGATCTTCCCGAGAGCGCCGACGAGGTGCCTGCTGAGATTCGCGACAAGTCCTGGGGCAACCTGGGAGTTGATACCGACGGCGACTTCAAGCCCTACTACGTCATCCCGGCGTCCAAGCGCCGCCATGTCACCACGTTGCGGGCGGCCATGAAGGACGCCTCCGAAGTGCTCCTGGCGACAGACCCCGACCGTGAAGGCGAATCGATCAGCCAGCATCTCAAGGAAGTTCTGAAGCCCAAGGTTCCCGTCCGGCGGGTCACGTTTCACGAAATCACCCGCGAGGCGGTCGAAGCAGCGGTGGCCGGCGCGCACGACCTCGACGAGAACCTCGTCAGGGCCCAGGAAAGCCGTCGAATTCTCGACCGGCTCTACGGGTACACCCTGTCTCCTGTGCTCTGGAAGAAAGTGCGGACCGGCTTGAGCGCCGGGCGTGTGCAGAGCGTGGCCGTCCGGCTCATCGTCGAGCGCGAGGAGGCCCGACGGGCGTTCCGCAGCAGCATTTACTGGGATATCGAGGCCCGCCTCTCGGCAGAAGGCCGGGAGTTCGGGGCGGTGCTGGCGCGTGTCGGCGACCAACGGGTGGCGACGGGCAGGGATTTCGACTCGACGACCGGGGCGCTGGCGACCAGGAGCGTTCGACATCTTGACGAGCGCACGGCGCGGCAGTTGGCGCAGGTGCTCGAGCAGCACCTGCCGTGGAAGGTGACGGCCGTGGACGAACGGCCGGGGACCGAGCGCCCGGCGCCTCCCTTCACCACGTCCACGCTCACGCAGGAGGCGAGCCGGAAGCTGGGTTTCTCCACGAGCCGGACGATGCGTCTCGCCCAGCGGCTCAAGGACGGCGTCGAGCTGTCCGACGGGACGATCGAGGGCATCATCACGTATCACAGGACGGATTCGACGACGCTCAGCGACAAGGCGCTGCGCGAGTCGGGCCAGGCCATCCGCGAGATGTTCGGCGACGAGTACTACCAGGGGCCGCGGCGGTACCAGACGCAGGTCCGGAATGCCCAGGAAGCGCACGAAGCCATCCGGCCCACCGAGTTCACCTTGACGCCCCAGCGGCTGGCGGGGGTCCTCGACGCTGACGAACTGCGACTCTACGACCTCATCTGGAAGCGGACGATGGCGTCGCAGATGCCGGACGCGCGCGTCCTGAAAACCACCGTCGAGTTCACTGCCTCCGGGCCTGCGGGCGAGACGTGCGTGCTGACGGCTTCCGGCAAGGCCATAGAGTTCGCGGGCTACCGTCGGGCCTACGTCGAGGGCAGCGACGACCCGGACAGCGAGCTGGAAGCGCAGGACACAATCCTGCCGGCCTTCAAGCCAGGCGACATCGTCGCGTCGCCCGGGCAGGCGGCCGCCGACGGGGCGAGGCCGAAGGCCGTCCTTGCGCGCGTCGAGCCGAAGAAGCACGAAACGACGCCGCCGGCGCGGTTCACGGAAGCATCGCTGATCAAGAAGCTCGAAGAAGAGGGAATTGGGCGGCCCTCCACCTACGAGCCGACGATCGAGACGATTCTGCGGCGCGGCTACGTGTTCCGGCAGGGCAAGGCGCTCGTGCCGAGCTTCACGGCCTTCGCGGTCACGCGCCTGCTGCGCGACCACTTTGCGGACTTCGTGGACATCGGGTTCACCGCGGAGATGGAGAAGGACCTCGACGAGATCTCGAACGGCGAGCGTTCCTGGCTCGATTTCATCCGCGAGTTCTTCCGCGGCGACGGCAAGCACCACCGGGGTCTCGAGGCGATGGCCCGGGATGGCGAGCAGCGGATCGACTACCCGGTGGTGGCCATCGGCGTGGACCCGGAGAGCGGCCAGGAGATCCGGGTACGCATCGGGAAGTTCGGCCCGTTCCTCCAGGTCGGCGACGGGGGCGCGGGCAACACGGCGTCGCTGCCCGACGACCTCCCGCCGGCGGACCTGACCGTGGAGAAGGCCATGTCGCTGGTCCGGGCGAAGGCTGCCGGGCCGCGGGACCTTGGCATCGACCCGGCCACCGAGCAGCACGTGTACCTCGCGACCGGTCGCTTCGGCCCCTACGTGCAGCTTGGCGAGACACCGGAGAAACCGGCGAAACCGGCGAAGGGCACGAAGGCCGAGAAGCCCAAGCGGGCGTCGTTGCCGCGCGGCGTCACGGAAGCGAATGTCGATGTGGCGCTGGCGCTGCGCCTGCTCAGCCTGCCGCGCCGGCTCGGCAAGCACCCCGAGGACGGCCAGGATATCGTCGCCAGCGCGGGCCGCTTCGGACCGTACGTGAAGCACGGGGACGAGTTCCGGTCGCTCGACCCTGACGATGATGTCTACACGGTGAGTCTGGAGCGCGCGCTGGCCCTGTTTGCGGCGCCAAAGCAAACCAGACGGCGCCAGTCGGCTACCCGAACGGTGCTACGCGAGCTTGGCGTCCGCGAGGACACGGGTGTCGCGGTCACGTTGCTCGAGGGGCGATACGGGCCGTACGTGTCCGACGGGAAGACCAACGCGTCGCTGGCGAAGGGCGCCGACCCGGCGAACATCGGCCTGCGCGAGGCGGTCGATCTGCTCGAGGCTCGCGCGGCGGCGGGGCCGAAGAAAAAGGGGACGCGCCGCGCCGCGGCCGGCGGCCGAAAGCGCAAGCAGCCGGTCGGGGTGTCGTAAGCGCAGCGCCATGATCCACATCCTGGGCGGCGGCCTGGCCGGGTCAGAGGCCGCGTGGCAGGCGGCCTCGCGCGGCCAGGAGGTGGTGGTCCACGAGATGCGGCCGGTGCGTTCCACCGAGGTCCACCGCACCGACTGCCTCGCGGAACTGGTCTGCAGCAATTCCTTCCGAAGCGACAAGCTCGATAACGCCGTCGGCCTCCTGAAGGAGGAGATGCGGCGCCTTGGCTCGCTGGTCATGCGCGTGGCCGACGAGGTGCGCGTGCCGGCGGGCGCCGCGCTCGCCGTGGATCGGGAGCGGTTCGCCGAAGGGGTCACGCGGGAAATCATGTCGCACCCTGGCATCACCGTTGTGCGGGAGGAACTGATCGACGTGCCGGACCCCGCCGTCGCGGGAGGCCCGGTCATCATCGCGACCGGTCCGCTCACCTCGCCATCCCTGTCCGAGCGGATCGCCGCGCTCGTCGGCCACAGCCAGTTGTACTTCTACGACGCGGTGAGCCCGATCGTCCTCGCCGACTCGATCGACAGGTCGCGCGTCTTCCGGGCGTCACGATGGTCGAGGAGCTTGCGCGGCCCCGCGGCCCCCGAGCCCACTGCGCCAGCGTGTGCGGTGGATGAGGGGGAGGGGGACTACCTCAACTGCCCATTCACGGCGCAGGAGTACGAGACGTTCTACCAGGCCCTGACTACGGCAGAGCGTGCGACTGTGCACGACGTCGAGAAGGAGAAGTTCTTCGAGGGGTGCCTGCCGATCGAGGTCATGGCGCGCCGCGGCGTTGACACGCTACGTTTCGGGCCGATGAAACCCGTCGGGTTGATCGAGCCGCGCACCGGGCGCCAGGCGTATGCGATCGTGCAGTTGCGCCAGGACAACCTGGCCGCCGACCATTTCAGCCTGGTGGGGTTCCAGACGCAGCTGAAGTGGGGAGAGCAGGCGCGTGTGTTCCGGCTGATTCCGGGGCTCGGGCACGCCGAGTTCGTCCGCTTCGGCCTGGTGCATCGCAACACGTACATCAATGGGCCGACCGTGCTGGCCGAGACGTGGCAGGTCCGATCGCGCCCGGACCTGTTCTTCGCGGGACAGATCTCGGGCGTCGAGGGCTACGTGGAGTCCGCGGCTTCGGGGCTGCTGGCGGGGATCAACGCCGCTGCCGTCGCGGACGGCCGCGCCCCGTCGGCGCCGCCGCGCACCACGGCCATGGGCGCGCTGGCCTACTACGCGTCGCATGCTGACGCCAGGCACTACCAGCCGAGCAACATCACGTTCGGGATCATGGCGCCGCTCGAACAGGTGGACCGTCGCCTGCGCCGAGACCGGAAGGCGCGAAACGAGGCGATCTCGGCGAGGGCGCTGGCCGACCTGGGACTATGGATTGGAACCGAGTAGGGGCGACCGGCCGGTCGCCCCTACGGGCCGCTGCTGAATCGTGAAACCCATCCTCCGCGCCTTTTTGAGCTACCTGCGGCTGAACCGCAACGCCTCGGCGCACACCGTCCGGGCGTACGAGGGAGACCTGTCGCAGTTCATCACCTATTTGGCGGGGCAGTATCAGCGGCCGCGGCCGGAGCTGCAGCCATCCGACATCACCCGGCCGACGATCAGGGGGTTCCTGGCGGAGCTGTTCCGGCGAGGCGAGTCGCGGGCGAGCGCCGCGCGCAAGCTGGCGGCTGTGCGTGCGTTCCTCCGGTACCTGAGGCGCGAGGGGCTGATCGAGTCAGACCCGGGGCTGCTCGTGGCCACGCCGAAACGTGAGCAGAAGATCCCGCTCCACCTCGAGGTGGACGAGATGACGCGGCTGCTCGAGACGCCAGATACGTCTGGACCGCTCGGGCGCCGCGACCACGCGATCCTCGAGGTGCTCTACGCGTCGGGACTGCGCCTCGGCGAGCTGGTCGGCCTCGACCTCGAGGACATGAACCTCGGAAGCCGGATGGTGCGGGTGATGGGGAAGGGACGCAAGGAGCGCCTTGTGCCCTTCAACCAGAGCGCGACCGCAGCCGTGCGCGCCTGGTTGCCCGACAGGGAAACGTTGTGGAGCGGGGTGGCGGCGGTCGAGCGTGCCACGTCGACGCGGGGAGGGCGAACGATCGGCGCGCTTGCCACGCCGAAGCCCAGCGGGCGAAGGCGGGAACCCCTCTTCCTGAACTACCGCGGCACGCGCCTGTCAGGCCGACACGTCCACCGCCTCGTGCGACATTACGTGGCGGCCTGCAGCCTGCGCTTCGGCATCAGCCCGCACGCCATCCGCCACTCGTTCGCGACGCACCTGCTCGAAGCGGGCGCCGACCTGCGCGCGATCCAGGAACTGCTGGGACACGTGCGGCTGAGTACCACGCAGCGCTACACCCACCTCGACGCAACCCACTTGATGGACGTGTACCGCCGTGCGCATCCGCGCGCCGGCCTCGTCGCCGGGAAGAAGTAGCGAAGCTCCGCATCAGACAGATTCCAAAGCGCACCGTAGAAACTTGCCTCACTTGTCACGACCCGGGCTTTGGAAGATGTCTTGCGTCAAATCTGCTCGGCCACCTCTCGTCGTCCCTTGGGGAATTCGATCTTCAGCATCTTGATCTTGTAGTTGATCACGCGCGGGCTGATGGACAGCAATTCCGCCGCATCCTTCTGCACCCAGTTCGACATCTTCAGCGCCTCGACGAGCGCGCGCCGCTCGATCTCTTCGAGGGGGATGCCGGCTGGGGGAATCCGCACGATCGACGGACCGTCCGAGTCTACCCCGGGCGTAATCGTCTCGCCCAGGCGCAGGTCGTCGAGGGTGATCAGGCTGCCCTCGGTGAGGAGGACCGCCCGCTCGATCGAGTTCTCGAGCTCCCTGATGTTGCCGGGCCAGTTGTACCGCAGCAGCAGCTTCAGCGCGTCCGGCCGGATGCCGTCCATCTTTCGCTTCAGCTCGGCCGAGAACCTCCGGACGAAGAACTCCGCGAGCGCAGGGATGTCGTCCTTGCGGTCTCGCAGTGGCGGCATGTCGATCGACACGACGTTGAGGCGGTAGTACAGGTCTTCGCGGAACTGGCCGCTGGAGACCATCGTCGCGAGGTTCTTGTTGGTCGCCGCGATCAGACGAACGTCTACCTTCAACGTGCGGGTGCCGCCGAGGCGTTCGAACTCGTGCTCCTGGAGCACGCGCAGGATCTTCGCCTGCGTGTTCGCGCTCATGTCGCCCACTTCGTCGAGGAACAGGCTGCCGCCGTCGGCCTGCTCGAAGCGGCCGATCCGTTGCTTGTCGGCGCCGGTGAACGCGCCTCTCTCGTGGCCGAACAGCTCCGACTCGAGGAGGTTCTCCTGGAGCGCCGCGCAGTTGACGCGGACGAAATTGCGGGACGCCCGCAGCGAGTTGTGATGGATGGCGCCGGCGATCAACTCCTTGCCCGTCCCCGTCTCGCCGCGAATCAGCACGGTCGTGTTGCTCTTGGCCACCTTGCGGACGACGGCCAGCACCTTGGCCAGCGCGCCGCTGCTGCCGATGATGCGGTCGAATTCGTAGATGTCGTTCTGGGTGTGGCGGAGGTAGTCGAGTTCGTGGCGCATCCGCCGCAGCTCGAGCGCCTTCTCGATCTTGACCTCCATCTCCTCGATCTCGAACGGCTTCTGCACGAAGTCGAACGCGCCGCTCTTCATCGCCTCGACGGCCGTCGTGACCGAGCCGAAGGCCGTCATCAGGATGACGGCGGTTGACGGGTGGAGCGCCTTCGCCGTGCGCAGCACCTCGAGGCCGTCGCTGCCGCCCATCTTCAGGTCGCTCAGCACGACGTCGAAGAAACCGTCGTGCAGCCGGGCGATCGCGGCATTGCCGTTCGGCGCCTCTTCCGTGTCGTGGCCCGCCTCGGTCAGTGCCCTCGCCAGCCCGCGGCGCAGCGCGTCGTGGTCGTCCGCAATCAGTATTCGCCCCATAACCTGTCCGCCTCTACTGCAGTCATTCCTCGCCCGCGTTCACCGGCAGGGTGACGCGGAATCGCGTGCCCTGGCCGAGCGCGGTCATCAAGTCGATGTGACCGTCGTGCGCGTCAACGATTTTCCGCACGATCGCCAGGCCGAGCCCCGACCCCTCCGGCTTGGTGGTGAAGAACGGGTTGAAGATGCGCTCGGCGATCTCCGGCGTCAGTCCAGGCCCGTCGTCCACCACGTCCACGACGAGCGTGGCGGCAGGGTCTCGTCCCCCGGGCATCGCCGCCGGTTCCTGGTACTCGACGCCCTGCGCCGCGGTGATCGCGATCGTGCCTTTTCCGTCCAGCGCCTCGAGCCCGTTGATCACCAGGTTGGCGAACAACTGGCACAGCTGGTAGTGATCGGCCTGGAACAGCGGCAGCTGCTCCTGGATGTTCATCGTGACATTGACGCCGCCACGGTTCACCTTCCGCTCGGCCATCGTCACCGCGTCGTGCAGCACCTGCGCGATCGACGTCCGCTCCACCTGCAGCCGGATCGGCCGTACGAACTCGAGCACCTCGAGGACGATCGCGTTGGCGATCTTCACCTCGCTGATGATGTCGTTCAGCAGCGACTGCACATCGGGCACGTCCGGGATCCGGCGGCGGAGCAGCCCGGCCATCACTTCGATGCCGGCCAGCGGGTTCTTCACCTCGTGCGCGATGGCTGCGGCCATCTCGCCGAGCGCAGCCAGCCGGTCGCGCAGGCGCTCGCGTTCCTCCATCTGCTCGACGAGCGTCAGGTCCTTGAAGAAAACGGCGGCGCCTTCAGGCTGCCCCTTGTCGTCGAAGATGCGCGAGAGCGTGTAGCCGATCACCTTGCCCGACGGCTTCAGCCGCAACTCGGCGCGGTTCGGCAGGTGGGCCAGATCGAAGGCGGCCGACAGGATTCGGACGATGTCCGGCTGGCTCGACAGCACGTCGGACAGTTCGCGCCCGAGGTCGTCTGGACGCGGGGCGATGTCGAGGATGCGGTAGGCCACCTCGTTCATCACGGCCATGCGTCCGTCGCGCGTGACGGCAAGCACGCCATTCCGCATGCCGAGCACGAGCTGCCGGAAGAATCGATCGCTGACCGAGGTGAACGGTTGGCTCGCCTCGACTGCGCCATCGGCAGCAGGCGGGTTGACGGCGGACCTCCGGGAGCGGCCGGACGAGGCGGCGGGCGAACGCCTATCGGGACGGTCCGTCATGATGTCGGCAAGTTCCTTTTGACCGAGTGGCGGGGCCAGCGATTTCAATAGTGTAACTGTCGATCGGCTGGCTGCCAAGCTGTTTTGGCTCATGAGAAGATGAGCCGAGGCAAAGGACGTGCCCGCGATCGCCAGTGCGGACAGGCATGGAAAACACTGGAAAACAGAGGGCTTTGACAGCTTTCGTTGTGGGGAGGGAGTGACGATTCTGTAAGTGGACAATCAAGTTCCGGAGGGAGAATCGGGCGACTGGGCTGGCGCCGCCTGTTCCTCCGACGTCTGCAGTTCTTCCCATTGGTGCATGAGGTCACCGACCTGCCACATCAGCCTCTGGTGGCGGTCGATGACTGGCTGCACGGCGGCGCGGTCCTCGTAGAAACCGGGGTTCGCCATCGTCGTCTCCAGTTCCTTGATCGACGACTCGCACCGGGCAATACGGTCTTCGAGGTCGACGACCTTCGCCTGGAACGCCTTGGCGGCCCGATCGCGGCGACGCGCCTCGATCTGGGCCTGCCGCCTGGCCTCGCGGTCGACCCCATCCGTCTTCCCGCCGTGCGCGGGCGACACGTGTCCCCCCGTCTTTCCTCCTCCAACCGAAGCCGCTCCCGCCGCCTTTCCGTCTGGCAGTGGCGAGGCCCCCGCCCTTCCGCCTCCCCGTCCCGCCCAAGCCGGGCCTCCGCTGTCTTTGCGGGCCTGTCCTGCCGAAGCCGACCCTTTGGACTGGCGGACTTGTCCCGCCGAAGCCGACCCTTTGGATTCATGGGTCGGCGAAGGCGGATGATCCTTCCTGTACAGGAACTCCTCGTAGCGGCCCGGGTAGCTATGGGCTTCGCCGCTGCCGACCTCCACAATCCGGTTCGCCAGTTTTTCGACGAAGTAGCGGTCGTGGGAGACGAAGATCAGCGTGCCGCCGTAGTCCTCGAGCGCGTCGAGGAGGACGTCCTTCGAATCGAGGTCCAGGTGATTGGTCGGTTCGTCGAGCAGCAGCGTGTTCGACGGCCGAAGCAGCATCCGCGCCACGGCCAGCCTGGTGCGCTCTCCGCCCGAGAGCACCCCGACGCGTTTGTAGACGTCGTCGCCAGAGAAGAGGAAGCCACCAAGAATGTTCCGGATAGCCGGGACCATCTGGTTCGGCGAGCCCGCCTGGAGCGTGTCGTAGACGGTCAGGTCCGGGTTGAGTCGGGCCGCTTCGTCCTGCGCGAAATATTGCATGACAACCTGGTGGCCCTCCTGGCGCTCGCCCGAATCGGGCGACTCGGCGCCGGCCAGCACGCGCATCAGCGTGGACTTGCCGGTCCCGTTCGGGCCGACGATCGCGATGCGATCTCCCCGTTCGATGTGAAGGCCGGCGTGGCGGAAGACGACGTTCTCGCCATACGCCTTGCGCACGTGCTTCAACTCGAGGACCATCCGGCCGCTCTTGACCGAGGTCGGGAACGCGAAGTGGACACGCCTGCGTTCGGGCGGGACCTCGATCGGCACGATCTTGTCGAGCATCTTGATCCGGCTCTGCACCTGCGCGGCCTTCGTCGCCTGGTACCGGAACCGGTCGATGAACATCTTTATCCGCGCCATTTCCTCGTCCTGCTGGCGCTTCGCCTCACGGACGCGCTCGAGCTTGGCCTGGCTCTCCTCGAGGTAATGGCTGTAGTTGCCCGGGTAGTCGTTGAGGGTGCGGAGGTAAACCTCGGCGATGCGCGTGACGACGGTATCGAGGAAGTAGCGGTCGTGCGAGACGAGGATGACCGCGTGCGGGTAGTCGTGGAGGTACGACTCGAGCCAGTTGCGCGCGTCGAGGTCGAGGTGGTTCGTCGGCTCGTCGAGCAGGAGCAGGTTGGGCCGGGCGAGCAGCAGCTTGGCGAGCGCGATGCGCATTTGCCAGCCGCCAGAGAAGGTCTCTGAGGGCCGCTCGAGATCTGGCTGGCTGAAGCCGAGGCCGTGCAGGACCGTGGCGATCTTCAGGTCGATGCTGTAGCCGTCGTGGACGTGGAAGCGGTCCTGGAGGTCGCTGTAGCGGGCCAGCATCTGCTCGTGCTCGCCCTCCGGCACGTCCGGATGGCCGAGCCGATCTTCGAGTTCGTGCATCTCGGCCTTGACGGCCATCAGCGGTTCGAAGGCGAGCAGGGCCTCTTCGTAGACCGTGCGGCCGGTGTGCAACAGGCCGTCCTGCGGCAGGTAGCCGACCGTCAGGTCGGACGGCTTGACGACGCTGCCCGCGTCGCTCTCCTCGAGGCCGGCCAGGATCTTCAGCAGCGTCGTCTTCCCGGACCCGTTCGGTCCGCACAGGCCGACACGTTCGCCGTCGGAGATCTGCCAGGTGACGTTATCGAGGAGCACCCGGTCGCCGAAGGACTTCGTGAGGGAGGAAATCTGGATCATCCGGCAGGTCGCGATCAGCGGTCGGCCGTTCCGGCCGACGCCACACGTGTGCGACGGGAAAGTACGAAGTCGCCCACGGAGCAAATCATGTTAGCACAGCGCAGCGACTTCCTCGGGGGTCTCGCCTTGCGAATGCTTATAATGGATGGAGCGACGCCTCCTACGCAGACTAGAACCGCGGCACCGCCGTCTTATCTCCTGGGAGCAGGCCTCAGCGCCTGCTTCGCGGTGTCCACCTGGACGTCCGGCACGTCACCCGCACCACATGTGGCGGCTGACAGCTGTGCTGGCGGTTCCTGGCACGTGCACGGCGTCGGGGAGGATCTCCTGCAGGACGTGGCCGTTCCCGTCGGCATGACCGACGAGGAACTCGTGGCGCGGTCAGTCGGTGGCGACACCGAGAGCTTCAACCAGCTCATCAAGAGGTGGGAGAAGCCGATCTTCGCCCTGGCGTACCGCACGATCGGTCGCGAGGATGATGCCCGTGACGTCGTTCAGGAGACGTTCCTCAGGGCCTTCCGGGGACTGGGCGGGTTCAAGGGGCAGGCGAAGTTCTCGTCCTGGCTGTACAGGATTGCCCTGAACCTTTGCCGCGACTGGATGCGTCGCCAGCGTCGCACACCGGTGGTTTCGGCGCCCGACGGCGTGGACCTGATCGAGCTGGCAGGCGAAGGCAAAGGCGTCGAACGGATCGATGACCTGATCGTGCGCCAGGATCTCACCCGAGCCGTGGCTCGGGCCATGCGGGTCCTGCCCGAAGAGCAGCGCACGGCAATTGTACTGAAGGAGTATCACGGGCTGACATTCCAGGAAATCTCGGAGTTGCTGGGCTGCCCGCTCAGCACCGTCAAGACCCGGCTCTACCAGGGGCTGACGGTCCTCAGGAAAGAGCTCGAGCGAAGTGGAATTCGACCGGCGGTCCCGGGCGGGGCCGACGCGCGCCGGCCGCGAAAGAGCGCTCTACATCAGGCGGCAACAAGGACGGTATGAGCTTCAGCTGCACGGACAAGGACACGCTTATCGCTTACGTCTATGGCGAGTGCGACGCCGCGACGCACGGCGTCGTGGAAGCCCACGTGAGAACATGCGCGGCGTGTTCGGACGAGATCGGCGGCTTTGGAATGGTCCGCGAGACGCTGTCCGAATGGACGCCGCCCGAACAGGTGGGCGTGTTCAAGTTGATACGGGAAGCGGCGTTGGAGCCCGCACCTGCAAAGGTGTTGCGCCCGGCCCGATGGTGGCAGGCTCCGCTCCCGGCGCTGGCGAAGATCGCCGCGGCGATCCTGTTGTTCGCCGGCGGTGCGGCGCTCGCCAACCTGGAAGTGCGTTACGACAAGGACGGGTTTGCCGTGCGGACCGGCTGGCAGAAGTCCGCGCCGGCGGGCGCACCTCTCGCGGTGACCCAGGCACCGGCCGGGCC
>Ga0209745_1000237_pt1 | contig 32364 bp, 25 predicted proteins | sample BarGraNGADG00312_FD_184495 | JGI IMG/M metagenome (GOLD analysis project Ga0209745, IMG submission 184495) | Arctic peat soil microbial communities from Barrow, Alaska - Barrow Graham LP Ref core NGADG0004-312 (SPAdes) (version 2) | ecosystem: Environmental > Terrestrial > Soil > Wetlands > Peat... | reverse complement strand
GAGGACTGGAACGGCGAGATGTAACGCTCTATAATCGTCTACGCTCGGAGGCAGAGGGCCACCGAGACCAGTCACAAGCCCCCGGGAGGATTCCATGTTCCGTCATAATCGCGCTCTCTTGGCGCTAACGCTCGTCTTGGTCTTGTTCGCCGGCGTGTCTGCCGCGTTCGCGCAGGACCCCGTCGCCCAGCCGGCCGCTCCGAAGACCGTGTGGGTCAACCCGATCCGCGGGAGTGCCGACATTCAGTACACGAAGCCCGTCATCAAGGTCGAGAAGGACGGGACGATCGTGACGACGTTCATGGTCAAGAACACGTCGCCCGGCCCGATCGCCCGCCTCAAAATCGAAGAGTTCTGGTGGGACAAGAACAACAACCCGGTCAGCGGGGATAGCCAGTTTCTGCACAAGCCGTTAATGCCGGGCGAGGTGGGCACGATCGTCCTGCACACACCGAAGAGTCCGAACATGAGCCGGAACAGCTACAAGTTCTCGCATCAGAACGGCGACGTGAAGCCGAAGATCGTACCCAAGCTGTAGCGCAGCGGCGTGCGGACGGAAGCAGGCAGTACAGTCGCAGGTCTATGACGGGCAGCAGGCCGGACGCGGCGGGGCGTCTCGGAGTGCTGCCCTTTTTCTCTTTCACGGGACCTGGACTCGCGCCCGAACGCGCTCGGGTCATGAGTTCTGGATGCGCCCTACGGGATGATCCGGATCTGCACTTCCCTGCTCGCCGCCTGGCTCTTGCCCAGCCGCGAGCGCGCCTCCACCTTCAGCACGTACAGGCCCGGCGCCAGCCCCGTCAGCGGAATCCGCGCGGTGTACCCGTAGCCGCCCCTCGGCCCGCCCAACTCGCTGCTCGACCGCTCGTCCCCGTGATTGAAGAGTTCGCGGCCGTCGTCCGACCGCAGCGAGGTGGTGATGTCAACCTTGTGCGGCGTCTTCCCTTCGTTGTCGTAGACCTCCGCCATCAGCGCCAGCTCTTCCGTCGTTCTGAACTCGCGCGAGACCGTGGGCGGTCCCGGCAGCGCCTTCCGCATGTCGTCGTCCGGGCTGCCGACGGCGGTTCGGATCTGCCCGGCCAGCGATGAGGTCAGCACGAGTCCGCTCATGGTGAGCGGGGCGGCCGTGAAGTCGGGCACCACGAGGTCGTAGTAGACGGACCCGGTCCGCCGGGCGTTGGCTTCGACCGCAGCGATGCGAAGCTGGTAGCGGCCTGGCGGCAGATCGAATCTCGACGTGACGCGAAGACCGTTACGCACGACCTGCTGGTAAGTCGCCGGCTGCAGCGGCATGTTCAGCGAGTGATGGAACCCGCCCTTCGACTTCCCCGCCCGTTCGTCGAGGGCGATCACGACCAGGTCGAGCGTCTCCTCGTACTTCCCGTCCTTCTGCTTGAACGCAAGGTCACGCCCGTCGGCCTGGAGCACCAGGCTGACCGACGCGTTGGGTGCGCTCCCCTTGAACGCGGCCGCGGCGACCGTCAGCCGAAGCCCCGGGATAGGCATCGGGCTCTCCAGGAGGTCGCTCAACACCGGCGGTGTCCCCTCCTTCGCCTCGATGGCGATGGCCCGCGCGGCCGGCGCCTTGCCGCTCGGCGCCACGTAGCCCCTGCGGGACCGTACCTCGAGCCCCGGGCGGTTCACCTTGACCGCGATCTTCCGGAATCGACCGTCCCGGCGCTCGTTCGTCGGGTAGTACCCGAGCAGGTAGTAGGTGCTGTTGTCCTTCTGAATGCGGTCGAACGCCGACGAAAAATCGTTTGAGTTGAGCGCGGCAAATCCGCCCGTCTCGTCCGACAGCACGCGAAGGCTGTCGTGCTGCTGCCGCACCTCGTCCTGCATGCCCTGGGCGTTCAGCCTGAGGCCCGGGTCGGCGTTGATCGGCGGGCCGGCGGTGTCGGCGCCCATGCCGGCCAGCGTTGACAGACCGCGGGGATCGACACTGTAGATGCTCACGTTCGCGCGGGTGGCCGCCCCGATCGCGTCGCGCGAGTCCTGCTGGACCGCCGACGCTCCCGTGCTGTTGATCACGTCCGTGAGGTCGTAGTCGATCCCCTCACTGAACAGCACCAGCGCTTTGCGGCGGCCACGGACGCCCGACATGAAATCCGCCAGCTTCCCGATCACCTTGAGCGTGCCCGACGCGTTGAACGCGCGGTGCATGTCGTCATCGTCCCTGGGCGCGTCGCTCGTGATCCCGATGTTCCTGGCGAGGTTGTAGTTGTCAATCTTGTTGAGCGTGGCCGAGCGCAGCGCGTTGCCCATGAAGCGATCCACGGCCTCGAGCAGGAGGCGCTTGTTGCTGGTGAAATCCTGGGCAGCCGCCCCTTGCGTGCTGGTTACCGCCGCCACGTCGTTGGCGCCAAGCGAGCGCTCGATGAACTTCCGCGCCGCAGCACGCACCCACTGCGTGTGCATCGCCTCGGTGTGCAGCTCATCGAGCACGATCATGTAGACGCGGCCATTGAACGGCTTGATGTTGCTCTGGACGTCCGGCTCGATCGGCTGCCTCACGAACAGCGGCGCCTCGGCACGCTCGACCGGGATTTCCACGAGGCCGAAGTTGGTGATCGCCTGGGGCTTGCCGTCCTCGAACAACTGGAAATCGCCCGCCTGCAGGCTGTTGACGAAGTCGCCCTTCTTGTCCACGACGACCGCGTCCACCTCGACGTATTTCACTTCGAGACGGAACGTCACAGGCGGCATCTGCCTGTCGGGCTGGACGGCCTGTGGTGCGGGGGCCTGCGAGCCCCGGAGGGCGGCGCCCAGCCCGGCAAGGAGAACGAGCGAGAACGGGAGGAGCAGCAGATGGCTCGAGCAACGCGACCTTCGCATAGTGGACAACCTGGCTGAGCGGCAGACGTGGCGCCTACGATTATAGACGCAGCGTGGTCCCAGAAAGACGTCACGAAAGGGCCGCCACGGCAAAACCACCCGCATTCCGAAATCCTCCAAATCGGGGGCAGACCTTTAGCGGGGGTATGGCGTCAAACCATAGAAGCGGTCGTGCTTTGTCAATTCGGCAGAGTATACTCGTCAACATCCCCATCGAGGGCCTCTGGGCCCTCACCCGCTATCCGGCGCGGGCCTTGCGTCGCACGGCCCACAGCGGTCGGGCGCCTGAGCAGGGCCGAGCGTCTCGAGTCGGTGCAAAGAGAGTCGGAGGATTCGAATGTCTAGCCGCAAGATCACGTTGTTCTACGTCGTGCTCATCTCGCTGGCCTCGGTGGCGGTCGGCATGGTCCTGGCTTCCCGCCTCGACCTGGCGCCGCAATCCTCGGCCCAGTCGCTGGCGCTGCCCGCGATGAACAGCGCGCCGCTTGGCGGGCCGGTGGACGCCACGACGTTCAGGAATATCGCCAAAGCCTCGTCGCCCTTCGTCGTGAACATTCGGACGAGGGCCAAGCGCAAGGCCCAGGACATGTCGGATTTCCTCGGCGGCGAGGATTCGCTCGGCCGGTTCTTCGGGAACCCGCAGAACCCCGGGCGGGGCGGCCGTCCCCGCGAGCAGATCGTGGAAGCGAGGGGCACCGGGTTCGTCATCAGCAAAGACGGGCTGATCCTGACCAACAACCACGTCGTCGACGGGGCGACGGACATCTTCGTCGCGTTCGGCGAAAACGAGAGCGACCTCGAGGAGTTCAAGGCGAAGCTCGTGGGGCGCGATCAGCTGACCGACAGCGCGCTGATCCAGCTCGATGAGAAGCCGAGCACGCCGCTCGTCGAGGCGAAGTTCGGCGACTCGAGCCAGATGCAGGCGGGTGACTGGGTGATGGCGATCGGCAATCCCTTTGGCCTCGGCCACACCGTCACGGTCGGCGTGATCAGCGCGACGAAGCGGCCGTTTACGGTGGCCGAGCAGCGCTCGCAGGACGTGCTCCAGACCGACGCCGCCATCAACCCGGGGAACTCGGGCGGCCCGCTCCTCAACATCCGGGGCGAAGTGGTCGGCATCAACACCGCCATCCTGGCGAGCAGCCGGAGCGAGAGCAACATCGGGATCGGCTTTGCGATCCCGATCAACGTCGTCCGCGACCTGCTGCCGCAGTTGCGCGCGGGCAAGATCGTCCGCGGACGGATCGGCGTGACCGTGGGAGATGTGCCCCGGGAATTGGTGGCCGATCTGGGCCTCAAGCAGCGAATGGGCGCGCAGGTCGCGCAGGTGTTCAAGGACGCCCCGGCCGCCAAGGCCGGCATCGAGCCGGGCGACGTCATCGTCGAGGTGAACGGGAAGCCGGTCACCAACCGCGACGACCTGATCAGGCTCGTGACGAGCACCAGGCCGGGCACGACCGTGCCAATCAAGCTGATGCGCGACAAGAAGGAAATGACCGTCAACGTCACCGTCGAGGAGCTGGACCTCGAGGCCGAGACCGGCGCGCAGGCGTCGTCGGAAGGCGGGAGCGAGGATACAAGCAGCGGCTTCGGCGTGACACTCGGCAACATCACGCCGAACGTCACGCGACAGCTGCGGCTGCCGCCGGGCACCTCCGGCGCGGTGATCACCGACGTGAATCCGGGCAGCTCGGCCGAGGGTGGCGGCCTGGCTCAGTACGACGTGATCCTCAAGGTGAATGGCACCAGCGTGTCGAGCGCCGCGGAGGCCAGCCGGCTGCTCCAGAAGATCCCGTCGGGCGGCCGCGCCATGCTGCTGGTCTGGGAGACCCGCCAGAACCAGGAGCGGTTCCTGACCCTCAAGAAGGAGTAGGAGAGTAGCTGGCAGCTGGCAGCTGGCAGCGGACACGAACACAGGCAACTGGAGGCTGGCAGGTGGCAGCGGATCACGCGCGATCTGCTGCCGGCTGCCGGCTAGCCGCTGCCTGCTGATCAGATGCCCTCCCCCCTTACCTCCCTCATCCTCGAGCGCATCAGGGACACCGGCCCGTTGACCGTTGCGCAGTACGTAGATGCCGCGCTCTATCACGAGGAGTTCGGTTACTACGCGGGCGCCCGACAGCGGTCGGGACGAGACGGCGATTTCTTCACCAGCGTGGACCTCGGCCCCATGTTCGGCGAACTGCTCGAGGCGCAGTTCGAGGAGATGTGGAGCGTCATGTCCGGATGTGAGGCGGCCGGGGAACCCGCCACGGACGCCCGGTTCGACCTGGTGGAAGCGGCGGCCGGCAACGGTCGGCTGGCGCGCGACATCCTCGACCACGCCGCCGTGCGCGCCCCGAGGTTCTACCAGGCCATACGGCTTCACCTCGTCGAACGCAGCCCCCTGGCGAGGGCCGCGCAGGGTGAGACACTTGGGCCACACGCTCGACGTCTCGCGACCGGGTCGGCCGAACTCCCGGCCGGCGTGCGCGGCGTCATCTACGCCAACGAACTGCTGGACGCGCTCGCGCCGCACCTGGTCGTGATGCGTGATGGCGGGCTCCGCGAGGTATACGTCGACGCAGGCGACGATCGCCTGGTCACGCGAGAAGGCCCGCCCTCGTCACCGCGGATCGAGGCATACCTGGCCTCGGTCGGCGCGCGCCTGGAGCCAGGCTGGTTCGCCGAGGTCAATCTCGCCGCGGCGGACTGGATCCGCACCGCCGGCTCTCGCCTCGACTGCGGGTTCCTGATGATCATCGACTACGGCCACGAGGCGTCCCGCCTCTATTCGTCCTCCCACTCGACAGGCACCCTGACCACCTACCGGAGGCACGCGAGCGAACACCGCGACGAGGGGCCAGGCTGGCTGAGGGAGCCGGGCGAACGCGACATCACCAGCCATGTCGATCTGACCGGCATTGCGCTGGCCGGCCGGGAGGCGGGCCTGCAGTTGCTCGGCGTCGTCGATCAGACCTACTTCCTGCTCGGGTTGGGACTTGCCGAACGGGTGCTGGAGGCTGGCAGCGACTCGCCGCTCGACGTGAAGCGCCGCCTGGCCCTGAAGACGCTGCTGCTGCCCGGCGGCATTGGCAGCACCCACAAAGTCATGGTGTTCGCGAAGGCCCTTCAGTGTCCGACACTGCGCGGGCTCTCGCTCGGGGGCCGCGTCACATAGCCGCGGTCACCGGGCGCGTCACTGCCCCGAGAGACCGACGGCCTGTCTCGGACCTCGGTTGCCTGCTATTCTGAGTAGTCTGCCTGTCGCACGCCGGCGTCGTGGCCCGTCCGGTTGAGCGAACAGGCCCGGGAGGCATCATGAGCATCAGCACGCTCGAGCGCGAGATCAAGCTGCGGTTCGACAGCGCGTCGGAGGCGCGGGAGGCGATCATCAGGACCGGGGCGACGCCGGTCCGGGGGCGGCGGCTCCAGGAAGACTGCCTGCTCGACACCGCCGACGAGCGGCTGCGAGGCCAACGGTCCGTGCTGCGCGTCCGGATAGAACCGGGACGCAGCCTCCTCACTTTCAAGGGGCCCGTCCAGCCCTCGCCGATGAAACTCCGCGAAGAGCGCGAGACGATCGTCTCCGACGGCGAGACGATGCTCTACGTGCTCGAACGCCTTGGCCTTGCCGTCTGGTTCCGATATCAGAAGTACCGGGAGGAGTTCGGCTCCCTCGACGCGATTATCGCCCTCGACGAGACGCCGATCGGCACGTTCGTCGAGATCGAGGGCAGCGAGAAAGCCATCACCGAGATCGCCCTCGCGCTGGGCCGAACCGTCGGCGACTACATCCTCGACTCCTACCGCTGGCTCTACGCGCAGCACTGCGACACGCACGGGGTGGTCGTGGGGGATATGGTCTTCGAAGAATAGAATTCCGACTTCTGTCCAATCATGCTTCCTGCTCTGCTGTTGACCGCTGGATTAGGCACCAGGTTGAGGCCGCTGTCCTTTGTGCGGGCGAAGCCCGCCATGCCGCTGGCCGGGACACCACTGGTTCGGCGGATTCTCGGGTGGCTGGGAGGCCACGGCGTCACCGATGTCGTGCTGAACCTGCATCATCGGCCCGAAACGGTCACGCAGGCGGTCGGCGACGGATCGGATCTTGGCCTTCGCGTTCGCTACTCCTGGGAGAATCCCATTCTCGGGTCTGCCGGCGGCCCGCGTCGGGCGCTGCCGTTGCTCGGCTCCAGCCGCTTCCTCCTCGTCAACGGCGACACGCTGACCGATCTCGACCTCCCTCGCCTGATCGAGCGCCACAATCAATCGGGCGCGCTGGTCACGATGGCGGTGGTCCCGAACCGGTCGCCCGAGCGCTACGGCGGGGTGCTGATGGACGGGCGTGGCGTGGTGAGCGGCTTCACGGGCCGCGGCAGCGACAAGACGTCCTGGCACTTCATCGGGATCCAGGTGGCCGAGGCCAAGGCGTTCTCGGGCCTGCCGCCGGATCAGCCTGCCGAGTCGGTCGCCTCCCTGTATCCGTCTCTCATCCGTGACCATCCCGGAAGCGTCCGTGCGGTGGCGTGCGACGCCTCGTTCGTGGACATCGGAACGCCTGCCGACTACCTTGGCGCCTCGCTGACACTGGCTGGCGCGCCGGTCGTCTCCGACTCGATCTCGGTGGGGTCGCCGCTGGCCGGCGATCGCACCACGATTGCCCCGTCGGCGCGTGTCGTACGGACGATTCTGTGGGACGATGTGGTGGTGACAGACGATGCCTCGCTGATCGAGTGCATCGTCGCCGACGGCGTCCGGGTGCCGGCGGGTGTGCGGTGGGAACGACGAGCCGTCATTCCCGCGCACCGCGGCGAGGCGCGGCCCGGCGACGAGATTGTCGGCGACTTGATCGTGGCCCCGATCGACAGGTAGAACTCCTATGAGCCTCAATGCCCATCCGACGGCCGTACCCGTCCCCGACGCCATCAGTGCGTACCTGGCCCGCCGCGGCGACGTCCCGCAGACCACGCGGGTCATCCCGCTGACCGGCGACGCCTCCGACCGCCGCTACTTCAGGTTGATCGAGGCGGATGGTTCGACGTCGGTGCTCGCGCTCTACGCGGCGCCGTTCACCTACGACACGCTGTCATTCGTCAACGTCGCCGACCTGCTGCAGCAAGTGCCGCTCCCGGTGCCGGCCATCTTCGACCACGCGGACGATCTCGGCCTGCTCCGCCTGCAGGATCTCGGGGACGTGACGATGCAGGCGAATCTGGGCGCGGCGTCGCCGGGCGAGCACGCGGCGCTCTATCGACAGGCGGTCGTGTTCATCGAGCTGCTGCAGCGGCGGGGTCGCGAACTGGCCTCACCCAACTACACGCCATACTCGCTGGCCTTCGATATCGAGAAGCTCACCTGGGAACTCGAGTTCTTCGTGAAGCACTTCATCGAGGGCTACCGAGGCGTGCAGGTTCCGTCGGCGACGCGCGAAGCACTTCGCGAAGAGTGGAAGTCGATCGTCGAGGAACTGGCGGCCGAGCCCCGCGTGCTCTGCCATCGCGACTATCACAGCCGCAACCTGATGCCGAACCGGGGAGTGTTGTACATCATCGACTTCCAGGATGCGCGCCTCGGGCCGGATACCTACGACCTGGCCTCGCTCCTGCGCGACTCGTACGTGGATTTCACCGAGGAAACGATCGACGAGTTGATGGCGTTCTTCCTGGCGCTGAGGGGACAGGGCGATGCGCGCTCGGACGCAAGCGCGTTCCGCTCCTACCAGGCGGATTTCCGGCGTCGGTTCGACCTGATGTCGCTCCAGCGCAATCTCAAGGCGCTTGGGACGTTCGGCTACCAGACGACGAACCGGCAGAACCCCGTCTATATCCAGTACATGCCGCGGACGCTGCGAAACGTGCTGAGGAACCTGCAACGCTACCCGCGGTTCGGCCGCCTGCGGGAACTGCTGGCCACGTTCATCGACACACTGTCGTAGGACGTCGCCAACGGGCGGGGAGATGAACGCGTGGCGTTCATGCACCAGGCAGGCTACCCTTCGACTCAGTGGTGTTGCGCATGTTCGGACCGCCAGACCCCGCCGTATCACAGGCGAGACGGGCCACTGGGATGCGCAAGACAGGTGAGCTCAGGGTGTAGAATAGGATGTTCAACCCCGTTACCAAGAGGAGCGCTGTCGCGCCGTGCGCTTCGGCATCTCGACGCACCTGTATCACGACCGGCCGCTGGGTCTCGAACAGCTGAAAGAGCTGGCGGAATTCGGCTTTCGCCAGATCGAGCTGTTCGCGACGATCGGCCACTTCAACTATCACGATCCGTCGGCCATCGACGCGCTCGCTGGCTGGCTGCGTGACGCGCGCCTCGAACTGCACTCGGTTCACGCGCCCATTGTCGAGCACCGGCTGAACGGGGAATGGGGCGCGCCGCTCTCCACGGCAGCAGCGACCGAAGAGGCGCGCGGCCGCGCGGTCGCCGAATCGATTGCCGCGCTGCAGATCGCCCGGCAAGTGCCGTTCAGGTTCCTCGTCGTCCACCTCGGGATACCGGACGACCTGAACCCGCCCGCCGACGCCAACGCGCGCCAGGCGGCCGAGCGCAGCATCGAGGAGATCGCGGCAGCCGCGGCGCCGCTCGGTGTGCAGGTGGCCGTCGAGGTCATCCCGAACAAACTGTCGGCCGCGCAGGCGCTGGTGGGTCTTGTCGAGGACGGCCTGGAACTGCCGCCGCCTGGCATCGGGATCTGCCTCGACATGGGCCACGCGTTCCTGATGGGCGATCTCGTCGATGCCATCGAGATCGTGTCCGGTGAACTGGTGACCACCCACGTTCACGACAACGGCGGCAAGGGCGACGACCACCTGGCGCCATTCGACGGAAAGATCGACTGGCCGACCGCGTTGATGTCGCTCGAAAAGGTCGGCTACGAGGGGATCATCATGTTCGAGCTGGCCAATACCAGCACGCCGCGCGAGGTGCTGGAGAAAACGATCGCGGTTCGCCAGCGGTTCGACAATATCGTGAGACTCTAGATCCCGACTCCTGAATCTTGTCTGTGAATCCTGAATGAAGATCGGCCTTGTTTCCCTCGGCTGTCCCAAGAACCTGGTTGACTCGGAAGTGATGCTGGGCCTCGCGCAGCAGGCCGGGCACACGCTCACACCCGACGCCGCGGACGCGGACGTTCTCGTCGTCAACACCTGTGCGTTCATCGAATCGGCGCGGCAGGAATCGGTCAACGCCATCCTCGAGATGGCGGAACAGAAGAAGCACGGGCGCTGCCAGCGACTCGTCGTCACCGGGTGCATGGCCGAGCGCTACCGGGACGAACTCCGCAGGGAGATCCCGGAGATCGACGAGGTGCTGGGCACGGGCGAGGTGCCACAAATCGTCGAGGCCATCGCGGGCCAGCCGCCCGCGGCCGGGCAGACGATCCCGCTGTACCGCGGCCGACGAGACGCGCAGTCCGGAACGGTCAGGGCCGTCGCCCCGCGCCGGGAGTCGCTCGCGCTCCCGACCTACATCTACGACGCCGACACGCCCCGCACGCTCACCACGCCGTCGCACTTCGCCTACCTGAAGATCGCCGAGGGGTGCAACTACAAGTGCGCGTTCTGCATCATCCCGCGCCTGCGCGGCGCCTACCGTAGCCGCCCCGCCGACTCGATCCTTCGCGAGGCGCGCGATCTGGCCGCCCGCGGCGTGAAGGAACTGCTCCTCGTCTCGCAGGACACGACCTACTTCGGCAACGACCAGGGAGAACGCGGGGCCTTGCCGCGGCTGCTCCGGCAGCTGAACCTGGTGGACGGCCTCGAGTGGATTCGGCTGCTGTACCTCTACCCCACCACGATCACGGCGGACACGCTGACGGCGATCGCGGAATGCGAAAAGGTGTGCAAGTACGTGGATTTGCCGCTGCAGCACGCGTCCGACCCGGTGCTCGAGCGCATGCGCCGCCCGGGCACGCGCGCCAGCTACACCCGGCTCATCGAGAAGATTCGCTCGACCGTTCCGGGCGTCACGCTTCGGACGACCTTCATCGTCGGCTTCCCGGGCGAAACAGATCGCGAGTTCGAGGAACTCCGGCAGTTCGTCGAGGCCACGGGGTTCGACCACGTGGGCGTCTTCACCTACTCGCATGAAGAGGGAACGGCGGCCGGGCGGATGACAGATGACGTTCCGCGGCGCGTCAAGGTGCAGCGGCAGCGCGCGATCATGACGATGCAACGGCGTTTGGTGACCTCGGCCAACAGGCGACGGATCGGCCAGCGGGTCCAGGTGCTCGTTGACGGCCCCTCGCCGGAGCATCCACTGGTCCTGCGCGGCCGGCTTGCGGGGCAGGCACCGGAGATCGATCCGCTGGTGTATCTGTCCGACGCCGACCCGGTCGTGTGCCGGCCTGGCGCGCTGATTGCCGCCGAGGTGATCGCGGCCCGCGGCTACGATCTTGTGGTCCGTCCGTTGCCCGTGTTGAAAACGGCGTGATATACTGAGTTGCTTCGGGTGTCGAGGCCGGGGGGCAACTGAAGTGGGCCGGTGCCCACTTTTTGTGTTTTGGGGAGACCGTGGAACGCCTCGAACGCGTGCGCGCTCTGGCCGAGCGCGCGGGCCAGACGTACGGGCTCGAGATTTTCGACGTGCAGTTTCGCCGCGAGGCGGCGGGCTGGGTGCTGCGGGTCACCATCGACCGCGCCGGCCTTGCCGACACGCAGGCCAGGCCGGGGTCGCCGGGGGATTCGGTCGGCGTCGATGATTGCCGGAACGTCAGCCATGATTTGAGCGCCTTGCTCGACGTTGACGAGGCGATCGACCGCGCGTACACGCTGGAGGTGACCTCTCCGGGCCTCGACCGCCCGTTGCGGCACTCCGGCGATTACGAGCGCTTCCGCGGGCGGTTGGCCCAGATCGTGACCGCAGAGCCGGTGAACGGGCAGACGCATTTCCGCGGGCGGATCCAGGGAATCGACGCGGGAGACGTAGTGCTGGGTTTCGAGAGCGGCCGGCAGGTACGCGTGCCGCTGGCCGCGGTGTCGCGCGCGCGGCTCGAAGTGGAGTTCTGACGCGTCAGTCTCGTTCAGAGAGCTATGAGCAATCCTACACTGCAACAGACCATCGAGGCGCTCGCCAAGGAAAAGGGGCTCGAGCCCGAGGTGATCGTGTCCGCGATCGAGGAAGCGGTGAAAACCGCGTCGCGGAAGTACTACAAGACCAACGAGGAGCTTCACGCCCGGTTCAATTTCGAGACCGGCCAGGTGGACCTGTTCGCGGTCAAGCAGATCGTGGCCGAGGTGACGAAGCCCGACATCGAGGTGTCGCTGACCGAGGCGCAGCAGCTCTACGGCGAAGAGGCCGAAGTCGGGATGGAGATCGAGTTCCCCAAGTCGACCGAGGTCCTCGGGCGGATCGCCGCGCAGACGGCCAAGCAGGTGATTTTCCAGAAGGTGCGCGAGGCCGAGCGCGAGAACATCTACGCCGAGTACAACCAGCGGGTCGGCGAGGTGGTCAACGGCACGATCAAGCGGTTCGAGAACGGCGACATCATCTTCGAGATCGGGCGCATCGAGGCGGTGCTCCCTCGCAAGGAGCAGTCGCGCGCCGAGAGCTACACCCCCGGTGACCGGATCCGCGCCGTCATCAGGGCCGTGAACCGCAGCGCCAAGGGGCCGCAGATCGTTCTCTCGAGGACCGACCCGGCCCTCCTCGTCAAGCTCTTCGAGCAGGAGGTGCCCGAGATCTACGACGGGACCGTCGTCATCAAGGGTGCCGTGCGCGAGGCGGGCGACCGCGCGAAGGTGGCCGTCTACTCGCGCGAGCGCGACGTGGATCCGGTTGGCGCGTGCGTCGGGATGAAGGGCACCCGCGTGCAGTCGATCATCCGCGAGCTGCGGGGCGAGAAGATCGACATCGTCGAGTGGTCCGAGGACGCGGTCGGGTTCGTCACCAGCGCGCTGAGCCCGGCGAAGGTGCAACGCGTGTCGATCGTGGACGAACACGAGCGGGTGATGGAAGTGGTCGTCGAGGACAGGCAACTCTCGCTGGCCATCGGCAAGAAGGGCCAGAACGTGCGGCTGGCCGCCAAGCTGACGGGCTGGCGGATCGACATCAAGAGCGAGGAAGAGAAGCGTCGCGAGGTCGAGGCCCAGCTCGAGGGGCTCGAAATGCCGGGCGAGGACGGCGAGCCGGGCGAGGACGAAGCGCCGGCGCCGGTGCTCGTGCTCCCCGACATCCATGACGAGGTCGTGGCGAGCCTGCGCGACGCGGGCTACGAGTCAGCCGAGATGGTGGCCGCCGCCTCCATCGAGGCCCTGATTGAGGTGCCCGGAATCGACGAGGCGACCGCCGAGAGCGTGCTCGCCGCCGCGCAGGCCGAGGTGGAAGCCGCCGCCGCCCGCGCACAGGGAGACATCGACGCCGGCGACGCCGCGCCTGTCGAGGCCGCGGGGGACACCGAGGAAGCCGGCGACGCGCCGGCCGAAGACGTTCAGGACTCGCAGCCCGAGTAACAGCTATTCGAGGTATCCGTTGGCCACTGTCCGGATTTACAAAGTCGCGGAACTGTTGGGAACGACCAGCCAGGAAGTCGTCGCTCTGCTCAAGCGCGATCACGGGATCGAAGTGAAGGGCGCGTCGAGCACGATCGAAGAGGTCGTTGGCAAACAGTTCGTTGAGCGGATGGCGCGGCAGCGCGGAGTGTCGTTGCCCGGCGGCGACATGTTCGCCGAGGCGCCGGTCCACAAACCGAAGAAACCCGGCGCCGCCAAGAAACCGGAACCGCCGAAGGCGGCGGTGCCCACGCTTCCGCCGCCTCGCCTTGTCAAGACGCATCGGCAAAAGCCAGTCGATGCGACCGAAGACGAGCTGCAACTGGCCGAGCCTGACGCGATGACCGGCACGGCGGAGATGCCGGTCGAGGTTGAGCCGCAGGTCGAGGCTTTGCCCGAGCCGATCGTGGCCGCACCCACGGCAGAAGTCACGCCGTCGGAACCCAAAGCGCTGCCCGCGGTGATCGAGTCCGAGCCCCCAGAGCCGCTGGTCGAAGTCGCTCCGGTTGAGGCGGCGGTGGTGGAAGAACCGACGAAAGCGACGCCTCCCCTGCCGGCCCTTGCGCCTGTCGTGCATGAACCGGCGGCCCCGCCTGCACCAGGACTGCCGTCCGCCGCGGTCACGCTGGCGCCAGCGGTCCGGCCGCACCCGCCGACCGTGCATCCGCAGGCCGTTCACCCGCCGGCTGGTCACGCGCCGGCGCACGCTCCCGCTCCGGCAGCGCCCAGACTTGCGCACCCTGCGACGCCGGGAACGCCGGCGAAGCCTGCGGCACCGCCAGCCGAGAGGCTTGCGGCGCGGCCGGCCGTGCCGCCTCCGACACCGCGACCGGTCATGCCGCCGCCCGGCCGCCTCGTGCCGCCGCAGTTGCGCCTGCGCGTCGAAGAAACGGCTCCGCCGCTCGCGCCGCGGCTCACGCCGCGCACGATGGCGCCACCGACGCCGAAACCAGGGCCGCGACCGGGCCCGACCGGCCAGGTGGGTCGTCCCGTGCAGCGGCCGACCATCCCGGATTCGTCACGACCTGGCGCGACAGCCGCAGGCGCGCGGCCCTGGGCCCCGGGCACGAGGCCCGGACAGCTGCCTCCGCGCCCCGCGGCCATGAGCGGTCCTCGTCCGCTGCCGTCGCAGCCGATTCGATCCGCCCAGCCGCCACGGCCGGGCGCGCCACCCCCGATCGGTGCCCGGCCAGGCGCCCCGCGGCCCGGCCAGCCCTTCCGTCCTCCGATGGGTGGACGACCGGCCCCGGGACAGCGACATCAAGGCGGCGTCCGGCGCGAATCGCCGCGCGTTCCCCAGATGTCGATGCCGATGGCTCCGCCGCCGATTACGCGCACGATTACGCTCGCCGAAGGCATGACGGTCAAGGATCTCGCCGAGAAGCTCGAACTCCGCACGAAGGATGTTCTCAAGAAGCTCCTCGACAAGCGGATCATGATGACCATCAACACGACGCTGGACATCGACACCGCGACGATGGTCGCGCGGGAGTTCGGCGCCGAGGTGAAACTCCGCAGCTTCGAAGAGGAACTGCTCGAGGTCGAGACCGTGGACGCCCACCCGGAGGATCGCGTGACGCGCGCGCCCGTCGTCACCGTCATGGGGCACGTTGACCACGGCAAGACGACGCTGCTCGACGGCATCCGGGAGACCCGCGTCGCCGAGCGCGAAGCGGGCGGCATCACGCAGCACATCGGGGCCTATCACGTGCAGGTGAACAACCGCAGCGTGGTGTTCCTCGACACGCCCGGTCACGAAGCGTTCACTCTCATGCGCGCCCGCGGGGCGCGCGTCACCGACATCGTCATCCTTGTCGTCGCGGCAGACGACGGGGTGATGCCACAGACGCGGGAAGCGATCGACCATGCAAAGGCGGCCGGCGTGCCGATCATCGTGGCGATCAACAAGGTGGACAAGCCGGACGCCAACCCGGAGCGGGTGAAGCGCGAGCTGTCCGACCTCGGCCTGATGCCCGAGGAATGGGGCGGCTCGACGGTCATGGTCGAGGTGTCGGCGAAGAAGCGCCAGAACCTCGCGCTCCTGCTCGAGATGATCCTGCTGGTCACCGACATTGGCGACCTCAAGGCGAACCCGAAGCGGGCGGCCTCCGGGACCGTGCTCGAGGCAGAACTGGACAAGGGACGCGGGCCGGTCGCGACGATTCTCGTCCAGGACGGCACGCTGCACATCGGCGACACCGTCATCGCGGGACCGATCCTCGGCAAGGTGCGCGCCCTCATCGATGACCGCGGTCGGCAGGTCAAGGTCGCCGGGCCCTCGTTCCCGGTCGAGGTGCTCGGCCTGTCGGCACTGCCGCGGCCTGGCGACTCGTTCCAGGTGATCAAAGACGCCGCGAAGGCGCGGCAGGTCGCGCTGTTTCGGCAGTCCCAGGTGAAGGAAAAGGCGGCGTTCACCAAGACGACGCGCCTGACGCTCGAGTCGTTGCAGCAGCAGATCGCCGAGGGGGCCATCAAGGAACTGCCGATCATCATCAAGGCCGACGTCCAGGGGTCGGCGGAAGTGCTCGCCGACACGCTGACGAAGCTGTCCGACGAGAAGGTGAAGATCCGGATCATCCACTCGGGTGTCGGCGCCATCAACGAGTCCGACGTCCTGCTGGCGTCCGCGTCGAACGCCATCGTCATCGGCTTCAGCGTCCGGCCCGACCGGAACGCGGCCGAGGTGGCCGAGCGCGAACACGTGGATCTCCGCCTGCACGCGGTGATCTACAACGTCATCGACGAGATGAAGAAGGCGATGGCGGGGATGCTCGAGCCGACGTTCAAGGAAGTGCGCCTGGGCATGGCCGAGGTGCGCGAGGTCTTCCGCGTGCCGAAGATCGGCTCGATTGCCGGCTGCCTGGTCACCGAAGGGACGATCAAGCGCAGCGGCGACGCGCAAGCGCGATTGTTGCGCGATCACGTCGTCGTGTTCGGGGGGAAGATCGGATCGTTGCGCCGGTTCAAAGATGACGTATCCGAGGTCAAGACCGGGTTCGAGTGCGGCATCGGCCTCGAGCGGTTCAACGACATCAAGGTCGGCGACGCGATCGAGGTCTTCGTCATCGAACGCGTGGCGGCGGCCGCCACGGCGTAGCCGGCGCCATGGTCGTCGCGCTGCTGTCCATGACCTGAAACGAGGCGGCGGCGTGCGACCGTGCCCTGCCCTGCCGTACCAGCACCGTATGCCCCAAGGGTACCGACCTGACCGTGTCGCCGACCAGATTCGCGCGGAAATCAGCGTGATGCTGGCGCGCGAGGTCCACGATCCTGGCATCGGGTTCCTGACCGTCACCCGCGTCCAGGTGTCGCCCGACCTGCAACTAGCTCGCGTGTACTACACCACCATGGGGTCCGAGTTGCAGCGGCGCGAGACCGCGAAGGCGCTCAACCGAGCGGCCCCGTTCCTCCGGCACCAGATCGGCCAGCGCCTGCGGCTCAGGCGCGTCCCGGTCCTCGAGTTCTTCTTCGACAAGTCGATCGAGAACCAGGAGCGTATCGAGCGAGTGCTGCAGGAGATTCACGAGGCCGACGCCGGTCACGACGATCCCAACCATGACCCTGAGCGCAACCAGGACTGATCAGGAACACCTGCAGCAGATTCGCGACGAAGTGCTGCGGCGTCAGCGGTTCCTCCTCACCTCTCACCTGAAGCCGGACGGCGATTCGATCGGCTCCCAGATGGCGATGGCGTACGCCTTGCGCGCCCTCGGCAAGGACGTCCGCGTCGTCAACTGCGACCCGGCGCCGTCGGCGCTGCAGACGTTCCCCGGCGTGTCGGAGATCGAGATCGCGGATCACGTCGAGGGAGACTACGACGCCGTCATCGTGATGGAATGCAGCGACCTGGCGCGCACGGGCGTCTCGGGGCTCGAGCGCTACTTCATCGTCAACGTCGATCACCACCCCGGCAACGCGATGTACGGGGCGGTCAACTGGCACGACGCCGGGGCGGCGGCGTGCGGGGAGATGGTCTTCGATGTCATCGGGTGCCTGGGCGTCCCGCTGACCCGGGAGATCGCCACGCACATCTACGTCGCGATCCTGACCGACACCGGGTCGTTCCACCACTCCGGCATTTCGCCCCGGACCTTCGATATCTGCCGCCAGACCCTCGAGGCCGGCATAGACCCGGTGGCCATCGCGCGCAGCGTGTTCGACACCAACAACATCGGGCGGCTGCGGCTCTTCGGCGCGGTCCTCGGCTCGGTCGAGATCGATGCGTCCGGCCGCCTCGCGGCCATCTGCCTCAACCGGGCCATGGCGCGCGCCTCCGGAGGCACCTACGACGACACCGAGGGGCTGATCAACGTGCCGCTCACCGTCAAGGAGATCCAGGTCGTCGTCTTCTTCAAGGAGTGGGAGCCCAACGAGTACCGGGTGAGCCTGCGCTCGAAAGGCAGCATCGACGTCGGCGGCGTGGCCAAGCAGTTCGGCGGCGGCGGCCACAAGAACGCGTCAGGGTGCACCGTCCTTGGCAGCCTCCCCGACGTGCGCCAGCAGGTGATGCCACTCGTCGAAGCGGCCATCGAGCGGGCGACGCAGACGCAGGGCTGATGGACGGCGTCCTCGTCATTGACAAGCCCGAAGGGCCGACGTCCCACGACGTGGTGGCGAGGGCCCGTCGCCTCCTCGGCACCCGCGCCATCGGGCATACCGGCACGCTCGATCCAATGGCCACCGGGGTGCTCGTCCTGGTCGTCGGCCGCGCCACGCGCCTCGCGCAGTTCCTCTCGGGACAGCCCAAGGCCTACGACGCCACCGTGCGTCTGGGGCTCGCGACCGACACCTGGGACCGCACCGGCACGCCCGTGCCCTCGCCATCCCCGGTGTCGATGCCCGCTGCCGCCGAGATTTCGGCCAGCCTGGCTCGCTTCCTCGGCGTGCACCTGCAGCTGCCGCCGTCGTTTTCCGCCAAGAAGATCGAGGGTGTTCGCGCGCACGTGCTGGCGCGAAGGGGCGAGGCGGTGGCCGTCGCCCCGGCAACCGTTGAGTTGCACGCGTGCGAACTGCTGGAGGTGCAGCTGCCGCTGGTTCGCATTCGCCTCCGGTCGTCTGCCGGTTACTATGTCCGATCTCTTGTCCACGAACTCGGAGGGCACCTGGGATGCGGCGCCTGCCTCGAGAGCCTTCGGCGCACCGCCAGCGGCGAGTTCGGGCTCGAGGACGCCGTGGCGCTGGGCGCGCTGGAAGAGCATCCCGACGACGCGGCCGGGCGACTCGTTCCGATGGAGCGCCTCCTGCCCCAGCTGCCTGCAGTCCCGCTCGACGAAGAGGACGCCCGCCGAGCCGGGCACGGCAACGAGATCATGATCCCGGCGTTCCGCGCGTCCGCATTCGCCGGCCTCACGACTGTCCGGCTCATGGCTCCAGATGGGAGCCTTCTCGCCATCGCGAGGGCGACCGGGCGACCCGGCGTTTTGCATCCCGCCGTGGTCCTGAAGTAAGATATTGCATCTGTTGGATTATCGAGAATCCATGTAAACAGCAGGCAGCGGACGGCAGGCCTTGACGTGCGACCATCGCGTCGATGCCTGCCGTCCACTGTCTACTGTTTACCGTGTGGGCTGAACGGCGGTCCGGTCCCGGCAATCCTGCCGCTCTGGGCCGTGCGTGGAGGTGATGAGCCGTGGCACTGAACAAGGAACGCAAGACGGAACTGATCGGCACCTACAAGACGCATGAGGGGGATACCGGTTCGCCGGAGGTCCAAGTGGCCATTCTCAGCGAACGGATCAACTACCTGACCCAGCACTTCAAGGTACACGCCAAGGACCACCATTCGCGGCGCGGACTGTTGCAGCTCGTCGGCCAGCGGCGCCGGCTGCTGGATTACCTCAAGCGGAAGGATACCGAGCGCTACGCGGACTTGATCCGCCGTCTCGGCATCCGCAAGTAGCACGGCATCGGTCTGCGGCCGCTCCAGGCTCCGGCCCGGGGCGGCTGCCCGTCGGGGTGCGTTCCCTCACGTGCCGACTCATCACCTGCTGACCCTTCACGCGGCAACAGCGAGATCCCGCCGCTGGCTCCGTGGTGTCTCCTCCGGGGTCCATCCCACGTCCGCATCACCTGGGGCGCGCGCGTCCCGCCATCGAGGCAAAGTTTATGCATAAGCGTGAAATCACCGTCGGCCAGAACGTCCTGTCCATCGAGACGGGCAAGCTGGCCAAGCAGGCCAACGGCTCGGTTGTCGTCCGTTACGGCGACACCGTGGTGCTGGTCACCGCCTGCTACGCATCCACTGAGCGCCAGGGAATCGATTTCCTGCCGCTCACCGTGGACTACCGGGAGTACACCGCCGCGTCGGGCCGCATCCCTGGCGGCTTCTTCAAACGCGAAGGCAAGCCGAGCGAGAAAGAAGTGCTGACGAGCCGCTGCATCGACCGGCCGCTCCGCCCGCTGTTCCCGTCCGGCTGGCGCCACGAGACTCAGATCATCGCCCTGGTGCTCTCCGCCGACACCGACAACGACTCGGACGTGCTCGCGATTACCGGCGCATCGGCCGCGCTGGCGCTCTCGGAGATCCCGTTCGAGAAGACGATTGCCGCCGTGCGCGTCGCGCTGATCGGCGAGGAGTTCGTCATCAATCCGACCTTCTCGCAGCGCCGGGACGCGCGCCTCGACATCGTCGTGGCGGGCAGCCGTGACGGCCTGGTCATGGTCGAAGCGGGCGCCAAGATCGTCACCGAGGACCAGGTGGTCAACGCGCTCGAGGCCGGCCACGCCGCCATCAAGCAGATCGTGGACATGATCGACAAGATGGCGCAGGAGACCGGGAAGAAGAAGATCGAGGCGCCGAAGAAGGAAATCAGCCGCGACTTCTACCGCGAGGTCGAGGAGAAGGTCCTGCTTCCGCTCAGCGAGGCGATGCAGGTCCGGGACAAGATCGAAAGCTACGCCGCCGTGGACCAGATCCTCGGGGAACTGGTCGCCTCGGTGCCGGAACAGGAAGTGCAGCGCCGGAGCGAGGCGAAGGCGATCTTCAAGGAACTGAAGGAGAAGGTGCTCCGCGACGCGATCCTCGACCGCGGCGTGCGCCTCGACGGCCGCGCCTTCGACCAGATCCGCCCGATCTGGATCGAGGTCGGCTTGCTGCCGCGGACACACGGATCGGCCGTGTTCACGCGCGGGGAAACGCAGGCGCTCGTCACCGTGACGCTCGGCACGGCCGATGACCAGCAGAAGGTCGAGATGGTCACCGGCGAAGTGTACAAGCGCTTCATGCTGCACTACAACTTCCCGCCGTTCTCGGTTGGCGAGGTCGCGTTCCTGCGCGGCCCCGGCCGTCGCGAAGTAGGTCACGGCGCGCTCGCCGAGCGGGCGCTGGCACCCATGCTCCCGCCCGAGGAGAAGTTCCCGTACACCGTCCGCGTGGTGTCCGAGATCCTCGAGTCGAACGGGTCGTCGTCGATGGCGACGGTCTGCGGCGGATCGATGGCGCTGATGGACGCTGGCGTACCGCTCCTCGCGCCGGTCGCCGGCGTGGCCATGGGCCTGGTGATGAACGAAGCCACCGGCAAGTACGCCGTGCTGAGCGACATCGCCGGCGCCGAAGACCACTACGGCGACATGGACTTCAAGGTGACCGGCACCGCCGAGGGGATCACGGCCCTGCAGATGGACATCAAGGTGACGGGAGTCACGTCGGCCATCATGCGCGAGGCCCTCGAGCAGGCCCGGCGCGGACGCCTCCACATCCTCGACAAGATGCAGGAGACGCTGAACGCGTCACGCACGAACATCTCCACGTACGCACCGCGCATCGTCACCATCCAGATCCCGGTGGACAAGATCCGTGACGTCATCGGGCCGGGCGGCAAGGTGATCCGCGGGATTATCGAGCGGACCGGCGTGAAGATCGACGTCGAGGACGATGGGCGCGTGAACGTGGCGTCGGCCGACGAGGAATCGGCGCAGCGGGCGATTGCGATCATCCAGGAACTGACCGCCACCCCCGAGTTGAATAAGTCGTACCTCGGTACGGTGCAGCGAATCACCGACTTCGGCGCGTTCGTCGAGATCATGCCGGGCGTCGATGGCCTGCTCCACGTCTCGGAGATCGCCAAGCACCGCGTGCAGGACGTCCGGAACGAGCTCAAGGAAGGCGAGCAGTTGATGGTGAAGGTCATCAACATCGACCCGAGCGGAAAAGTCCGCCTGAGCCGCAAGGCGTTGCTGGAAGGGCCAGACGCCCCGGCCGACGGCGAAGGGTCGGCGCCGCGCAGCCACGAACCGCGCGAGCACGGCCCGCGCCACGACGGTCCGCCGCCCCCGAGGGGCGACCGCGGACGGCGTCACTGAGGTCGGGTCGGTATTCCGGCACGCGGCAGGCGGCTTGCGACTTGCGACCAGAGAAGCCAGGACGGCTGGCGGTCGCGGGCCGTCAGCCGTCAGTCGGGGTCTGGGGTCCTATGCCACGAGCGCTTCGTCACAGCCGTGCGGCGCTGTTATTGATGGCGGGCGTATGCCTCGCCTGGGTCATCGGCTTCGCGTTCGCACATGCAGACGCGCGGGACAAGACGACGGTGGCGCGACGCCCGGCGCCGACACGGCCGGTCGCCAGACAGGACGATGCGCTGAAACCGCACGCGTGGCGCATCGTGGCCAGGAAGTACAGCTACTCGGTGCCCCGCATCGAAGTCCAGCAGGACGACCTCGTCAAGATCACCCTCGAGACGGCCGACATCCCCCACAGCTTCACCATCGACGAGCCCTACCGGATCGCCAAGCGTGCCACCCCAGGCCACCCCGTGGTCTTCGAGTTCCGCGCCGACAAGGCGGGCACCTTCGACTTCTACTGCAATCTGAAGGCTGACGACGGCTGCCGGACCATGAAGGGGAAGTTGATCGTGAAGGCGAAGCGGTGAAGCGGACAGCAGTCAGCGGACAGCGGAGACCGTAGGGGCGACCGGCTGGTCGCCCGGCCGTGGCCGGGTGCAGGCTGATCGGTGTCAGCTGCCAGCTGGCGGCTGATGGCTGTCCGCCCAGCGGCGGGCCGCGGCAATCCGCTCGGCGACGGGCGGGTGCGTGTAGAACAGCCAGCGCGCCAGGCGTGAGGGGCGTTCCTCCGCCAGGTTCTGCACGCCCAGTCGCTGCATTGCCGTCACGAAGGCCACCGCATTCCCGGTCAACTCAACGGCAAACCGGTCGGCCGCGCGTTCCATGCTCCGCGAGAGCGCGTTGACAACGGGCAGCAGGACAAGGGAGAGCAGGCCGACAGCCAGCAGCAACACCGGGAGGCCGGCGACATCCGGCACTCCGGACCATCCAAGTCGCGGAGCGAGCGCCACCATCACCCGGCTAGCCACGAAAAGTCCCAACGCCATGACGAGAGTCTGAACCGCGATCCCGCGCCAGAGATCGTGGCGCACCTGATGCCCGAGTTCGTGCGCCAGGATGAGTTCGATCTCCTCATCGGGATGGCTGGCGAGCAGGGTGTCTGACACGAGGACTCGGCGGGTCCTGCCCAGGCCGGCAAGCGCGGCGTTCGCCTTCCTGGTCTTGTCGCTCACCTGCCACTCGCAGGCATCGGTGACGGCCACCCCGGCCCGCCTCGATAGCTCCAGCAACCGCTCCCGAAGCTCGGGCCGGCCGAGCGGGCGAAACGTGAAGAAGATGGGGAGCAGCAGCACCGGCGCCAGCTGCGTCAACACCACCGCCATCGCAGCGAAGCCGGCGGCGGCAATCGCCCACCACCAGCCCGGCGACGTCCGCATCGCGAGGTACAAAAGCGAGCAGCCGGCGAATGACAAGACCGCGCCGAGCGCCCCACCCTTCAACTGGTCAATCACCCACCCGCCGATCGTCTCGGTCGACAGGTCGTAGCGGTGCTCGAGGAGATAGGATCGGTAGAACGAGATGGGCACCGCGCCGATTTCGTGGATGAGCGCGAGCAGGGCGACGTAGGCCAGGACAACTGCCGAGGGGAACAGCCAGGATGGGCTCGACAAGGCGGCGACGCGTTCCGCGACGCCCCTGAGCCAGAGGGAAGCAGGCGTGGCAGCCAGGAGCAACAGCAGCCCTGCACTCCAGGCCGTCGAGACGACGGCCGCCCGGCGGCCCAGCTTGTGGTACCGGGCGGACCTGTCTTCGTTCACTTTCCCGTAATCTGGACCTTTCCGTTCGTCGTGTCAATCACGACTCTCGGCCCGCCGCCGTTGACACGCCCCTCGACGCGACGGCGAGTGACTTCGCCGCCTTCGAGCTTCAGGCCGTCCACAGAGATCCGCCCGTTGAGGCAACTGGCCTGCACGTCCGCCTTCGCGCTCGATGGCATCGTCAGCTCGACGGTTCCGTTCACGGTCTCCGCGCGGATGCCCCCGGCCGCAACGGCATTGACGTCCAGCCGGACTGAACCATTCGTCGTCGAGGCTTCGATGGCGCCCGTAAGTTCGCGCCCGCGCACGGTGCCGTTGCTCGTTTCGGCCCTCACGGTGCCCTTGATCGCCACTATGTCCACGGTCCCGTTCGAGTTCTGCAGCCGGACGTTGACCGACGCGGGCACCTTGATGTGGTACTTCACCTCGATGCGCCGTCCCTGGACACCGGGCGCCTTGGTCTCGAGTCGGACCCGGTTGGCGCTGACCTCCTCGCCGATTTCGATCTGCGCCAGGAACGACTTGGCCTCCTCGTCGGTCATGGCGCGGGCCGTCCGCTCGGCGACCACTTCAACCTGCGATCCCTCGGACCCGACGATGTCGATGCTGCCGTTGGTGTTGACGATTTCCACCTGGCCGCCGGCGGCCATGGGGTACGACCGGGTCCATTGATCCTGGGCCCTTCCCTTCGCGTCCAGGCTGGATATCACGACATCGCAGGCCGACAGGGCCGCGGCGACGGCGATGACGGCGATCAGGCGAGCGGCGTGAGCGATCCTCCGCGTGGCGTGCATAGCAAGAGTGCCTCCTGCAGGAATATACGCTCGGAAGGACGGCCGGGTTCAGAAATCCCGGCAGCGGGCGTCAATTGAGCTTCACTGAGATCAGCTTGGACACGCCCGGCTCTTCCATCGTCACCCCGTAGAGCCGGTCGGCGATTTCCATCGTCTTGCGGCTGTGGGTGATGATGATGAACTGGGTCTGCTCCTGCATCTGCTTGAGAATCTCGATGAAACGCCCGATATTCGCGTCGTCGAGCGGGGCGTCGATCTCGTCGAGCACGCAGAACGGGCTGGGCTTGTAGCGGAAGATCCCGAACATCAGCGCGATGGCGGTCAGGGCCTTCTCGCCGCCCGAGAGCAGCTGGACACTCTGGAGGCGCTTGCCTGGCGGCTGGGCGACGATCTCGATGCCGCTCTCGAGCACGTCCGTCTCGTCGATCAGGGTGAGGCCGGCGCGGCCGCCGCCGAACAGGACGGCGAAGGTCTCCTGGAAGTTCTGGTTGACGACGGCGAACGCCTCGCGGAAGCGCTCCTTGCTCGTCTCGTCAATCCGCTTGATCGCCTCGCCGGTAGCGGCGATCGACTCGCGGAGGTCCTTGCGCTGGACGGTCAGGAAGGTGTGACGAGTCTCGAGCTCGTCGAACTGCTCGATGGCCATCATGTTGACCGGGCCAAGCCGGTCGATCTTCGTCTTCAGCTCGGCAATGGCCTCGTCTGGAGTCGCCGGCGGCACTGTCGCCCCGACTGCGGCCGCCGCCAGAATTGGCGCTTCGGCACCGAGGCTGGCCCCGCCTTCGGCCACGCCACCCGCTGCCGTTTCACCTTCTTCTTCGCCCATCTCGTCTTCCGGCTCGTCGGCCATCGCCTGGCCTGGAGCGATTTGCCCCTCGCGTTCGGCCTCCTCGACTTCGGCCATCACCTGGCCGAGGGTTGCCTGGACCGCCTCCACGCAGGTGGAGGCCAGGTGCGTCAGATCGGACTCCCCGGTCACGCGGGCCAGGTCGAGCTCGCCGACCTCGGCGCGAAGCGCGTCGAGCGCCTTGCGCGACTCACGGATGTCGCCTTCCTGCGTCTCGCTTTCCTGCCGAAACGCCGTCAGCCGATCGTCCGCCTCGCGGACCTCGCCGCGCAGCCGCTCGAGATCCTGGAGGTCGAGATCGAGCTGCCGCTTGCCGTCCTCGATCGCCTGCCGCAGGTCGGACTGTCGCTGCTGGTTCTGGCGCGCTTCTTCCTGGCGTGCGCCAAACCGCGATTCGAGCTCGGCGATCGCTTCTTCCTGGCGCGCCACGTCGGCGAGCAGCGCGGTCGCCCGCTCGACCAGCCCGGCGTGCGCCGCCCGCGCGTCAGCGACGCGCCGGCTGATGATCTCGGATGCCTCGCGCGCATCCAGGAACTGACGCTGCGCCAGCGCAAGCCGCTCGTCAGCCGCCAGCCGCACTTCCTCCTGCCGCGCGACGGACGTTCGCGCCTCGATCTCGCGCGCTTCGAGCGTCCGGCGTTCCTCCTGCGCGCGGGCGCTCTCGGTTGCGAGCACGTCCGCCTTCCGCATCAACCGGTCTCGGTTCTCGTTGGCCTTCGCCACGAGCGCCTCGAAGCCCACGATCGCCTTCTCCTGAGAGTGGGCGTCGGCGATAAGGCTCGAAATCTCCTGCGTGAGCCGATCGATCGTCGAGGAGACGACCGCTGTGTGTTCCGCCAGCCGCGCGAGCAGCTCGCGAATCTCGCCGGCCCGATCGCGGAGTTCCTTGATCTCCCGCTTCGTCGAGAGGATCCCGCGAGACTCCTCGCGCACGCCGCCGTAGACGAGGTGCGCGCCGCGAAGGACGTCGCCGTCGAGCGTGACGACAGGAAGGTCGGTATTGGGAGAGGCCGATGCGGCCTGCGCGAACGACGAGGCGATCCAGGCGTGCCCGATCGCCTGCTGGATGAAGCGGGCATGCTCGCCGCCAATCCGTACCACCGAAGCCATCGCCACGAGACCGGGCGCCGGGGAGTCGGGCTGGCCGTCGATCCGCGGGTTCACGCCGCCGACGACGAGGAACCCGCACCGCCCGGCGTTGTGTTCACGAACCAGCGCCAGGCCGCGGGCGGCTTCATCGTGGTCAGGCACCAGGACGTGCTGCAGGAGATCGCCGAGGTACGCTTCGACGGCCCGCTCGTAGCCGCGCTCGACTTCGAGGTCGTCTGCCAGTGAACCGAACTGCCGGATTCCGGCGGTCTCATCGGCCAGCAGGAACCGAGCCGCATCCCCGTATTGCGCGCGCGCGGCCTCGAGCTCCTCCAGCGATTTCAGGCGCGCCTCGACGCTCGCCAGTTCCTGCTCGCGGGCACGCGTATCCTGGCGCCACTGTTCCTGCTCCTCGCGCGCCTCGGCCAGTTCCGCCTGGCGGGCCTCGCCGTCCCTGCGAACATGGTCCAGCCGCGCCTGCGCCTCTGACAGCTGGCGGCGTCCGGTGTCGAGATCCGCCTGCAGGCGCGCGTCCTCGACTTCCACGTCGGACCGCTCGGCCTCGAGACGCGACAATTCCTCTTCGACCCGCTGGCGGGCGGCCGTGGCGTTGTCGATCGCGTGCTGGAGCGAGCTGATTGCACTCAGCGCGAGGTACACCTCCTGCCGCCGCTGCTCGACTTCCCCCTCGAGCGACTGGAGGCCGCGATACGCCGTCTCGTAGGCGGCATGGTCGGCCGCCAGCACTGCCGACGCCTGCTCGCGCTCGCCGGCGGCCCGTTCCGCCGCCTCGCGCCGCTCGACCAGCGCCTGCCGCACCGGCTCGCGCTTGGCCTCGATCAGCGCCAACTCGTCGGCGATCTCGCCGCGGCGCCCCTCGAGGCCGACCAACTGCTGCTCGCTGAAGCTGATATGATTTTGCCGGCGATCGATCTCCAGTTCCCGCGCATGCCCGTCCTCGCGCACCGCGCTCGCGTGAGCTTCGGCCAGGGCCAGGGCCAGGCGGGTTCGCGCGAGCCCTTCTTCCACCGCGGAAAGGCGTCCCGCGGCCGCCGCCTCGGCGGCGCGCCGATCGATCAGCCGGGCACGCGCCAACTCGATGGCCTCTGCCAGCACCCGGTACCGCCGCGCGAACAGCACCTTCTCCCAGCGGCGCAATTCCTCGCGAAGCCGCTTATAGCGGCGCGCCTTCGCCGCCTGCCGCTTCAGCGCGGCTCGCTGCTTCTCGACTTCGAAGATGATGTCGTCGATGCGGGTGAGGTTCTGCTGCGACGCCTCGAGCTTCAACTCGGCCGTGCGCCGACGCGCCTTGTACTTCGTCACGCCCGCCGCTTCCTCGATGAGCTGCCGCCTGTCGGTCGGCCGCGTGCTGAGGATCTGGCCGATCTTTCCCTGCTCGATGATCGCGTAGGCCTTGGCGCCAAGCCCGGTGTCCATCAGCAACTCGTGCACGTCCTTGAGGCGCACCAGCTCGCCGTTGATCAGGTACTCGCTTTCACCCGACCGATAGAGCCGACGCGTGACCTCGACGTCACGCGCAATCACCGGTTCGATGTCGTCGGGATCGGCGGGTTCGGGGGTTCGTGCCTTCTCGCTGATCGACGTCACGCCCGACAGCATCAGGCGGACTTCGGCGGCGCCGGTCGCCTTGCGCGCCTCGCTGCCGTTGAAGATCACGTCCATCATCTGGTCCCCGCGCAGGCTCTTGGCGCTCTGCTCGCCCAGAACCCAGACGATGGCGTCGGCGACGTTGCTCTTTCCGCAGCCGTTCGGGCCGACGATGGCCGTCACGCCGCGGTCGAACGCCAGCTCCGACCGGTCGGAAAAGGACTTGAACCCGGAGATTTGAAGCTTCTGCAAACGCATCGACGCAACCCCTGACCCCGACAGACACGATTCCTTTTCCCCGAGTAACGACTCAGGCAGCCAGAAGTCAGAATTCAGGAGTCAGAATAGGGACTAACGGAGCCTAACCGTATACTACTCGGGCAGAAAACACCCAAGGCATGACTGGCCACCAGCCGGCACCCAGCCGTTGGCCAGTCTAGCAAGTACAAGCTCTTGTGGCAAGCGCCCAAGAGGGCCCAACCGCTAGTTGCTGTTGGTCTTGATTCCCTTGGACTTCCGCATCTCGGCCAACCGCTCCGCTTCGGGGAACAGCTGCATGGCAAACTGGGCCTGCGGGTCCAGGGACAGCAGGTTGCGGCGGGCCTCGGACAGGCCGAACAGCGCCATGTCGATGTCGTAGTGGAGCATCGCCCGGATGAACTCGGCGTCCCTGGCGAACGACTCCTCGTCCACATTGACCTTCAGGGTCCCCAGGAACTCCCTGAACTCCTTCAAGGTCGCATCGTCCACCGTGAAGCCGCGGGCCACCAGCTTCTGACCTGGGCGCGGCGCAATCCGGGTGTCGCCTTCCGCCACGTACCGCTCGGCGAACGTCCCGAACGCCTGCCGGGCGTAGAGCTGGCGTCCGAACCGGGTCGGGTTGAACCCCTCGACCGGGCCGTCGAGGCGCTTGTCCGGCTCGATGCCGCCGCCGCTGTAGACCTTTCGGCCCACGTCGGTATATCGCAGGTCGGCCGCGGGGTGCGTCTTGGGCGTTTGATCGCGAAGCGTGTAGTTGAGGTACTCGTCGAAGGTGCCGTCCCACGGACGCTGGATCAGCCGCTTGCTCGGCGTAAAATACCGGGCCGTCGTCAGCGCGAGACCCGCGCCCTCGCTGATCCGGTAGACCGACTGCACCAATGCCTTGCCGAACGTCGTCTCGCCGACGATCAGACCGCGGTCGTGATCCTGCAACGCCCCGCTGACGATCTCGGACGCGCTCGCGCTGGTGCGGTTCACGAGCACGACCAGCGGGATGTCGGTGTACTCGCTTCGTTCGGTGGCCACGTAGTCCTGGTCCGAGTTCGGGACCCGGCCGCGCGTGTAGACGATGAGCGAGCCTTGCGGGAGGAAACGGTTCGAAACCTTAATTGCCTGGTCGAGAGGCCCGCCGGGATTCCCGCGCAGATCCAGGAGCAGCCGCTTCATGCCGTTGGCCTTGAGATCGCGCAAGGCGTTTCCGAGGTCACGGTCGGTGTTCTCGGCAAAATCCTGCACCCGCACGTAGCCGGTCTGCTTATCGACCATGAACGTGGCGGTAATCGACGGAATGTTGATCTCGTCGCGCGGCACCTGGATGTCGATCAACTGGTCGTAACCAGGTCGCTTCAACGAGACCTGCACGAGCGTGCCTTTCTCGCCTCGCAGCCTCCCGACGACCATGTCGGACAAAGTCGCCCCCCTGAGAGGCTTGCCCTGTGGGTCCGTCCAGGACTTGATCTCCTCGCCGCCGATGCGCGCGATGACGTCGCCGCGGCGGATCCCCTTCTTGTAGGCGGGCGTGCCCTCGAAGAGGGAGACGACGTTGACGTCGCCGTCGATCACCTGGATGGTGATGCCGAGGCCGTAGTAGTGCCCTCCCTGGCGCTCGCGCATCTGCGCGTAGTATTTGGGGTCCATGAAGCTCGAGTGCGGGTCGAGCGTCTGGAGCATGCCGCCGATCGCACCGTAGACGAGACGGGCGGAATCGATCTTGTCGATATAGTTCGCCTCCACCGCGCCAAGAGCGGCGGTGAACGCGCGGTAGTCCTGGACGCGTTCGGCCGTGGCCAGCGCGTTGCGGCCCAACAGGCCTCCCACGAGGGCGCACACGACGATCGCGAACACGGCGGCCGAGAAGACTCCGTACCTGCGCATGAAATCGATGCTAGCAGATAACCTATGGTGTCGCAACGACTTCCGGCAGCTCAAGACAGGGCGCGAAGCTTGACCCTCGTCGCGGCGGACTCCTATAATGGATCGAGGGTTCTGACCGTCGAGGCCTCCCATCGAACACGCCAGCGGAGGTCCGCGGCGGGCGACCGCATCTTCAGTCACCGCGCGCGCTTCCAGCCTGGTGCGGAGCGCAGGATCGGGGAGTGAGTACCATGTTTGGCTCCATCGGCATGCAGGAACTGATCATCATCTTCGTGGTCGCGCTGATCATCTTTGGTCCGCGCCGCCTGCCCGATCTCGGCAAGTCCCTCGGCAAGAGCATCGCCGAGTTCAAACGGGCCTCGAACGAGCTGCGCAACACGCTCGAGGACGAGATCAGGGTGGACGAGCAGCGACAGACCAAGGCTGCCGACGTCCCGACCCCGGCCCCGGCCTCACCGCCCGACGCCTCGGGATCGACCGGCGACCATCCGGTTCAGCACGGCTGATGCCGCTCCTGCCATTTTCCCGTTCTTCCGAGGAGCCCACGCCCGACGACGCGGATGGCTGGGGCCATTCGCTGCTCGAGGGCGGCGGCGCGAAGATGACCTTCCTCGAGCACCTGGACGAGTTCCGGAAGCGGATCGTCATCAGCGTGGCTGCCATCGGCATTGGCTGCATCATCGCGTTCACGTTCGTCGACAAGATCTACAGCTTCGTGATGGATCCCCTGTACCGGCTGCTGCCGAAAGGGAGTCAGTTCGTCTACAACGAACCCACGGAGGCGTTCGTCCTCTACGTGAAGATGGCGCTGCTTGCCGGCGTCATCATCGCGGTGCCGGTCATCCTGTGGCAGGCCTGGATGTTCATCGCGCCGGGGCTCTACGCGAAGGAGAAACGGCTCGCGGTGCCGTTCGTCGCCCTGTCGACCGTGGGCTTCGTCGGTGGCGCCGCGTTCACGCACTACCTGCTGTTCCCGTGGATGTGGATCTTCTTTGGGAGCTTTGCCACCAACAAGCTGTCGTTCCTTCCACGAATCGAGCCGGTGTTCGCCCTCTACGTGAAGATGGTGCTGGGCATGGGGTTGGTCTTCCAGATGCCGGCCCTCGTCTACTCGCTGGCACGCATCGGCATCGTCACGGCCCGATTCCTGATCAAGAACTTCAAGTACGCTATCCTCATCATTTTCATCGCGGCGGCCGTCATCACGCCGAGCGGCGACATGCTGACCCAGACCCTGTTCGCCGCGCCGATGATCGGCCTCTACGTCATCAGCATCGGCATCGCCTGGGCCTTCGGTAAGCGCCGACCGAAAGTCCCCGTCGAGGAGTAACGACGTGGTGATCAAGCGCTCGTCCGCCCGGGAGGTGTCCGCGCTGCTGCAGGACCTCGAAACCGGGACGGAGGCGGCCCGGGAAGCGGCCGTCGCGCGGCTGTCGGTGATCGGCACCCGCGCGGTGGAGGGGTTGCTGACGCTGCTGGACGGCACGAGGGTGCCGGCGGCGCGCGCGGGCGCACTGGCGGCGCTGGAGGCGATTGCGGACCCGCGCTCGGCGGAAAGTGCGCTCACGTGCCTCGAAGAAGACGACGAGGCGGTGCGCGGCGCGGCTGCTGGCGTTCTCCGGAAGCTGCTCGATTCCGCGCGGGGCGCCGAGGTGCTCGATCGCCTCGCGGCAATCGCGGTGGATACAGCCCGTGCGGATTCCACTCGCCTGGCCGCCCTCGACGCCCTCCGACAGGTGTCCGGCCCAGCGCTCGAACTCATCGCCGCCCGACTGCGCGACGACCCGAGCCTCGCGGTCCGGACGACCGTCGTCGGCAGCCCCGTTCCCGCCGTGAGGCCGCCGCTCGAGTCGCTCGAGGACGCGGCGACCGGCAGTCTCCCTGACCATCCCGATGCCATTCGCCAGTGGCTGACGGCCGCCGGGGCGCACGCGCCTCTACCGATATTGCATCGTCTCGTGCAACGCGTGAGGGAGCGCGAGCAGGAGACGGCCGACCCCGTAGACCGACGCGAGTGGATGACGGCCCGGGCGATTTTGCACCAGGTGCTCGCGGGGCGCGGCAGCACCGTGGCGCTCTACGACCTGCGTGAAACGATCGAAAGCGGCGAGCCGGCCCCGGTGGAGATGCTCGCGGCACTCGAGTCGATCGGGGACCGCACGTGCCTGGAACCCATGGCGGCGGCCTACGCGCGCCTGGCGAGCGAGGCCGAGCGCCACCCGGACGGTCGAGATCGGGGTGCCAACGCGTGGTGGCGGGATCACCTGGCGGCGGCGTTCCGGACGGTGGCCGCCCGCGAGCGACTCAACGAACGGCACGCCGTGACGAGGCGGATTCGTACCCGCTGGCCCGCCGCCGCATCGCTGCTCGGGCCGGCAAGATAGGACCCACCACTCGGGTCCCTGTTTCAGGTTACGCCTCGAGTTCGGGGCTCGCGTCGGACGATATATGTCTTTTCCTCGACGGACCTTCGCCTGCCT
>Ga0209745_1000236_pt1 | contig 32382 bp, 29 predicted proteins | sample BarGraNGADG00312_FD_184495 | JGI IMG/M metagenome (GOLD analysis project Ga0209745, IMG submission 184495) | Arctic peat soil microbial communities from Barrow, Alaska - Barrow Graham LP Ref core NGADG0004-312 (SPAdes) (version 2) | ecosystem: Environmental > Terrestrial > Soil > Wetlands > Peat... | reverse complement strand
GCGGTGGATACGGATGGACCCGCCACCGATCTCGTTCCCGTTGCAGACGATGTCGTAGGCGTACGCCAGCGCGCTGGCCGGGTCTTCCTCGAAGCGGTCGAGCCACTCGGGGGTCGGAGAGGTGAAGGCGTGGTGCACCGCGGTCCAGGACCCGGCGCCCACGGCTACGTCGTCGTCCTGGCCGGTCGGTTTGAACAACGGCGCGTCGACGACCCACACGAACGCCCACCGGCTCTCGTCGATCAGCCCGCAGCGCTTGCCGATCTCCAGGCGAGCGGCGCCGAGCAGGGCGCGGGCCTCGGTGACCTTGCCGGCAGCGAAGAACACGCAGTCACCCGGCTGCGCGCCGACGGCGGCGACCAGCCCGGCACGCTCGCCTTCGGACAGGTTCTTCGCGACCGGACCGCCGAGCTCGCCGTCCTCGGCGACAGTGACGTAGGCGAGCCCCCGGGCGCCGCGCTGCTTGGCCCAGTCCTGCCACGCGTCGAACGTGCGGCGCGGTTGAGACGCGCCGCCGGGCATGACGACGGCACCGACGTACGGGGCCTGGAACACCCGGAACGCGGTGTCCACGAAGAACTCGGTGAGCTCGGTGAGCTCGTGGCCGAAGCGCAGGTCGGGCTTGTCCGAGCCGAAGCGCTTCATGGCGTCCGCGAAGGTCATCCGCGGGATCGGCGTCGGGATCGTGTACCCGATGAGCTCCCAGAGCGCGACGAGCACGCGTTCCCCCACGGCGATCACGTCGTCCTGCTCGACGAAGCTCATCTCGATGTCAAGCTGGGTGAACTCGGGCTGTCGATCGGCCCGGAAGTCCTCGTCACGGTAGCAGCGGGCGATCTGGTAGTACCGCTCCATCCCGGCGACCATGAGCAGCTGCTTGAACAGCTGCGGCGACTGCGGCAACGCGTACCAGGAGCCGGGGGCGAGGCGTGCGGGCACGACGAAGTCGCGCGCGCCCTCGGGGGTCGACCGGGTCAGGGTCGGGGTCTCGATCTCGACAAAGTCCTGCGCGTCGAGCACGCGGTGCGCGGCGGCGTTGGCCTTGGCCCGGAGCCGGAGCGCCGCCGCGGGGGCCGGCCGGCGCAGGTCGAGGTAGCGGTACTTCAGGCGGGTCTCCTCCCCGACGGTCTCGTCAGACGACGCGGAGACCTGGAACGGCAGCGCCGCCGACTCGTTGAGCACGACGACTTCGCTCACGACCAGCTCGATCGCGCCCGTCGCGAGGTTGGGGTTCTCGTTGCCCGCGGGGCGCAGCCCGATCTCACCGGTCACCTGAAGCACGTACTCGTTGCGCAGGGGGTGGGCGACACCCTCGTCCCGGATCACCACCTGGGCGATGCCCGAGGCGTCGCGCAGGTCGATGAACGCCACGCCACCGTGATCGCGACGCCGGTCGACCCAACCCGCGAGCGTGACGGTCTGGCCGACATGCTCGGCTCGAAGCGATCCGGCGGTGTGGGTGCGAAGCACGAATGAGCCCTTCGGAGGGGGTGGGGAGCGCGGTTGAGCGCCTGATGATTCTATCGGCCGCTCCCGAAGCCCCGCCGAGCATCTTGTCGGTGCGCACGATCTCGACCGCACGTACCTCGAAACCGCCCACGGGCACCCGTCGCGCCACCAGCACACCCGTGGGGTCGTAGGCCCGGGCATAGACGCTCGACCGGGACACGCCGAGACCGGCCAGCACCACAAAGAACGGCACCGCGAGGCAGCAGCACGCGCTCGTGGACCTGGACGCACGCGAACCCGAGCTCCTGAGCGGGTCGTCACAGCATGGCCCGGCCCCGGACACCTGTCAGCGGAGCTCGCCCGGGGCGCCCCGCGGCACGACCGGGTGCTTCGGGCGGATCGGCTCGAGCTGTCGGTACTCCTCGCCCTGAGCAGGTCGGGGGTCCGGCTCCCCCCGGTTCGGCCACAACGACACCGCCCGCTCGGCCAGTGCGGTGATCGACAGCGCCGGGTTCACCCCGAGGTTTGCGGTGATCGCGGCTCCGTCCAGCACATGCAACGTCGGGTAGCCGTGCACGCGCTGGTACGGATCGAGCACACCGTCGGCCGGCGTCGCACCGATCGGGCACCCGCCGATGAAGTGCGCAGTCATCGGCATGTTCAGCAGGTCACCCCAGCTCCCGCACGCGACGCCGCCGAGCTCGGCAGCCATGAGGCGCGCGGCGCGGTGCCCGTCGGGGATCCACGTCGGGTTCGGCTCCCCCGCACCCTGCCCGCTCGTCAGGCGCCCGCGCGCGAGCGAGGTCGTGAGGGAGTTGTCGAGCGACTGCATCACGAGCGCGATGGTCGTCCGCTCGCTCCACCGGTACGGGACCAGCGCCCGCACGGTCGCGACGGGCCGACGACGCAGCTCACGCGCGTACCCGCCGACGATGGCGCGCCACCGGCCCGAACGCGGTCCACCGACCGTCAGCACGGTCTGGAGCAGCGCCATCGCGTTGGACCCCTTGCCGTACCGCACCGGCTCGATGTGCGTCGTAGGGCTCGTGAAGAACGACGACGTGATCGCCACCCCGCGGCTGAGGTCCCGTGCGGCGTCGACGCGGGGTGCGCTCGCGCCCAGCAGTGCCTCAGAGTTCGTGCGCGTGAGCTCCCCGAGCCGGGGCGAGAGCCGCGGCAGCCGCCCCGTCGCGCGCATCCGGTGCAGCAGCGTCTGAGTGCCGTAGGTCCCCGCCGCGACGACCACCTGGTCGGCGCTCCAGACCGTCCGCGCCCGGCGACCGCCCGGGCCCGTGCCGCGCGAGATGACGGTCCAGCCACCGCCCGGCCGGGGCACCAGTTCGGTGACGGTCGTCATGGGCACGACCCGCGCGCCCGCGCGCTCGGCGAGGTGCAGGTAGTTCTTGGGCAGGGTGTTCTTCGCGCCGACCCGGCACCCCGTCATGCAGGCCCCGCATTCGGTGCACCCGGTCCGGCTCGGCCCGACCCCGCCGAAGAACGGATCGGGCACGGCCTTGCCGGGTTCGCCGAAGAGCACACCCACGTCGGCGGGCTTGAACGTGTCCACACAGCCCATCCGGCTTGCCACGGTGAGCATGAGCCGGTCCGCGGGCGTGGTCGTCGGGTTCGACCTCACGCCGAGCATCCGCGCGGCCTGGTCGTAGTGCGGCGCGAGCTCGGTCTCCCAATCCGTGATCCCGGCCCACTGCGGATCGGCGTAGAACGGCCTCAGCGGGCGGTAGAGGGTGTTCGCGTACACGAGCGAACCGCCCCCCACTCCGGCGCCGGCGAGGATGAGTGCGTCCTTGAGCATGTGGATGCGCTGGATGCCATAACAGCCGAGCACCGGGGCCCACAGGAACGTGCGGAGCGCCCAGGACGAGGCGAACTCGTGGTCGGCGAAGCGGCGACCCGCCTCGAGCACAGCGACCCGGTACCCCTTCTCGGCCAGGCGGAGCGCGGCGACCGAGCCGCCAAAGCCCGAGCCCACCACCACGACGTCGTACTCGCGGGCGGGCTGCGCGCTCGTACGCATGGCATCGTCGACCATGCGCGCATGGTGGCACATCCCCGCGGCGCTTGGCGCCCGGGGCGCCCCGTGCGCCGGGGAGATCTCCGCCGCCCACCGACCGGTCAGAACAGTGTCGGGTTCTGCGCGCCGGCAACCTTCGCCCGGTCCGGCTGTCGCTCGGCACGGGCAGCGAACCCGTTCGCGTCCAGCAGCGGCCTGACACGCGCCGACAGCCAGTCCTCGTACTCGGTGGGCACGTACGCGCCGCGGCCGTACAGGCGGCGGTAGCGGGCAACGAGCTCGGGACGCTCGGCGGCAAGCCAGCGCAGGAACCACGGCTTGACCGCCCCCCGCAGATGCATGGGCATGATCGTCGCTCCGGTCGCGCCGGCCGCCGCAAGCTCACCCAGAAGCGCGGCCAGGTGCTCGACCGAGTCGGTGAGCCACGGCATCACCGGCGCGACGAACGCGTCGCACCGTAGGCCCGCGTCGCACACGGCGCGGATCAGCTCGAGCCGCGCTCGCGCGGTTGGCGTCCCGGGTTCGACCGACTGCTGCAGATCGTGGTCCAGCACAGCGAGCGAGACGCCGACCCCGACCGGCACCGACCGCGCGGCCTCCGCGAGGAGCTCGAGGTCGCGGCGCAGCAGGGTGCCCTTCGTCAGGATGGAGAACGGTGTCCGCGAGGCCGTGAGAGCATCGATGATGCCCGGCATCAGCCTGTACCGACCCTCCGAGCGCTGGTAGGGGTCGGTGTTCGTCCCGAGTGCGACGGGCTCGCGCCGCCACGTCGGCCGGGCAAGCTCGGCCCGGAGCACCTCGACGATGTTCGTCTTGACGACTATCTGGGTCTCGAAGTCCTTGCCGGCGTCGAAGTCGAGGTACTCGTGCGTGGACCTGGCGTAGCAGTAGGTACAGGCGTGCGAGCACCCCCGCGACGGGTTGATGGTCCAGCGGAATGGCATGCTCGACGCATCCGGGACCTTGTTCAGCGCGCTCTTGCACGCCACCTCGTGAAACGTCACCCCGGCGAACTCCGGCGTGCGCACGCTCCGCACCAGGCCGGCCAGCGCGAGCCCCGGCAGCACGCCCTCGTCCGCCGCACCACCGAGTCGCTGCCCTTCCCACCGCATCCCGCAAGTCGAACACGCGTTCGATCTCGAGTCAAGACCTCCGCCTCCGCCGCCGAGAAGCCCTAGGGCCCGCCGACCGCCTGCACGCGCGGCCACAGATCCTCGGCCGGCGGCTCCCACGTCGCGGCGTCGGCCTCGACCTGATCACCTGAGCGGATATCCTTGACCTGGTCGGGCTCGGCCGGCACCGGTGTCCCGTCCGCGGCGTTGCTCGTCGCGGAGCCCGGGAACCACACGAAGGGCACGCCCCGCCGGTCCGCGTACTTGATCTGCTTCCCGAACTTGGCAGCGCTCGGCGCGACCTCGACCGGGATCCCGCGGACGCGAAGCGCGGCGGCGATCCGGTCGGAGACCGCGCGGGTGTCCTCGCTCGTCACCGCGACGACCACGGCGCTCGGCACCGACCGCGACGCCCGCACCAGGTCCGCGCCGAGCAGGCGCGAGACGAGTCGCGAGACCCCGATCGACAGCCCGACGCCGGGGTAGGTGTTCGCACCGTCCGAAGCGAGCGTGTCGTACCGCCCACCGGAGCAGATGGACCCGAGCTGCTCGTGCCCGACAAGAACCGTCTCGTACACCGAGCCGGTGTAGTAGTCGAGCCCGCGTGCGATCCTCAGGTCGGCCACGACGACGCCGGGTGCCCGCGCCACGGCAGCCGTCATCAACGCACCGAGCTCCACCAGTCCCGTCTCGAGAAGCTCGGAGGTGACCTGGTGCCGGGCCGCGAGCTCGCGCACCCGGTCCACGACGCCGGCGTCGGGCCCCGAGATGGCGGCGAGCTCCAGGCACGCCGCGGCCTGCCCCGCAGTTGCCCCGGACTCCGCGACGAGCAGCGCAGCGACGGCGACCGGCCCGATCTTGTCGAGCTTGTCGATGCCGCGCAGCACCCCCGCGACGTCGCCGAGCCCCAGCCCGCGGTAGAAGCCCTCGGCGACCTTGCGGTTGTTCACGAGGATCCGAACCGGCGGGACGCCGATCGCCGCAAGTGACCCGAACGCCTCGGCGATCACGAGCGGCAGCTCGACCTCGTAGTGGTACGGCAGCTCGCCCATGCCGACGACGTCGATGTCGGCCTGCACGAACTCCCGGAACCGGCCGTCCTGTGGCCGCTCCCCCCGCCACACCTTCTGGATCTGGTAGCGCCTGAACGGGAAGACGAGGTGCCCGGCGTTCTCGAGCACGTACCGCGCGAACGGCACGGTGAGGTCGAAGTGCAGCCCGAGCCGCCGGTCATCGGTATCGGCTCCCGAGCCCCGGCCCGGACCCGACGACGCGTCCCCCGCCCCGCTCGGGTCCGGCGCCTCCTCCTGGAGACGATGCAGCACGTAGACCTCCTTGGACGTCTCCCCCTTGCGCAGCAGCTGGTCGAGGGGCTCGACCGCGCGGGTCTCGATCCCCGTGAAGCCATGGAGCTCGAAGGTACGGCGCAACGCGTCGAGGACGTACTGCTCGACGGTGCGGCCAGCGGGCAGCCACTCGGGGAATCCGGACAACGGGGTGGGGCGGGCCATGGGGCCTCATCCTGCCAGGTAGGGGTTGCGGCGGAGCTCGAGGTCCATCCGGGACGCAGGTCCGTGCCCGGGCAGCACGAGGGTGCCGGGGGCAAACGTGGCCGCGAGGTGGCGAAGCGTGCCGGCCATCCTCGCGTCATCGCCCCCCGGCAGGTCCGTCCGGCCGATCGAGCCCGCGAAGAGCACGTCGCCGGTCAGGGCCGTGCAGGTGGCTCCGCTGGCGAGCGTGCCCTCCCCCGGCGCGAACGAGATCGCGCTGCCGGGCCCTGGCGTGCCGTCGATCAGGTAGAGCGAGGCGCCCTGGGTGTGACCCGGCGCGTGCCGGGCCGCGAGGGGCGCACCAGCGAAGAGGAGCCCACCGAGGTCGAGGTCCAGGTCGCCACGGAGATCACCGTCGAGATCGCCGCCGTCGGAGCCGGACTCGCTGCCGAACGTCTCGATCCAGGTCGGGATCCGATACCCGCCAGGCGGGAGCCCGACCGCCGTCAGCGCCTGCGCGAGCGGGCCACCCGAGCCGTCGCCGAGCCCCAGGGTACCGAACGGGTCGGCCAACCGGTAGGCGTCGGCGACGTGCAGGTACACCGGAACCCCGTACGCCTCGGCGACCTCGGCCGCACCCCAGGTGTGGTCGACGTGCCCGTGCGTGGCGAGCACCGCGACCGGATGGAGCCCCCGTTCAGTGACGACGTCGCGTACGCGCCCAGCGATCCCGGCACCGACGTCAACAACGACGCATGCAACCCCGTCGTCGGCCACGACGACGTAGCAGTTCGTTCCGAAGACGGGCGCGACAGCTGTCAGGACCTGCATCGGGCCAGGCTATCGAGCCGAGCGGGAAAGTCAGCGAGCCGCGGACGGGACGCGGGCGGTGCCAGACCGTGACCCGCAGCAAGCGTGATCCCGCTCAGTCTTGCCTAGACTGTCCCCGGTCCCGGACGTCGCATCACGCGAGGTCATCGCCAGCGAGCCACAAGGAGGTCGGTTGTCTCCCAACAAGCGGGAACGCGAGTACGCGCGTCGTCGCTATGAGCGGTACCAGGAGCACCAGGCCACCAAGGCCAAGCACCGCCACCAGCGCAACATCGCGGGCGCGCTCCTCGGCGTGCTGGTCCTCGTCCTGGGCGTCGGGCTCACCGTGACACTGACGACCAACAGAGCCGCCGACGCTCCCACGCCGACCCCCAGCGCGACGTACACACTTCCCGCCCCGTCCGCCGCCGGGGCTCGAACGTGGACCGGGACGATCACGACCAACGTCGGCAACATCGGCATCGAGCTCGACGGCACGGCCGCCCCCCAGGCGGTCGCCTCGTTCGTGAGCCTTGCCAAGCAGGGCTACTTCGACAAGACCACCTGCCACCGGCTCGCCACGGGTACGACCAAGATTCTCCAGTGCGGCGACCCGACGGGCACGGGGACCGGTGGCCCCGGCTACACCTTCGGGCCGGTCGAGAACGCCCCTGCTAACGGCGTGTACCCGGCCGGGACGATCGCCATGGCGCGCGCTGCCGACAATGGAAGCTCGATGGGCAGCCAGTTCTTCCTCGTCTACGGGGACTCCACGATTCCCGCCGACACAGCGGGTGGCTACACAGTATTCGGCCGCATGACGTCCGGCCTGGACGTCGTCACGGCAGTCGCGGACGCCGGGGTACAGGGCGGTGGGCCTGACGGTCCCCCGGTCACCGGTGTCACCATCCAGGGAGTTGAGACCCAGTGACCGAGAACATCACCCGCGCTGCCGGACCGGATGACGAGAACCTCCCGTCGACGACCGGCTCGGCGATCGAGGCGGCAGATGCTGCCGAGCCCGCCGCTGCTGAGCCGGAGGTCGAGGTGACCGCCGTAACCCCAGGGATTCAGGCCACTGAGTCTGCTAGCGCTGGGCCCGCCGCCACCGAGGCCGCCGCCACCGAGGCCGTAGTCACCGAACCCGCCGCCACCGAACCCGCCGCCACCGAGGCCGTCGTCACCGAGCCGGCCGCCACGAGCGAGCCGGCACCGGAGACTCCCGCGATCACGCCCACGCCGACGCCCCGACCGACCGCTCGACCCGTTCCCCGCCCGATCCCGCGACCCAGGCCCCGTGCACCACTGGCGCCGGCCGCCCCGGGTGCCGTTGCCAGCGGGTCGTCCCCCGCAGTTGTCGCGGCTCCGATCGCACCGCCGCTCGACGCCGCCGAGGCCGCAGCCGCCGCGGCGTTCGGTCGCGTCGAGGACGACGGCACGGTCTACGTCCGCGAGACGGCCGGCGAGCGGATTGTCGGCCAGTACCCAGGTGCGAGCCACGAGGATGCACTCGCGTTCTACGTCCGCCGCTTCGTGGACCTCAGGGCCAAGGTGGTGCTCTTCGAGGCCCGACTCGGCGCGACCGACCTGCCCGTCAAAGAGATCGACCAGACACTCGCCAAGCTCGCCGAGGAAGTGACCGAGCCAGCCGCCGTCGGCGACCTGGACGGCCTTCGCGTGCGCCTCGACGGACTGCGCGCGATCGCCGCCGAGCGCCGTGCCGCCGTGGACGCCGAGCGCGCCGCGGCGAAGGAGACAGCCGTCGCAGCCCGTACGGAGATCGTCGAACAGGCCGAGCTCATCACGTCGACCGACCCGGAGCGCATCCAATGGCGTCCGGCCGGTGAGCAGCTGCGCATCCTGCTCGACCAGTGGAAGGAAGCCCAGCGCTCCGGACCCCGTATCGACCGTCCGACCGAGGAGTCGCTGTGGAAGCGGTTCAGCCACGCGCGCACGTCCTTCGACCGGGAACGTCGGCACTTCTTCGCCGAGCTTGAGACCCGCAACGCTGACGCCCGCGCCGCGAAGGAGGCGCTCGTCACCGAGGCCGAGGCACTCTCCGTCAGCACCGACTGGGGCACGACCGCCGCGGCGTATCGCGACCTGATGGCGCGGTGGAAGGCCGCGGGGCGCGCCAGCCGCAAAGACGACGATGCGCTCTGGGCCCGGTTCCGGGGCGCACAGGACGCGTTCTTCGCGGCCCGCGACGCAGTGTCGGCCGCCACGGACACCGAGTTCCAGGCCAACCTCGAGATCAAGGAACATCTGCTCGTCGCGGCCGAGAGGCTTCTGCCGGTGAAGGACCTCACCACCGCGAAGGCGGCCCTGCGGGACATTCAGGAGCGCTGGGAGGCGGCCGGCAAGGTGCCCCGCGCTGACGTGCAACGGGTCGAGAGCCGGCTGCGCGCGGTCGAGACGGCGATCCGCGATGCCGACCAGGCGGTGTGGACCCGCGGCAACCCGGAGAACCGGGCGCGGGCCGAGGGCGCCGCGGCGCAGCTCGAGGTCGCCATCGCCGGGCTCCAGGCCGATCTGACGTCCGCGCAGGCCGCAGGCGACGAGCGCAAGGTCGCCGAGGCGCAGGCTGCGCTCGATGCCCGACGTTCCTGGCTCGAGCAGGTCAAGCGCGCGGCGAACGACCACCGGCTCTGAGCTCGCCCGGCCCCGATGTCGACACAGCGGCGTCCCCCGGACGGCCCGCGCGGGTCGTCGTCCACAACGGCGGCAGCCCGCACGGGTGTGCGAGAGCCGGAGCGACGATGCTGCGGCCATGGAGCCGACCGCGCTGGAATGGATGTGGCGGCGGTCGCGCGCCATCCCTGAGCTGCTGCATGTTGTCGAGCTCGGCAGCGTCCCGTGGCAAGCCCTGATTCGCGACGGCATCGCGCGGCGCGTGTGGGGGGACGTCGCCATCGGCGCGGACGTGCCGGAGACGCCCGGCATCCGCGCGACTGCAGTCCGTCCGCTGGTCCCCACGCGCGGCGTCGTCGGACGAGCCGCGGCGGTGTGGGTGCACACCGGTGGCTCGCGGCCGGGACGGATCGACGTGCTGGTGGCGCCGCGGGCGCGCCGTCCGGATCCCCATCCGTTGCGGGTGCCGCACGAGTGCGTCCTGCCGGGGAGCCACATCCTCGTGCTGGGCGCGCTGCGGGTGACGACCGTGGTGCGAACCGCCGTCGACGTCGCCCGCTGGTCGGCGCCGCACGACGCCGGGGTGCTGCTCGAGCGGCTCGTCCGGTATGCAGCGCTCGACCCGGACGAAGCCCTCGTCCTTCTGGACGGGCTGCCCGGGCACCGCGGAACCCGTGGCGCGCACGATGCGCTCGTCGCGCTCGCACGAGGTGACGTTCAGGCCAGTCCGAACCTCAGGCCGTCGGCGCCGTGCTCGCGCTGTGCTCGGAATCCGCCCGCGAACCGGTGAGCCGGTAGACGTCGAAGACGCCCTCGACCTTGCGGACCGCGGCGAGCACCGACGCCAGGTGACCGGGTTCCGCCATCTCGAAGACGAACTTCGACATCGCCACCCGATCCCGGGACGTCGAGACGCTGGCGGAGAGGATGTTGACGTGCGAGTCGGACAGCACCCGCGTCACATCCGAGAGCAGACGACTCCGGTCGAGCGCCTCGACCTGGATCTGCACCAAGAACATCGACGTGCCGCCCTGGGTCCACTCGACCTCGACGATGCGCTCGGGCTGCAACCGGAGGCCCTCGACGTTCACGCAGTCCGCGCGGTGCACGCTCACCCCGGAACCGCGGGTGATGAACCCGATGATCGCATCGCCGGGCACCGGCGTGCAGCATCGCGCCAGCTTGACCCAGATGTCGTCGACCCCCTTGACCACGACACCCGGATCACCGCTCCGGGCCCGCCGGATGGGCCGACCGGCGCCGGCCAGGTCCTCCTCGTCACCGGGCTCCCCGCCCATCGACTGCACGAGCCGCTGCACGACCGTGGCCGCGGAGATCTGTCCCTCGCCGATCGCGGCGTACAGCGACGAGACGTCCGGGCGCCGCATCTCGTGCGCGAGCGCGATCAGCGCGTCGTGCGAGAGCAGCCGTTGGATCGGGAGGTTCTGCTTGCGCATCGCCTTGGCGATCGCGTCCTTGCCGTGCTCGACTGCCTCCTCGCGGCGCTCCTTCGAGAACCACTGGCGGATCTTGTTGCGGGCGCGCGGGCTCTTGACGAAGACGAGCCAGTCCCGGCTCGGGCTGGCGGCCTCGGACTTCGACGTGAGCACCTCGACCACGTCGCCGTTCTCGAGCGTCGAGTCGAGCGGGACGAGGCGCCCATTGACTCGTGCGCCCATCGTCCGGTGACCCACCTCGGTGTGCACCGCGTAGGCGAAGTCGACCGGGGTCGAGCCCGCGGGCAATGCCGTCACATCGCCCTTGGGGGTGAAGACATACACCTCCGCCCCGGCGATCTCGAAGCGGAGCGAGTCCAGGAACTCCGACGGGTCGGCCGTTTCCTTCTGCCAGTCGACCAGCTGACGCAGCCACGCCATGTCGTTGCCGCCGGCGTCCGCGGCCTGCCCGGCGTTCTTCGCCGATTCCTTGTACTTCCAGTGCGCAGCGACGCCGTACTCTGCGCGCCGGTGCATGTCGTTGGTCCGGATCTGGATCTCCACCGGCTTGCCGCCCGGGCCGATCACCGTCGTGTGCAGCGACTGGTAGAGGTTGAACTTCGGCATCGCGATGTAGTCCTTGAACCGGCCCGGCACCGGGTTCCAGCGCGCGTGCAGCGCTCCGAGCGCCGCATAGCAGTCCCGCACGGAGTCCACCAGGACCCGCACCCCGACCAGGTCATAGATGTCCGCGAAGTCCCGCCCGCGCACGATCATCTTCTGGTAGATGGAGTAGTAGTGCTTCGGCCGCCCGGTCACGCTGGCCTTGATCTTCGCCGCGCGCAGGTCCGCGCCAACCTGGTCTCGAACGACGGCCAGATACTCCTCACGCGCCGGGGCCCGCTCGGTCACCAGGTGCACGATCTCGTCGTAGACCTTCGGGTAGAGCGTCATGAAGGAGAGGTCCTCGAGCTCCCACTTGATCGTGTTCATGCCGAGCCGGTGCGCCAGCGGGGCGTAGATCTCGAGGGTCTCGCGCGCCTTGCGCTCTGCCGAGGCCGGCGCCACGAACTTCCAGGTCCGCGCGTTGTGCAGGCGATCGGCCAGCTTGATGACCAGCACCCGGATGTCGCGCGACATCGCGACGACCATCTTGCGTACCGTCTCGGCCTGCGCGGCATCACCGTAGGTGACCTTGTCGAGCTTCGTGACGCCGTCGACGAGCATCGCGACCTCGGGGCCGAACTCCTCACGCAGCTGTTCGAGCGAGTACTCCGTGTCCTCCACCGTGTCGTGCAGCAGCGCAGCCACCAGGGTCGGAGTCGTCATCCCCAGCTCGGCCAGGATCGTGGCGACTGCGACCGGGTGGGTGATGTACGGGTCGCCGCTCTTGCGCATCTGCCCGCGGTGCGCTTGCTCTGCAACCGCGTACGCCTGCTCGACGGCGGCGAAGTCGGCCTTGGGGTAGTTCGTGCGGATGGCCTGCAGCAGCGGCTCCAGGGCCGGCGTGGCGCCGCTGTTGCGCGTCCCGAACCGGACCAGGCGCGAGCGGACCCGGCTCCCGGTAGGTGGCACGTCGGACGGCGCGCCAGACCCCGCAGGCGCGTCCTGCTGCGCCATCCGGGTCTCCTCGCTCATCCGACCTCCTCGTCCGGGAACCACCTACAACGTGAGTTTACGACGTTGATGCTCGCAGACGCCGGGTACGGCGGCGCGACCGGGTGGACGGCGCTGGTCAGTCGACCGTGAGGATCACGTCCAGCGCCCGGCCCGCGAGCCTCGACCGCCCGGACAGGAATGCAAGCTCGATCAGGAAGGCCAGCCCGACGACGACCCCGCCGGCCTGCTCGATCAGCGCGACAGTCGCCGCCGCCGTCCCGCCGGTGGCAAGAACGTCGTCGACCACGAGCACGCGCGACCCGGGCGCGATGGTGTCCGGGTGCACCTCCACCGTCGCCGACCCGTACTCCAGGTCGTAGGACTCGCTCATGATCGGCCCAGGCAGCTTGCCCGCCTTGCGCACCGGCACGAACCCGATGCCGAGCGCCGTCGCGACGGGGGCCCCGATGATGAAACCCCGCGCCTCCATCCCGGCGACCAGCTCGATTCCGCCAGCCGCTCGCGCGACCTCGGCAAGGTGCCCGACGACGGCCGCGAACACGGGCCCGTCGGCGAGCAACGGCGTGATGTCCTTGAACAAGACGCCCAGCCCCGGATAGTCCGGCACGTCCCGGATGAGCCGTGCGCACCGGCCCGCGAGCTCGCCGTGCCCCTTGCGCACCAGCGGTGCACCCGGGCTCGCGTCGACGCGCACGGAACTACTTCCGACCGGACTTGCGACGCTTGGGCTGCGACGCCGTCCCAAGGTGCTGACCCGGAAGCAGGTGGGCACCGTATGCCGCCGTCGTGCCGACCAGCGCCGCATTCGGCAAGCTCGGGTCGGCGCCGGCCGCTCGGGCCCGCAGCTCGCGGATCCTCTTGGTGTGGGCCGCCATCGCGGGCTCGCGCTCCCGCAACGTGACCTCGAGGGGTGTCGCCAGGAAGATCGACGAGAACGTGCCGATGGCCATCCCGACGAACAGGGCGAGCGAGATGTCGCGCAGCGTGCCGGGTCCGAGGATGAACGTTCCGACCATGAGAATCGCACTGACGGGCAGCAGCGCGACGACGGACGTGTTGATCGAGCGCACCAAGGTCTGGTTGACCGCGAGATTAGCCATCTCGGCATAGGTCGCCCGGCTCTGGTTGAGCACCCCGTTGGTGTTCTCCCGCACCTTGTCGAACACGACGACCGTGTCGTAGATCGAGTACCCGAGGATCGTCAGGAAGCCGATCGCGGTTGCCGGCGTGACCTCCCATCCGACGAGCGCGTAGACGCCCACGGTGACGATCAGGTCGTGCGCGAGGGCGAGCAGCGCGGCCACTGCCATCCGCCAGGCGCGGAAGTAGATCGTCATGACGACCGAGACGAGCGCCAGGAAGACGATCAGCCCGGTGATGGCCTTGCTGGACACGTCCGCGCCCCACGACGGCCCGATGAACGAGCTCGCGACGTCCCCGACCGGAACGCCGTACGCCACCGCGAGGGCATCGCGGACCTTCTCGACCTGAGGATTGGACAGGTTCGCCGTCTGCACGCGCAGCGCGTTGGTACCGACAGTCGAGATGCGGGCCGCCTCGTTCGGCGAGACGGACGTGACCGCGTCGACGGCCGGCTGCTGGGCGGTCGTCGAGATTCCGGTGATGGTGAACTGCGACCCGCCGCGGAACTCGATCCCCGGGTTGAGCCCCTTCGTGAGCAGCAGCAGACCCGACCCGATGACCAGGCACGACGCGATGATGTACCAGGTGCGACGGCGACCGACGATGTTGTACGACTTGCGACCCGTGTGCAGGTCGTTGCCCCACTGGGCGAAACCGGAGGCCATCAGGACTCGTTCCTCTCGGTGCTCGGATCGCCGTCGGCAGCTGGGCGGCCCTTTTCGGTCCCGGCGTCCGACGGCGCCGTGTCGAGAGGTGGTGACGCTTCGCCGAGGGCGCGCTCCGCGGCGCGCTGCGCCGCGCGGCGCTCGGCGATGGTCTGCCGTGGCGCCCCGGCCGCCTGCGGGAGAATCAGTCGCGCGCCGACCGGTACGGGCGCGGCGGCGTCGCCGCCCGGCTCCTCCGCCGGCGTCCCGGCCCGGGTGGGCGAGACGATGCGACCGCGGCCCGCGTAATGGGTGCCTGCGGCTCCGAGCCGGCGCGGGTCCAGACCGGAGAACCGGTGACCCTCACCGAAGAACGCCGTGCGGGCCAGGACCTCCATCAGCGGGTGGGTGAACAGGAACACCACGACGAGGTCGATGATCGTGGTCAGGCCGAGGGTGAAGGCGAAGCCCTGGACGCCGCCCACCGCGAGGACGTACAGGACGGCGGCAGCCAGGAAGTTGACGGCGTCGGAAGCCAGGATCGTGCGCCGCGCACGCTCCCAGCCCTTGTCGACCGCACCGACCAGGGTGCGCCCGTCGCGCAGCTCGTCACGGATGCGCTCGAAGTACACGATGAACGAGTCCGCAGTGATACCGATCGCGACGATCAACGCCGCGACGCCGGGCAGGCTCAGTCGATACCCCTGCACCCACGACAGCAGCGTGATGACGCCATAGGTGAGCAGCGCGGCGATGACGAGCGAGGAGATCGTGACCAGGCCGAGGGCGCGGTACTGGAACATCGAGTAGACCACCACGAGCAGCAGCCCGATCAGTCCCGCCATCAGACCCTTCTGCAGCTGCTCGGAGCCGAGGGTCGCGGAGATCTGCTCCTCGCTCTGCACCTTGAAGGTGAAGGGCAGCGCGCCGAAGTTCAGCTGGTTGGCGAGCGACGCCGCGGAGGTGCGCGTGAAGTGGCCGGAGATCTCCGCCTTGCCGTCCGAGATGATCACCCCGGGCGCGAGCGACGGCGCCGAGATGACCAGCCCGTCGAGCACCATCGCGAACTGGTTCTGTGGTGAGGTGAGCCCCTGCAGCCTGGTCGTCACCTTCTGGAACACCGGGCGGCCCTTGGAGGTGAACTCGATGTTGACGATCCACTCGTTGGTCGTCGCACCGGTGGACGTGGTCTTGAGCCCGGACGCGGCGTTGGCGATCTGGTCGCCCTGGATCTCCACCGGCCCGAGCACGTACTTCACCGAACCGTCGCTCTCGCAGGTGATCAGCGGCTTGCCGGCGGCGCCGCTGTCGCCCCCCGCAAGGTTCTTCGGGGCGGTGCAGTCCAGCGCGTTGAACTTGGCCAGCACCGCGTCGGTGATGTAGTAATCGGCGTCGCTAGGAGAGGTCGGTGCGGCCTTGGGCGTCAGCGGGGCCGCGCCTGGAGTCGGCGCCACCGGCCCGGGGGCAGCCGCCGCGAGGACCGGACGGAACCGCATCTGGGCCGACGTGCGCACCAGGTCGAGAGTCGCCTTGTCCGGCGTGCCGGGCAGGGCAACGACGATGTTGCTCCCACCCTGACTCGTGATCTCCGCCTCGGAGACACCCGACGAGTCCACGCGCTGGCGGATGATGCGGATCGCTTCCGAGATCGTCTCGCTCGTGATCTTCTGGTTTCCCGTCGCGACCGGGGTCATGATCAGCTGGGTCCCGCCCTCGAGGTCGAGTGCAAGCTTGGGCGTGAGCGACGCATCCGCCCATTTCGTCCCGGCGAGCAGGGAGCCGAAGAGCGCGGCGGCGATCACGCCGAGGGTCACCAGGGTCCGGATGGGCCGGGAGCTGCGTGGTGTTGCGGCCAACGGAGTATCTCTTCTCATGCGCGCACCACCCGCGAACCGCAGGGGTGAACGTGTTGGGAGGTGCCAGCCGCCGTCGGGACGACGACGGCCGGTCAGCTCACTTCTTGTCGGTGTCGTCGTCCTTGTGCAGGGAGATGGACGAAACGTCGTCCGGTACGTCGATCACGCTGTCGACTGCACGATCAACGTCGTCGGCGTCGGCCGCAGTGAGGCCGGCAACGGTGAGGTCGGCAGTGGTGGCGTCGGCCGCCGCGACGTCGTCACGGACAGCGGCGTCGTCCGCGGTGTAGTCGTCCGCGGTGTAGTCGTCCGCGGTGTAGTCGTCCGCGGTGTAGTCGTCCGCGGTGTAGTCGTCCGCAGCGGCGTCGTCCCCGGTGAAGTCGTCCTCGGTGAAGTCGTCGAAGGAATCGTCGTCGTCCTCGTCCTCGTCAGCCTCGTCGTCGTCCACGACGGGCCGCGGAACGAGCTTGGAGACCGCCGCGCGGATCCAGCGAGTCTGGTTACCGGGGGTGGACTCGAGCGTGATCTCGTCGCCGTCGACGGCCACGATCGTGCCGAAGAGCCCGGAACCGGTCATAACCTCCTGACCGACCTCAAGGTTGGCGCGGAAGTCGCCCGCCGCGCGCTGCTGCTTGCGGGTGCGGTTCGACATGAACCACATCGCGCCAAATGCCAGCACGATGATGATGATGAAGGAAGGGTCCATGGGGGGGTACGTCTCCGGGTCCTTGTGGATGTCGGCCGCAGTCTAGGCGCCAGCGCTCGGGAAGCCCAACGTCCCTCGCAGATAGAGGGTTCCTGAGACGTGGTCGGTCGCTCTCCAGTCTAGAAGGCCAGAGTGTCGGCGAGAGGCGGCGGGGTCAGGCCCAGGTGCTCCCACGCCGCTGGCATCGCCACGCGCCCGCGTGGCGTGCGCCCCACGAGCCCCTCGCGCACAAGGAACGGTTCGGCGACCGTCTCGACCGTCTCGGGCTCCTCGCCGACGGCGACGGCGAGAGTCGTCAGACCCACCGGGCCCCCGCCGAACCGGGTGCACAGGGCGGTCAGGACGGCGCGGTCGAGCCGGTCCAGCCCGAGGGCGTCGACCTCGTACACGGTGAGCGCCGCGTGGGCCGCGGCGAGGTCGAGCCGGCCGGTGCCGCGCACCTGGGCCCAGTCGCGCACCCGCCGGAGCAACCGGTTCGCGATCCGCGGCGTGCCACGCGAACGCGATGCGATCTCGTAACCGGCGTCGGCCCCCAGCTCGACGCGCATCAGACCGGCCGAGCGCACCAACACCCGCTCGAGCTCGTCGATCGCGTAGAAGTCGAGGTGACCGGTGAAGCCGAAGCGGTCGCGGAGGGGCGCCGGCAGCAGGCCCGCGCGGGTCGTCGCCCCGACCACGGTGAATGGCGGCAGCGCGAGCGGGATCGCGCTCGCCCCCGCTCCCTTGCCGACGATGACGTCGACCCGGAAGTCCTCCATAGCGACGTAGAGAAGCTCCGCGGCCGGGCGGGCGAGCCGGTGGATCTCGTCGAGGAAGAGCACCTCACCCTCCTCCAGGGAGGAGAGGACCGCCGCGAGATCGCCCGCGTGCTGGATCGCTGGCCCCGAGGTCACGCGCAGCGGCGCGCCGAGCTCAGCCGCAATGATCATCGCAAGGGTGGTCTTGCCCAGCCCGGGGCCCCCGGAGAGCAGCACGTGATCCGGGGCGCGCCCGCGCCCGAGTGCGGCCTCGAGCACGAGCGAGAGCTGGTCGCGCACCACACGCTGACCGACGAACTCGTCGAATCGGCGGGGTCGCAGGGCCGCCTCAGCGGCCCGCTCGACGTCATCGGCGCTGGGGCGCACCAACCGCTCGGTCGTGAGATCGCTGTCCCCGAGGCAGTCGCCCTCGAAGCTGGTGTCCTCAGCCACGGCCAGATCCAAGCGATCTCAAGGCCGCCCGCAGCACGCCGGCCACCTCGAGATCGGTCACGGGCTGCGCAAGGTCCGAGTTGTCCGCGAGCGCTCGCACAACGGCGTCGTCAGCCGCCTTGGCGTTCCAGCCGAGGCCGACGAGCGCGTCGACGACCTCGCTGCGGCGGTCGGTGCGGGCCCCACGATGCGTAGCCGCGCCGTCAGCCGCGAGACCGCTCGGGTCCCCGAGCCGGTCACCCAGTTCGAGGACGATGCGCTGGGCACCCTTGTGCCCGACGCCGGGGACCCGTTTGAGCGCGACCAGGTCCTCCGTGCCAACGGCCCGGCGCAGACCGTCGGGCGTGTGCACCGCGAGCATCGCGAGGGCCAGCCGCGGCCCGACGCCCGAGACGGTCTGCAGGATCTCGAAGACCGCACGCTCGTCGGGGTCCGCGAAGCCGAACAATGTCAGGGAGTCCTCCCGGACCACCAGGGCCGTAGCCAGCAGCGCGGTCGCTCCCACGCGTAGACCCGCAAGTGTGGCCGGGGTCGCCTGCACCAGCAGACCGACCCCGCCGACCTCGACGATCGCTGCATTGAGCCGAACCTCCTGCACCGTGCCTCGCACCGAGGCGATCACGTCAACGTCCTCCCTGAAGCGAACACCTGTACGAACGATGGCTACCGTAACAAGACCCGAGGTCCGGCGTGGCCTCGACGCGCCGCAGGCACCGCCGCCGGGGTGTCAACGATGCAACCGCCGCAGCACCGGCGTCACCCCCGGGTGGGACGTCGCGCCGCATGCTCCGCGGCGGCCCACGTCCGCTGGGCGACGCTCATCTCCTGACGCGGGCGCTGGGGCGCGGCGAGGGTGCCGGCGGGACGCCACAGGTGGCAGATCGCGAGGGCGAGCGCGTCCGCGGCGTCCGCGGGGCGGGGCACCTCAGGGAGTCCGAGGATCCGGGCGACCATCCTCTGGACCTGCGCCTTGTCGGCCCGGCCCGACCCGGTCACCGCGGCCTTGACCTCGCTCGGAGTGTGCAGAGCGACCGGGATACGGCGTCGGGCCGCCGCCAGCATCGCGACTCCCGCGACCTGCGCGGTGCCCATCACCGTGCTGACGTTGTGCTGGGCGAAGACTCGCTCGACCGCGACGACGTCAGGGGCCTGGAGCTCGAGCCACTCGTCGATCTGGTCCGCGATCGCGAGGAGCCGACGGTCGATGTCGTTGTCGGTCGACGACCGCACGACACCCACCGCGACGAGCGCGACCCGCCGACCGGGCAGCGAGTCCACGACGCCAAGCCCGCAGCGGGTCAGCCCGGGGTCGACTCCAAGAACGCGCACGCGATCATCGTCGCAGGCCGGAACCCTTGCACCCCGCAGCCCGCGCCGTACCCAAGGGTCTGGACGCTCGCTGCGCTACTCGTCCTGCTGGGCTTCGAGCTCGGCCATGACCTCGTCAGACGCATCGAAGTTCGCGAACACGTTCTGCACGTCGTCGCTGTCCTCGAGCATGTCGATCAGACGCAGGATCCTACGGGCACCGTTGACATCGACCTCGACCTGCATGGCGGGCACGAACTGGCTGTCGGCCGAGTCGTACTCGATGCCGGCGGTCTGCAGCGCCGTCCGCACCGGCAGCAGGTCCGTCGCCTCGGAGATGACCTCGAACTCGTCGCCGAGGTCGTTGACCTCCTCAGCACCGGCGTCGAGCACCGCGTCGAGCACGGCGTCCTCTGTGAGGTCGCCCTCCTTGGGCACGATGACGATGCCCTTGCGCTGGAAGAGGTACGAAACCGAACCCGGGTCCGCGAGCGAGCCACCGTTGCGGGTGAAGGCCACCCGGACATCGGAGGCCGCTCGGTTCCGGTTGTCCGTGAGGCACTCGACCAGCACCGCGATCCCGCCGGGGCCGTAACCCTCGTACAGGATCGACTGGTACTCGGCGCCGGCCTCCTGCCCCGACCCGCGCTTGAGCGCCCGGTCGATGTTCTCGTTCGGGACCGACTGCTTCTTGGCCTTCTGCACCGCGTCGACGAGCGTCGGGTTGCCGGCCATGTCGGGACCGCCCGAGCGAACTGCGACCTCGATGTTCTTGACCAGCTTCGCGAAGAGCTTGCTCCGCTTGGCGTCGACGACGGCCTTCTGGTGCTTGGTGGTGGCCCACTTGGAGTGACCCGACATCGCTCAGCTACCCTTCGTTTCCGGACGGCTCCGGTGTCGCCCGACCCTCACAGGCCGGGCGCACGCACCTCGGGTGCGTCGCGGACGATCTGTACGAACAGCTGGTGCACACGCATGTCGCCGGTGACCTCCGGATGAAACGAGGTCGCGAGCAGACGGCCCTGCCGCACCGCGACGATCCTACCGGCGGCGGGCCCCCCGGATACCGCCGCGAGCACCTCAGCGCGAGGACCGACCTCTTCGACCCAGGGTGCCCGGATGAATACGGCGTGCACCGGCTCACCGGGAATCCCGGCGATCGTCAGGTCGGTCTCGAACGAGTCGACCTGGCGGCCGAAGGCGTTGCGCCGCACGGTGATGTCCAGCCCCCCGAGCGTCCGCTGGCCCTCGACGCCCCCGAGCAGTCGATCGGCGAGCAGGATCATCCCGGCACAGGACCCGTATGCCGGCAAACCCGCCCGTAGCCGCTCCTGCAGCGGGTCGAACAGGTCGAAGGCACGCAACAGCTTGTCGATCGTGGTGGACTCCCCGCCTGGGATCACGACGCCGTCGATGCCGTCGAGCTCGTCCGCGCGGCGCACCGGCACCGCCGAAGCGCCGGACGCCTCGAGGGCGAGCATGTGCTCGCGTACGTCGCCCTGCAGGGCCAGCACACCGATCGTGGGGTTCACGACCGTGCACTCTACGGCGGCGCGACGTGCGCCCGGGCACCGTGGGTCGAGAGCGTGACGTCAGCCCACGCCTGCCTCCGCGGGTTCAGCCGTCCAAGTTCCGGGTCACGCCGTCCCAGCCTCCGAGCAGATCGCGCACGAGCTCGGAGAGTCCCTCGGGAAAGACCTCCTCCTCGACCGTTGCCAGCGCGTCCAGGTCCCACCACCGCAAGTCATCGAGAGTCTCGACCTCGATCTGGGTCCAGCCGTCCCGGCTGAGCTCGGGATCACCACCCGCGCCGTCGGCCACCCGGTTCTGGCCAGTGTCCGCACCGGCGCGCTCGCTGTAGTGGCCGAGGTAGAAGACCTCCTGCTGGCGGCAGCTCTCCCGGAAGAAGTCGAACATCGCACTGCGCGAGTACACCGGACCGACGAGCGTGCCCGGCTCGATCGCGATCCCGGTCTCCTCGAACAGCTCCCGTACCGCAGCGTGGCGAGAGGTCTCCCCCGCGTCGATCCCGCCACCGACGGTGAACCACCACGACCGCTCGCGCTGGTCGACGTCGCAACCGTGCAGCAGCAGCACGCGGCCCGCGTCATCGAGCAGGATCACCCGGGCCGCCCGCCGAGACCGCACCCCGTCCGGTCCGACGACCCACTCCGGGCCCAGCCCGTGCACGGGGCCGTGCACAGGACCGTCCACCGAACGGTCCGCGCCGGTCACCGCAGGACGACCGCCCGGCCGAGCTTCATCGTCACCAACCGCGCTCGGCAAGCCGGTGCGGCTCGGGGATGTCGTCGACGTTGATGCCGACCATGGCCTCGCCGAGGCCGCGCGAGACCTTGGCGATGACGCTCGGGTCGTCGTAGAAAGTGGTCGCCTTGACGATCGCAGCCGCGCGCTCGGCGGGGTTGCCGGACTTGAAGATGCCCGAGCCCACGAACACGCCCTCGGCCCCGAGCTGCATCATCATCGCGGCGTCGGACGGCGTGGCGATCCCACCGGCGACGAACAGCACCACGGGGAGCTTGCCGGCTACGGCGACCTCCTTGACAAGCTCGTAGGGTGCACCGAGCTCCTTCGCTGCCAGGTACAGCTCGTCCTCGGGCAGAGACGTGAGCTGGCGGATCTGGTCGCGCAGCGTGCGCATGTGCGTCGTGGCATTCGAGACGTCACCGGTGCCGGCCTCCCCCTTGGAGCGGATCATCGCGGCGCCCTCGCTGATCCTGCGCAGGGCCTCGCCGAGGTTGGTCGCACCGCACACGAACGGCACGGTGAACGCCCACTTGTCGATGTGGTGCGAGTAGTCCGCCGGAGTCAGGACCTCGGACTCGTCGACGTAGTCGACGCCGAGCTCCTGCAGCACCTGCGCCTCGACGAAATGGCCGATCCGGGCCTTGGCCATCACTGGGATGGACACCATGGCGATGATGCCGTCGATCAGGTCGGGGTCGCTCATGCGCGCCACGCCACCCTGGGCGCGGATGTCGGCAGGGACCCGCTCGAGCGCCATCACGGCGACCGCGCCGGCGTCCTCGGCGATCCTGGCCTGTTCGGGCGTGACGACGTCCATGATGACGCCGCCTTTGAGCATCTCAGCCATGCCGCGCTTGACCTTCGCAGTGCCGACCGCGCCAGATGCACTGGTGGGCCGGGCGGCGGGTTTCTGGCTGTTCTCGCTGGTCACTGCAGACCTCACTGAACGGAATCGGGACGGGTTCGGGAACCTTGAGCACGACGACGGTGCGTGGTCACCATCCTAGACCGGAGGTACCGAGTCGGAGGCGCCCGGTCGACCCAGTGCCTCGGGCCAGGCATCGTCGAACTCGAGGGCCTGCGGGGCCGGCGCGCGGCCCGCGAGGCGCAAGGTCCGGACGACCGGTTGGCGCCGCACTCGCAGGGTCTGGGCGACCGCCGCGTTGTGAAACCTCCGCGCGAGCTGCACGCGATACCACGCCGCCGCGAGAGCGTCGACCAGCTCGGCTCCGCCGGGCTCCTCGCGCAAGAACGCAACCTCCGCCGGATCCTCCAGCGCGGCCCGGACGGTCGAGGAAAGCTCGCTCTCGACGAGCCCCCGGTCAACCACCGCCACCGGATCGGTCGGGTCCGGCATCAGGGGGGCAGGTAGGTCCGGCATCGGAGGAGCAAGTAGGTCCGGCATCGGGGGGGCAAGGGGGTCCGGCCCGCGGTCGCTCACCTCGAGCGCGGCAAACGCCGCCTCGCCGACCAGCACCGAGCTCACCGGGTCCATCACGCCGGCCGATGCCAGCTCGACCGCCACAGTCGCGCGCCGCACGAGCTGCCGGTCGAGCACCGCCTGCGAGGCGGTGACCTTGCGGTGCAGCCGGTCGAGACGCGAGGCCTCGACCCAGGTGGCCCAGCCGAGCAGCAGGACCACTCCTGCGAAGAGCAGGATCCATTCATCCCAGGTCACGAGAGGCCACCTCGGTCTCCCCGCACGAGCCGGCCGAGAGTCCCACGCAGCGAGGACGGGTCCTCACCGACGCGGCGGGGAGCCTTCCCGGAGCCCAGCACCATTTCGTAGACCGTGAGGATCTCGCTCGTCACCGCGGACCAGTCGTACCGCCGCACCGCCTCCGAGCCCCGCTCAACCGTCGTGGCGCGGAGCTTCGTATCAGACAGGACCCGGACCAGCGTGCGGGCCAGGTCGTCGGAGTCGCCCTGGCGGAACAGCGTCCCCGCCGCGCCGTCGTCGAGCACGCGCCGGAACGCACCCAGATCGCTCGCGACCACCGCCGCACCCGCGCTCATCGCCTCGACAAGCACGATGCCGAAGCTCTCACCGCCCGTCTGCGGCGCGCAGTACACATCGACCGACCGCAGCAGGCTCGCCTTCTCGGCATCCGAGATCGAGCCCAGGAACTCGACCGCGCGTGCATCGTCGCCGAGCAACGCGCGTGCCTCCTCGGGGCCCGTCTCCCCCGTGCCCGCCACCAGGAAGCGCGTGCCGGGGCGAGCTCGCAGCACCGCGTGCACCGCCCCCAGCAGCACCGGCAGGCCCTTGCGGGGCTCGTCCAGCCGGCCAAGGAACGCGATCGTCGGCGCCTCGGATGTGCCGGTCCAGCGAGGGTCAGGCTCCGCACTCGTGAACTGGTCCACATAGACCCCGTTGGGGATGACGACGGCGTCCCCGCCGAGGTGCTCCACGAGCGTGCGGCGGGCATCTTCGGACACCGCGATCCGGGCGGAGATCTTCTCCATGCTCTGCCGCACGAGCGGGTAGACCATCTGCAACGGGCGCGAGCGGATCAGCGCGGTGTGGAAGGTCGCCACGATCGGTCCGTCCGCGATCCAGAGCGCGAGCATCCCGAGGCTGGGTGTGACCGGCTCGTGCAGGTGCAGGATGTCGAACTCGCCAGCCGCGAGCCAGCGGCGCACGCGGGCTGCCGTCAGCGGTCCGAACGTCATCCGGGCGACCGCGCCGTTGTAGCGCACGGGGATCGACCGACCGGCGGAGGTCAGGTACGGCGGGACGGGGGTGTCGTCATCGGCGGGCGCGAGCACCGAGACCGTGTGCCCGCGCGCGATCAGCGCCTCGGCGAGATCGCGCACATGGAACTGCACGCCGCCCGGCACGTCGAACGAGTACGGGCACACGATGCCGACCCGCAGCGGCCGCAGCTTGGGGGCCGGCGTCATGCGGGTCCCTCCGCCTCGGTGCGGGTCTCGGCATAGCGAGCGGGATCCAGGTCCTCGACGAAGATCTTCTGCAGCATGTGCCAGTCCTGCGGATGGGCCGCGATGCCCGCGCCGACGGCATCGACCCAGGACTGGGTCATCACCATGAGCTGCTCGGCGCGAGGCAGGTCGGTGGGCACCGTCACCGGCGGCCCGAAGTCCAGCACGATCCCCCACGGCGAGCCCGCCGCCCGACGCCGGTCTCCGTGCAGCCGCTCGTAGTAGATCCCCGCCGCCAGGAGCATCGCGCCCGTCGACACGGCCAGCGCCGCGGGTCCCACGGCGACCCGCGCTCGCGCGCCGAAGAGGTCGACCTCGATCCCGCGGGCCGTGAGGTCTCGGTCGGCGAGCAGAGGCAGCAGGGTCGGCCCACCGCGGACGGCGCGCACGAGCTGACGGAACACGTCACCACCGGAACCGTCCAGGGCGATGATCGTTATCCCGAGACCCTGGCGGAACTCGAGGAACTCCTGGTACAGGGCCTCCGGTTCCAGTCGCTCGACGACGGTCGTGACATGGCCGAGCTGAACGGTCGCAAACGCCCCCGCGAGGTCCCAGTTCCCCGTGTGGCCGAGAGCCATGAGCACGGTCCGGCCGGCCGCCAGTTCGGCTCGGACGGGCTCGCCACCCACCATCCGGCCCCGGGCCGCGATCCGCTCGGGCGGGTACGAGCTCAGGGCGAACGTCTCGCGGTAGTACCGGGAGTAGGAGCGCATCCCCGCGCGGCTGAGCTGACGGAGCTCGCGCCGCGACGCGTCCGGGCGGACCCGGGCGAGGTTCCGTTCCAGCTGGCGCACGCCCGTGCCCCGGCGCAGCCACGCGGCGTCGGCACCGATGGTCGCCACCGCGCGCAGGACGGGTTCCGGTACGTGCCCCGCCACCCGCCAGGCCACCGCGAATGCGCGTTCGACCTTCACGCAACAGCCTCGGTCTGGTGGCGAACGGTCGCCATCCGCTGCACGATCGTCACCGCGCTCGCGATCGCGAGGACCCCTAACGTGACCGTGAGCACCGCGCGCGGCAGCCCGGACCCGACCAGCGCCGTCGCGAGAAGGACCGCGAGCAGGCGGTCGGCCCGCTCGGCGATACCGACGGCGGCGGTCATGCCCAGCCCCTCGGCGCGGGCCCGGGCGTACGGGACGATCGCACCCAGCACAAGGCACGCCAGGGCCAGGACTGCGGTGAGACGGTCGTCGCCAAGACCCGAGAACCACAGCACGAGCCCGCTGAAGATGGCCGCGTCGGCGAACCTGTCGAGTGTCGAGTCGAGGAACGCCCCCCAGCTGCTCGATCGTCCCGACCTCCGGGCCATCGTCCCGTCGATCGAATCGGTCAGCACGAACACCCCGATGGCCAACGACCCGACGAGCAGGTGACCGGTCGGGAACAGCCACAACGCCGCGACGACGACCGCGGCCGTCCCGCTGATCGTCACCGCGTCGGGTGAGACACCACGGCGCAGCAGCAGGTCGGCGAGCGGCGTCACAACCTTGGTCAGCACGCCGCGCAGGTGTCTCAGCACGGCTCGATCATCCTCTCGTCGCCGAGCCCGAAACGGGCCACGCCGCAGCGAGGCGGTCCCGGGTGTCACCGAGCAGCTCGGGCAGGGCCTTCGTCCGGCCCACGATCGGCAGGAAGTTCGAGTCCCCCTGCCACCGCGGCACCACGTGCTGGTGCAGGTGCGCGGCAATGCCCGCGCCCGCCACCGAACCCTGGTTCATGCCCAGGTTGAAGCCGTGCGGCGCCGAGACCTCACGCATCACCCGCATCGCAGTCCGGGTGAGATCGGCGACACCAACGGTCTCCTCGGCGGTGAGGTCCGTGTAGTCGGCGACGTGCCGGTAGGGCACGACGAGCAGGTGACCGGGGTTGTACGGGTACAGGTTGAGCACGACATAGGCGCTCGGCCCGCGGGCCACGATGAGTCCCGCGTCGTCGTCGAGAGTCGGCGCCCGGCAGAACGGGCACGCGTCGGCACCGGCGCCATCCCCGATCGGCCGGTCCTGGCCGCCGATGTAGAGCATCCGGTGCGGCGTCCACAGCCGCTCGAAGCCGTCGGCCTCGCCGGGGTGTCCGGCAGCACTCTCCTCGTCGCCGCTCACTGGGGGCTCACACCTGCACGTGATCGTGCACCGCTGTGACGATCCGCGCGATCGCCGCGGCGACGGGCACACCGTTGTCCTGCCGGCCGTCACGGTAGCGGAACGAGACCGCACCGGCCTCGACGTCCTCGCCACCCGCAATCAGCACGAACGGGACCTTCTGGGTGCTCGCCGTGCGGATCTTCTTGCCGAACCGGTCCTCGCTGACGTCCAGGTCGGCCCGGATGCCCCGCGCGCGCAACTGACTGACGACGTCGGCCAGGTAGTCGTTGAACGGCTCGGCGACCGGAACGGCGATGACCTGGACGGGCGCGAGCCACGCCGGGAACGCCCCCGCGTAGTGCTCGGTGAGGATCGCGAAGAAGCGCTCGACCGAGCCGAACAGTGCGCGATGGATCATCACCGGGCGCTGCCGCGACCCGTCGCTCGCGGTGTACTCCAGCTCGAACCGGTCCGGCATGTTGAAGTCGAGCTGGATCGTCGACATCTGCCACGTGCGGCCGATGGCGTCGCGCACCTGTACGGAGATCTTCGGACCGTAGAACGCGGCCCCCTCCGGATCGGGCACGAGCGTGAGGCCTGAGGCGACGCCGACCTCCTCGAGGACGCGGGTGGCCTCCTCCCAGATCTCGTCGGTGCCGACCGACTTCGCGGGATCACGTGTCGACAGCTCGAGGTCGAAGTCATCCAGCCCGTAGTCCTTGAGCAGGTCGAGGACGAACTGCAGGGTCGTGGTGAGCTCGCCCTTCATCTGCTCGCGCGTGCAGTAGATGTGGGCGTCGTCCTGGGTCATGCCCCGGACGCGGGTCAGGCCGTGGATGACGCCCGACTTCTCGTACCGGTACACCGTGCCGAACTCGAAGAGCCGCAGCGGCAGCTCGCGGTAGGACCGGCCTCGCGACTTGAAGATCAGGTTGTGCATCGGGCAGTTCATGGGCTTGAGGTAGTAGTCCTGGCCGGGTCTGCGCACCGTGCCGTCGTCGTTCAGCTCGGCGTCGACGTGCATCGGGGGGAACATCCCGTCGCGATACCAGTCCAGGTGCCCGGAGACCTCGTAGAGGTGGCTCTTGGTGATGTGCGGGGTATTCACGAAGGAGTAACCGGCCTCGATGTGCCGCTGGCGCGAGTAGTCCTCCATCTCCTTGCGGATGATCCCGCCCTTGGGGTGGAACACGGGCAGGCCCGAGCCCAGCTCTTCCGGGAACGAGAACAGGTCGAGCTCGGCGCCGATCCGCCGGTGGTCGCGTCGCTCGGCCTCGGCAAGGCGTTCGAGGTGGGCCCGCAGCTCGTCCCTGGTGGGCCAAGCAGTGCCGTAGACCCGCTGCAGCTGCGGGTTCTTCTCCGAACCCCGCCAGTAAGCGGCGGCCGTGCGGGTCAGCTGGAACCCGTTCGCGATGAGCTTGGTGTTCGGCAGGTGCGGACCGCGGCACAGGTCCTGCCAAGCGACCGTCCCGTCGCGCTTCACGTTCTGGTAGATGCTCAGGCCCCCGAGCCCCACTTCGACGCTCGCGGCGTCGACCTCGGCGCCCGTGCCGGCGCTCGTGCCCTTGAGCCCGATGAGCTCGAGCTTGTACGGCTCGCCCGCGAGCTCGGTGTGCGCCTCATCCTCGGTGACGTCCCACCGCCGGAAGGTCTGCCCCGCCTTGACGATCCGCTGCATCGCCTTCTCAAGGGCCTTGAGGTCCTCGGGCGTGAAGGGGGTCTCGACGTCGAAGTCGTAGTAGAAACCGTCGGTGATGGGCGGTCCGATACCCAGCTTCGCGGCCGGATTGACCTGCTGCACCGCCTGGGCCAGCACGTGCGCCGTCGAGTGGCGAAGCACCGCCATGCCGTCCGGGGAGTCGATGGTCACGGCCTCGACGCTCATGCCGTCGACCACCGGCAGGTGAAGATCCCGCAGCTCGCCATCCACTCGGACGACGACGACGTCGCGGCGACCGGCGTAGAGCTCCGCACCCGTCGTGCCCGCCTGCACCGTGACCGGGGCACCGTCGACGGTCACGGACATGGGCTCTGCGGACGGGGCATGCACAGCGAGGATCTCCTTGCGGTCGTTACTCACCCACTCCGGGCGCACGACGATGCTACCGACGCGCGGAAGAGGGCCGTTCGGGTGGTGCTGATCTCGCGGTCCGATCCCGATCCATGCGCTCTCAACGGCCTCGGCAGTCCGGATGACCTGCACGAACGTCGCCTGCGGAAACCGTCTCGGCGCAATCCGACCCCCGATCGACTGATGGGCAGGGGTCGGGCTGGTGGGCGATACTGGGTTCGAACCAGTGACCTCCTCGGTGTGAACGAGGCGCTCTACCACTGAGCCAATCGCCCGTCACGCTTACGAACAACTCGATTCGCACGACGTCGTGTCTTGCAGGATGCTAGCGAATCGGGACCGATATTCCGAACCGAAGCGCCAGCCTGACCGCGCGAGCGGGTGAATCTCCACCATCTTCTGCACGAGGCAGAACCAGTCACATATCCTGCGATCACCCGAGAAGGAGGCGACGGCAATGGCACCACGCCAGTCCGACGTCGTCGAAGTAGTGACCATGCAGCTGGTTCTCTCAGACGCGACGGTCCTCGGCGTGACCGCGGAGCTCGGCTTCCGAGCCGCTGATCCCTACACCGTGCGGGCGGTATTCACCGGGCCGCACTCGATGTCGACGTGGCTCGTCGGGCGGGAGCTGCTGGCCCAGGGCCTCGAGGCGACGCAGGCCGTGCCCGCTGGCACGGGCGATGTCCGCGTCTGGCGCGACGACGACCCGATGTTCGTGCTGATCTCGCTGAGCGGCGTGGAGGGCGACGCCCTGCTGGCCGCGCCGGCCGAGCCGGTCGAACGGTTCGTCGCGACCACGCAACAGCTCGTGCCGTTCGGCACCGAGAGCTCCCGGATGGATCCGGAGATCAGCCGCCTGATCGCGGCGCTGCTCACTGCTTGACCGATCCCCGACCGGATCCGGGCGCCATCGTGCCCACCCGGCTGCGGCGATGTGCTCACCCGGCTACGGGTCGATCTCCTCGCTCGCCTTCACCTCGAACAACCGCTGCGCCGCAAGGCTGAGCGGGCCCGCGGTGAGCTCGACGCCGTCAAGGTTCACGACCGGCGCCACGTTGCGGACGCTCGAGCTCAGCGCGAGCCCCGAACGGCCAGCGCTGACCTCGTCAAGCACGGTAAAGGGCAGCTCCCCGAGGCCCGCCTCCCGCACGGGCAGGCCGGCCTCGACGCCCCATTCGAGCATCAGCTCGCGGGTGATCCCCGCCAGGCAGCCGCTCGCGAGCGTCGGCGTGACCAGCTCGCTGCCCCGCTCGACGAACACGTTGGAGCCCGTGCCCTCGCACAGCTCGCCGACCGTGTTGGCGAGCAACGCCTCGTCGGCCCCGCGCTCGACCGCAGACGCGAGCGCGACGACGTTCTCGGCGTACGACGTCGTCTTGAGCCCGGCGACCGCCGATCGCTCGTTCCGCACCCATGGCACCCGAGCCACGCGCACTGTCTCGGGCCGCGGCCCCGGGCCGGCGAGCACGAGGATCGTCAACCGGTCCGTGCCGCGCGCGGCCCGGTTGGACCCGAGCGGCCCGGGGCCCGCAGTCACCGTGATCCGCACGCGGCCGAGACCAGACCCGCCCGCGGCGAGCACCGCGGCTACGCCGGCCCGCACCTCGTCCTCGTCAGGGGCGTCCAAGCCGAGCCCGGTCGCCGACCGCTTGAGCCGACGCAGGTGGCGAGTCAGGGCGAACGCCTGCCCGCCAACTACCCCGCACGTCTCAAACACGCCGTCGCCGACAGTCAGGCCGTGATCGACGGCCGTGGCCACCGCTTCGCGCTCGCCGCGGAGCTTTCCGTCTGCCCAGACCACGACACCCATGTGCTCAGTCTGGCGCAGGTCACCCTTCCCTCGGGGCCAACTCGATCAGGTGGCGCGCCGTGAGCTCGGTCTTAAGACCATTCGGCCGCGGGGTCGCTCCCCCACGTGATCCCCGCCCCGGTACCGAAGCACAGGGTGCCGGGCTGTCCACCGGCCGACGCCGCAACGTCGGGACCGCCTGGCCGGTCTCAGGTCCGCATCCGGAACCTCGGGCTCACCATCCCGGGTCACTGCGGAGACCCGGGTCACTGCGGAGAATCGCCATGCGCGGACAGACCCGTCGACGTCGCCGACGGCCACCCGCTCCGGCTCGGCACCGAGCTCCACGCACTCGGCAGCCCTGCGCGGGCGCCTCTGCGCGAACCTGGCAACGCCGACGTCGCCGACGACGACGTGGTGAGGTCGAGGCGCAGCAGCCGGCACGCCGCGACCGTACTGAGGCGCATCGTGTGGACGTCTGTGACGAGAACCCACAGGGGCCACGCCCAGTTGGACTCTCGTCGATCTCGTCGGCTAAAGTCTGGGACGCGCCCTGCGCACCGAGAGCGGAAACGGGATCGGTCCTAGGGTTGTGCGGACGTGGCTCAGTGGTAGAGCATCACCTTGCCAAGGTGAGGGTCGCGGGTTCGAATCCCGTCGTCCGCTCGGTGGTGCAACTCCTGGCCGGCTTCCCGGAGCTTGCGAGAGAAATGGGCCGCACGGTGGAGTGGCCGAGAGGCGAGGCAGCGGCCTGCAAAGCCGTGCACACGGGTTCGAATCCCGTCTCCACCTCGCACGGGTTCTTGGGTAACGTACGGGCGATTGGCGCAGCGGTAGCGCGCTTCCCTGACACGGAAGAGGTCACTGGTTCGATCCCAGTATCGCCCACCAGCATCACCGCAGGTCAGAGAGTTGAGTTTCGTCTTTCGGTATGTCATGTCTCAATATTCGACACAGATGTAGCAACGGGTGTAGCAACGCGGCTCGGCAACTTGGACGGCGTCGCGCCCCTGGCGAGGTTCGTCACACCAATCGCCCTTACGACTTCATGCATGAAGATGCAACTTAAGTCGTTTCATATGACCCCAGTAGACGTCACACGTCGCTCCGGGGCCCAAATGCGTCCCGCGGCGCCATTTCGCCTGCCCCCAGTGACCAATTCGAGCGTCGAGATGAACGAGCTGAGAGCACTCGACTGATGACCTCTTCCCACTCGCAGAAGCGTCACGCCGAGCCGTGTCCGTCGCAATCCGACGTGCCCCCTGCCCGACGCGTTCGGTGAGGGAGGACTCGTCTTGTGTTCGGGGCGCGGAAGCCCGGGCCTTGACCGAACCGTCTCGCAGACGTGCCTCGCGTTACAAAGGCCCGAGACCGTCCGATCTGTGTCTCATCAACGTTCGTTTCTGTGTCATGTGACAGCAAGGGGTTCCGCCGCCACCGCGCCAGTGCCCGCGCGGCGGCGTGGGCAGATCCCGCAACGCCGCGGAGCTGATGACCCTGGCCGGCGCCCTGCACGGCGCGGGCATCCAGCTCGAGCTGCTCACCGGGCCAATGACCGGCATCTACGACCCTGCCGGGATGGGGTCGATGCTGTTCGCCGTGTGTGCCGTGGCCGCTCAGCTGGACTGCGACTACATCCAGGACAGGACCCCCGAGGGGCAGGCCGTCGTCGCCCGCGGCAACCACCGAGCCCTCGCCGAGGCAGCGACCATCACTTAAGCCTGGATCCACCGATGGGGGCGGGTATCTGACGGGCGTGGGAGCATGAGAATGCCCTTCCGACCTGCGAAAATGGAG
>Ga0209745_1000234_pt1 | contig 32420 bp, 32 predicted proteins | sample BarGraNGADG00312_FD_184495 | JGI IMG/M metagenome (GOLD analysis project Ga0209745, IMG submission 184495) | Arctic peat soil microbial communities from Barrow, Alaska - Barrow Graham LP Ref core NGADG0004-312 (SPAdes) (version 2) | ecosystem: Environmental > Terrestrial > Soil > Wetlands > Peat... | reverse complement strand
GGAAGTACCGCCAAGCTTGCAGGTGGTTTCACGGTGAAGTAATCACCTCAATGTGAAGCAATCCGACTAGGACAAGATACGGTCAAAGGGGGATGAGTTTTCATCCCCCTTTTTCTTTCCCGGAATTCATTAGTGCCATCTTCATCGCAAAGAAGATGCTCGGTTGTTCTTCAAGCGGGCCTCGCCATGCCTATGCAGCAGTTTAGGCCTTCTCTACGGACTTTTCCGCCGTATTCGACGCTGTTAAATGCAATGCACATACACTCCCTACTATTCCAAACCCAAAAGATATAAAATATTAACGCTTACTTAACACTAGGGATCTCGGTTTGAATTGTTTTTGTCCGTTTATTAACCACTAAAGCGTGCTCAATCATTGGTTTCGTTTGATAAAAGGGAGGTGAGGCAGTTGCCGGATTGGAAACAAGAAGTCGACGTGATGATAGACGCGGGCAAGATAAGCGTCCCCTACTCATGGACTGTGGGCACAACGCTCAGCCGCTTCTATTGCGAGCTTCGCGACAACGGCAAGATCTGGGCGAACCGCTGCCCGGAATGCGGAAACGTTTTCGTTCCCCCCAAGGTGAAATGCATCAACTGCTATCAGGACCTGAACGACTGGCTGGAATTGCCCGGCACCGGCACCGTGGAAACCTTCACGGTGGTTCGCTACCAAGAACCCACGCTGCATCCTCGCCCCGCGCCCTTCGTTTACGGCATTATCAAGATGGATGGGGCGGACACCGGGCTGCTTCACTTCATTGACGAAATCGAGCCGGAAAAGGTAAAGGTGGGCATGCGGGTGGAGGCGGTGCTCGAGGATGAACGCGACGGAAACATCCTCGATATCAAATACTTCCGTCCGGTGAAGTAGGGAAGCGGGGGTGAGATAGCAATGGAAAAAGTAGCGATAATTGGCGTCGGGCAGACCAAATACGAACGCAACAAGCCGGAGACCTTCGCGGAACTGGTCTTTGAGGCGACGAGCAAGGCGCTGGAGGATGCCGGCATCTCCAAGGACGACGTTGACAACGTAGTCTCCGTTTCCAGTGATTTCTGGGATGGCCGCACTATCTCCAGCATGGCCATATCCGACGCCTCGAACGCATACGGCAAGGACATCACAACGGTGGAAGGCGACGGGACCTTCGGCGCCCTCTACGGCATGATGCGCATACTCTCCGGGAGTTTCGGCGTAACCCTGGTTTGTGCGCACCACAAAGGCACCGAGAGTAACATAAAGGGCATTACGAACTGCGCTTTCGACCCACTGGTCGAAAGGAAGCTGGGGATAGACGCGATTTCGTCGGCGGCTTTGCAGGCGCGGAGGTACATGAACAGGTACGGCGTTTCGGAGGAACAGCTCGCACTGGTTTCGGTGAAAAACCACGGCAACGCCATGCGCAATCCTCTGGCCCTCCTGCCCATGGACATAACCGTCGCCGATGTCATGGGCTCGCGCAAGGTGGCTGATCCGCTGAAGTTGCTCGATTGCTCTCCGGTGACCGATGGCGCCTGCACCCTGGTCCTCGCAGCCGAGAGACCAGCCAAGAAACTCTGCACCAACAAGAAGCGAGTATGGTTGAGAGGCGTCGGCCATTGCTCCGATGCCTACCGCCTGGGTGATCGCGACCTGTCTGACACCCGAGCTTTGAAGGACGCCGCCAGGCGCGCTTATGCCATGGCGGGCATCAACGATCCGCGGGCTGACGTCGACCTGGCCGAAGTCTACGATGCCTTCTCATATATGGAGCTTATGTGGCTTGAGGGCTTGGGCTTCTGCGGGGATGGCGAGGCCGGCGAACAGATGGAACGGGGCATCTTCAACTTCGACGGCGAACTTCCGGTGAACCCGTCAGGTGGCCGGCTATCGGCACACCCGGTACAGGTCGCGGGTCTTCAGGCCATGGCGGAATGCGTACTGCAGCTGCGGGGCGAGGCCGGAGACCGCCAACTCAATACCCCGGAGACCGCGTTGGTACACGGAATAAACGGCATGTGCGGGCAGTCGCACTGTGTCTGGATACTGGGCAAATAAGGGGGTGGCGAGATTATGGGAAATAGAGTAGGAATCATCGGAGTGGGACAGACCCACCATGCGGCGAAGCGCCTCGATGCCTCCGGCGTCGAACTGATAAGCGAGGCGGTCACCCGAGCTCTCGACGACGCCCAGCTAACCATCAGTGATATAGATGCGATCGTTATCGGCAACATGGATCATTTCGAAAACATCAACTACGTAGATATGTGGGCCATAGACGGTCTGGGGGCATGCATGAAGCCGGTCTTCAAGGTGACCACCGGCGGGACCACCGGGTCGACGGTTGGCGCCTGTGGCTACTATCACGCCGCGAGCGGCCTCTTTGACGTGGTCCTGGCCGTCGGCTGGGAAAAGAACTCCGAGTCGGACACGCAGGCGGCCATTGCGACCTGTGCCAACCCCACCCTGGAGCGCGACCCCTTCGCCGGCGCCATCGGTCCACTGGCCACCGAATATTCCATGTATATGAAGGCTTTCGGGGCCACCGAGGAGGATTCGGCCATCGTGGCCGCTCGCGATCGCAACAACGCCCTCAACAATCCATATGCTCATTCGCGGCAGGCCGTAACCGTGGAGGACGTCCTCAACTCCCCCATGCTTTCCTATCCAATCAAGTTCCTCGACATGTGCCCCCGCTCGGACGGCTCCTGTGCAGTGATATTCGCATCGGAGGAGAAGGCGAAGAAACTATGCCCGAAGCCCGCGTGGGTGCACACCTCGGTGGTCAGGCACGACTACACCCACTTCGGCGACCTGGAGTGGAAATTCATGCCCACCCTGGAGCGGGCATCAGCGGCCGCTTACAAGCTGGCCGGCATCAGCGATCCGCTCAACGAGTTCGATGTAGCCGAGCTCTACCTCCCCTGCTCGACATGCGGTGTAAAGTGGATGGATTCGTTGTGGTTCTGCGAGCACGGCGGAGCGCCGGGCCTGATAAGAAAGGGCACTTTCAATATGGACGGGCAACTCCCGATAAATCCCTCCGGAGGTGTCATATCCACCAACCCGATAGGTGCGACGGCGCTTATCCGGATAGGTGAAGCGGCATGGCAGATAATGGGAAAGGCCGGGGGGCGCCAGATCGAAGGTGTCAAGAAGGCCCTCTGCACCGGGTTCGGAGGCTGTAGTTGGACCGACCTGATGATCCTGGGCGCGGATCTACCATAGGTGGAGGAGGTGACTCTAATGGGACTATACGAGGACAAGCGCAAGAGGACACACACGCCGGAGGGATATGAGCTTCTCGCCCACGAATCCGGCCACCTTGAATACGATTTCAATTGGCACCTGGGCTACTACTGGAGCAGATTCCTGGCCGAACTGCGCGATAACAAGCGCTTCATGGCAACCAAGTGCCCGCAATGCGGCACGGTGTATATGCTTCCCCGCCAGGTCTGCGGCAAGTGTTATGTGGAGATGAACGACTGGGTGGAGGTAGGACCTGAAGGGGAATTGGAAGGTTTTACCATTGTGCGATTTCCCTATGTCGATCCTAACAACGGCGGCATGAAAGAAGTTCCCTTTACTTCGATATGGATCGCGCTCGACGGGGCCGACACTCGATTGATGCATTATTGCAACGAGCACGACGAGAAGGACCTGGACGTGGGCATGCGCATGCGCGCGGTATGGTCCGAGGAACGCACGGGAAGTATCCACGACGTCCAATACTTCGAAGTAATTAAATAAACTCGAAGAGAAGGGTGCCGGCCCGCTAGGTTGGGGTGACCTCGATCTCGAGCTTTCCCTCTTCCGACAACTCCCATTCCACGTGGGAATCGATGTCGAGGGCGACATCGAATATGCCCTGCATCATTCCGACGATCATAAGGGGGAGAACCGCATTATCCAGAGTCATTTTGAGCCCGGTCCTCTTGATGTCAAGCTCGGTTAAATTTCCCAATCCTCTCATCGCGAGCCCGTCCCGAAATTCCTCTTTGTTGCCATACTCGTCGATTGCAAAAAAGCCTGTCCTTGTAAAGCGCCGCTGAGCCTCGACCACCACCTCGGGGATGGTTTCGCCCAGTTCCATCTCCAGCTCTTTGAATATGGGATCGAACTGGTTCGGCCCCATTATGACCAGCCGCCGATTGGCGGTCTTATTCATAATGACGCCCCGGTCCAGATACCACTTGTTATCGGAAAGCTTCAGGGGCCCTCCGCAGGTACCGCATCTCTCCAGGTCGATAGCGCCTTCTGCAGGCGTGTAGAGCATCATTTTCATCCTTCCCTTTAATTCCTTGGCATGTTCCTGAGGGAAAGAGGTTATATGATAGACCCCAGGTGAGACTTCGGAATATCTCACCCCCTGGTCCTGCCCGAAAAGGGCCTCCATCGCCCCGCAATGACAGGCCACGCACATAATCAGTGAATACGGCTCAGTGATGCTGACGGTATAAAAATCGTTCTCGTCGCCCTCGTAGCGCATGTCTACGAATTTGAACTTACCCACTCCCATCGGCGTGGCAAGTTTTATGAAACCATCACCGATCGCCCTTACATTGAAATCCGGGTTCTTCCGCAATTCTGGCATGTTATCCGGCAGGAAAAGCCTGCAATAGGCGAGGTAGGTCCTGCGGATGCAATCAAGAATAATGTGTTCGATCGGCATGCCTATTATCTCTTGTATGTTTTGGAACAGAGGGTCTAAGTTTTCGCATTCAGTTAAGATGATGCGGCTCCTCTGGTCCCTTTTTTGGGCGATATCACCGTTGGTCAGCCAGAGATATTCTGTGGTTATAATCCGCGGAGTTCCACATTCCTCACAAAGATCTAACGTGCTCATTTTCTGCGGCCTTTCTCCTCTCAATTACATTCACGGAGGAACAACCATCTTTCCTTAACTTCTTATCGGCAAATTTCAACATCAGTATAGAGATTTCCTTTAGGCCGGCGCAGGCGGTCACCAGCCGGAATGGGTTAATATTGGCTTGGATATCTCGCGATGCACGGACAATCGAGGAGCTCGAGATGGATATCACGAATGTTTTCGTTGTCGGCTGTGGCTTCATGGGGAATGGAATCGCGCAGGTGGCCGCAACCGCCGGCTACCGGGTGAAGATGTGCGATTTGGACGAGACCTGCGCGGCGGCCGGCCTGGAGGCGATTGAAAGTTCGTTGGGAAGGCTCCTCGCCAAGGAAAAAATCGGCCCGGAGCAGCATGATTCGGCGCTGGCAAACATCGAGACGACGACCGACCTAGGGGATGCGGGCGATGCGGACATCGTGGTCGAAGCCATCTTCGAAAACCGGGAAACGAAACGGGAGACCTTCGAAAAGCTCGACAGGATATGCCCACACCATACCATTCTGGCCACCAATACTTCGGCCATCCCCATCTCATCGATCGCCGCCGCCACCTCCCGCCCCGGCAGGGTCGTGGGCATTCATTTCTTCGGCCCGGTGCCGCTCATGCGGCTGGTCGAGGTAGTCAAAGGCGTCGTCACTTCAAATCACGTATTCGAAGCAGCGGATGAATGGGCGCGCAGCCTGGGCAAAGAGACGGTGCTCGTTTACAAAGACCACGCCGGGTTCGTAGCCAACCGGGGAAGCATACCGTCCAGTATTGAGGCAATAAGGATGGTGGATCAGGGCCTGGCAACGCCGGAGGATATTGATAGAGCCACCGGCGGATACGACGTCGGAGTGGGTCCCCTGCAGATTATCGATAACGCCGGATTGGATGTCGCATTAAGCGCTGCCATGGCGATCTACGAGGATACCCGCGACCCGAAATTCTTCCCGCCGCCGCTCATCAGGAGACTCGTCTCGGGCGGCCTCCTCGGCCGCAAATCGGGAAGGGGCTTTTACGACTACTCGAGCGGGAAGAGGGAAAGCTATATTTTGCTGGATAAATTTGCCAATGAGTCCGCAGGTGAACGTACGGTCAGGCTGGCCGGCCTCCTCCAGCGTTTCATGGTGCCCAACATCATGGAAGCCGTGCGCCTCCTCGAAGCGGGCATCGCAACAGCGGAAGACATCGACAAGGCCTATCGCCTGGGCTTCAACCTGCCCCAGGGTTTCCTCGAAATAGCCGATAACCTGGGGTTGGATAACCTGGTTAAAACGGCTCTTGCTCTCTATGAAGAAACCGTCGACGGCAAGTTTTACCCCCCTCCCCTCTTGAGAATAATGGCCGCTGAGGGACGACTTGGGCGTAAGACGGGAAAGGGTTTTCACGATTATCCCAGTAATATTGAATGAGTACTCGGTTTCATAAATATGATCGGCACCGAGAGCTGGCGGACAGTCCCATAAATACGGTGCGCAGCAGGAGCGAATGCAGCGGCATTCGAATGTGGACGTATTTCTGGAGCGTTGTAATAAGGAAGAACGGCCTGTAATCATAGTCGGTCTAGAACGGAGGGATTCAGATGGATAGGATCTGGTACAAGAGCTACGACTATTTCGTGCCCGAAAGCATACGTTATCCCCGCATACCCTTATATCAAAACCTGGAACTTTCTTGCATCAAGTACGAGGACAACGTGGCCACCATCTTCTTCGATCAGAAGCTGACTTACGGCCAAGTGAGGGATCACGTACGAAGGCTGGCGACCGCCCTCAAGGGCATGGGAGTCCAGAAGGGAGACAGGGTCGCCCTCATGCTGCCCAATTGCCCGCAGATGGTCATCTCCTATTATGGAGTTCTGGAGGCGGGAGCGGTCGTTACCAACGTAAGCCCCCTGCACGTCGAACGCGAGATAGAATTCGAGCTCAACGACTCCGGCTCGGAGACAATTATCTACCTCGATCTCTTCGATTCACGGATACAGGCGGTTAAGGATATCACGCCTCTGAAGCGAATCATCGCGACCAGCATAACCGATTACATGGAGACTCCGGTCGATCCCCCGGTGCAAAAGGACGCCAACACCTATTTCTTCCGGGAAGTCATCGCGGATTCCAGCCCTGATGTCAACGACATTGAGATAAACCCTGAAGAAGACCTGGCGGCGCTGCAATATACCGGGGGGACGACGGGGCTTCCCAAGGGAGTCATGCTGACGCACCGTAACCTCTTTGCCAATACCCTGCAATGTGCCATGTGGGGCAGGGAATTTCTGGAGCGCGGCAAGGACGTTTTCTTGTGCGTGATCCCCTTCTTCCATTCCTACGGCCAGACGGTGGCCATGAATAACGCCATCTTCAATGCCGGGACCATGTTGCTTATTCCCCAATTCGAGATAAATATGATGCTGCAGGCTATCAAAAAATACGAGCCCAATCTCTTCCCCGGGGTCCCTACCATCTATATCGCCATCCTTAACCACCCCGACGCCCTCGCTTCCGGCGTCAATAAAATAAAGCTCTGCAATTCCGGCTCGGCCCCGCTGCCTATAGAAGTCCACCGCCAATTCAGCCGTATATCCGGCGGCATTTTCATTGAAGGATACGGCCTCTCCGAAACATCGCCGGTCACTCATTCAAATCCGCTTCTGGGCATGAAGAAGATAGGCTCGGTCGGTGTCCCCTTCCCGGATACCGACTGCAAGATCGTCGACGTCGACACCGGCCTTACCGAACTCGGTATAAACGAGCCGGGCGAACTCATTATCAAGGGGCCCCAGGTCATGAAGGGCTACTGGGAGAAGCCGGAAGAGACGGCGGAGACCCTGAGGGATGGCTGGCTTTTTACCGGCGACGTCGGCACCATGGACGAGGACGGCTACTTCTATATCGTGGACCGTAAGAAGGACATGATAATCGCCGGCGGATTCAACATCTACCCACGCGAGATCGACGAAGTCCTCTTCGAGCATCCCAAGGTGCAGGACGCGGTGGCCGTCGGTATTCCGGATGAGTATCGCGGTGAGACGGTAAAAGCCTACGTCGTGCTCAAGCCGGGCGAAGAATGCAGCGAGCAGGAGATAATCGATTTCTGCAAGGAGAGGCTGGCATCATATAAAGCACCGCGCACGGTCGAGTTCAGGGCCGAGCTACCCAAGACGCTGGTAGGAAAGGTGCTGCGCCGCGAACTGCGCGAGCAGGAACTCGCCAAGCAAAAGGAGCAAAAGGGCTAGCACATAAGGGGTGCCGTATCTGCAATCCTCAGTTCTATAGTCGTAAGCATGCTCGAAAATGGCGGAGAGTGAAGATTTAAGGCGGGGTATCTCTTTGGATCGGAGATTCGAAGTGGATTGGGAAGCCGATCTCAAACAAGCCGTGGTAGAGGGCGACGAGATAAGGGCGGCCGAGGTAGCGAAGCAAGCTCTAGATGCGGGCGCCGATGCCCTGTCGCTCCTGCAGAATGGGGCCGTTGCCGGAATCCGGCAGGCGGGTGATATATGGCATGCCGGTGATTACTTTCTTCCCGACATCATCCTGGCCAGCGAGGCCTATAAGGAAGCGGCCAAGATGATCGAGCCGCTGTTGAGTCCGAGCCAGATCTCCTATCGTGGCAAGGTACTTATCGGAGCGGTGGAGGGAGATGCCCACGACATTGGCAAGAACATCGTGGTCTCCTTGCTCAAGTGCGCCTCCTATGAAGTAGTTGACCTCGGAGTCGATGTCCCCCTACCGGCTTTCGTCGAAAAAGTGCGCGAATTGAAGCCGGACATCCTGGGCATGGGCGCTTACATGACCACCACCATGCGCGGCATGGAGGAAGTGATCGGCTTGCTCGAGCAGGCCGGCCTGCGGGAAAAAGTTAAGGTGATCTTGGGAGGGGCGGCCGTAACGCGAGAGTACGCGAGGGGGATCGGCGCCGACGGCTACGGTGGGGATGCGGCTGAAGCGGTCGAACTGGCGGACCGCCTGACGGGGAACACCTGATGGGCGTCATGACCAAGCTCACCAAGGCTATGCTCTATTCCAGGGGCTTCCGGCTGACCGAACTCGACGGCTTCGAGCGGCTTATTGCCGGCATCTACGGCAGACCAGACCGCGTGCCGGTGATCATGCAGCCCTATACTTATGCCATGGCCATGAACCGGCTGCCCGCGCGCCGCTTCTTCAGTGAGCCCGAACCCTTCATCCATGCCTCCTATAACACGGCGACTTACTTCGGCGTCGATTTCTGGTCGCCCGTCTTCGACTTCTACAACATCGAGCTGGAGGCGCTGGGCCAGAGGCTGATCTGGCACGATAAGAGCGAGCCCGATGTGGACACTTCGGATCCTCTCATCAAGAGCGAGGATGACCTCGAGCGCCTGAAGCCGCCGATATCCGGGAAGAGCGGCCGCATGCCTTACGTCCTCGATTCCTACAAGCTCTTCATGGACATAATGGAGCTGCCACCAATGTGCTACTGCTGCTCGCCATTCACCATGGCGGTGCTGGCAAGAGGCTACGTCAACATCCTACGGGATATGCGCCGCAACCCCGCCTTCGTGCATCGCCTCATGGAGTTCTTGTCGATGGAGGTCAGCGTCCCCTGGATTGCAAAAATGGCAGAGCTTACAAATTCTTCCATAATCGTCATGTCCGACGCCTGGGCTTCGCAGCCAAATATGACGCCGGAGATGGTGCGAGAATTCTGCCTCCCCTATATCGAAAAGATAATCAGGGAGACTTCCACCTCGATGCGAACCGTCCTCGACAGCGGCAGCTGGGGCGAGAGATCAGTCAAGGATCCCCGCCAGGTCCTGGATATTAAAATGGACATGATGCTTCCCGGTAACAATTTTAAAGCGCTGCGCCCCTTCTTTCTCCTGGTATGGAACGAGGACTACGAGGAAACAGGAGTACCGATGGTCCGATCCTATGCCAAGGAGAAAAAGGTCTGCCTGGCCCTCAATATCCGTCCCGACCTGATCGAGGAAGGGCCGCCGGAAACCATAGTCGAGACCGTGCGCAAGCTGATAAAGGAGGGTGCCGGCAAGGGCAAATTCATCCTCATCATAAACCTGGTCCCCCTGGGCACTCCGGTCGAACACGTGCATACCCTGATGGCGGCCATAAGGAAACTCGGGCGCTATCCGGTCGCCTTGGACCTTGATGATATGGCCCTTCCCAAGCCAGTTTTCACCCCCTTCGAAGATTGGCTGGCGAAGGAAGGCCTGCCGGTCTGAAAGAAGTAAGTACCCTCGCGGGAATGTCCGATTATTAAATCGGGGGGGTGCCGCCGCGCGGCCGGACGTAGACCCGGTATATCCGTTCCCCGGTCTTGAAGCATTCGGTGCAGCCATCGATTTCCGATACCTCGATCTCTTCGAGAAGGCAGTCGAATTCCAATTCGCGGTATTCGTCGAGCACCCTTTTCAGATGATCGCCGCTCGATACCAGTGCTTCCCGCCACCCGCCCTCTTCAACCTGGTTCGGGCCGGATAACAGGAAACAATGTGGCGGGAAATTAATGTCCTTGAGCTCTTCGCCTTCAGCCATTTCTTCGACTAAGCTCCCTTGTTTCTCTCATTCGTAAAATCGCGCAATCTCCTCCAGCGGGCGGCGCGAGCGATTGACGTATTCTATTTGCCGGTCGGCGGGACGACCTACAGGCAGGACGCCCATCAACTCCCCCCCGACGTCTATGACCTGTCTTGCCGCATCGAGAATGGGCGGTAATCCCATCCAAACGCTGCCGTATCCCAAGAAATGGATTGCGAGCAGCATGTTTTCCACGCATGCGGCCGTACCCAGAAGCGATCCCAGGGACCGAATATCAACCTCACGCGTCTCCTTTTCGTAAGCCGGAGCAGGGCTGATTCCTAGTGAAATATTTGGGTTCTCTACGGCAATGACCACCGGTACCGTCTCCATAATTTGCGCAAAAAGTCGCCTGACCGCTTGCGGCAGGGCGCCGGCATTTCTCAATACCTCTACAAACTCCTGTTTTGTTTTCCCTCTAATAATATGAAAGCGCCAGGGCTGTCCGTTTCCCGGAGAAGGAGCCATGATGCCCGCCTGCAGAATCTTCTCCAAGTCGTCGGAAAGCACATTTCCCGGCTTGAAGTTCCTTATGCTCCTTCTGGTCATTATCATATCCAACGGATCCGAGCCTCTCACCCCGGCCGCCTCCTCAATTTTTCTTCGGCCTTTTGAGCCGAAAATTCTCGCGAGCTATCACCCGCATGAACAGGTCACCTCGTCCCGGCGAAGGAGCGCGGCCATTATCATCGCCGTCGCACAGCCGACATTGCTATCGACCTTGATCGCTCCCGCCGCGCAGTTAAGCTGGCAGGCGCCGCACTCCATGCACGCATCCCGGTTCGCCAGTCGCACGGCATTATCGCCGTTTTCGAATACCCGATGCGGGCACACCATCGTACACAGGCCACAGCGGTTGCACAGAGCCGGGTCGAACTCAAGCGTGTTAATATTTTCTCTAGCCATGATTTAACCTTTCCTTCGCATCAATCGCTGACTGATGTTCATAATCAAACCGACGGCTGAAATTGCGGCCATCACCGGTATGTAGGTATTTATCTCGCGCCGGACGCCACTCGGCGAAGCGTAGGTGCTGCTGCCAGTAAAATTCAATGCCATGAAGGCGGTGATTGGTGGCAGAGCCAGTGCATACGATGCCGCCTTCAAAACTCGCGACGGCAGGCCTTTATCGTCATTCTTTGCCAGCGCGACCGCCGCAGCGCTAAGGCCGACCAAACCACCGAGGAAGAATCCTTTGATGCTGAACTCCTCGCCGGGCAGCCATGGCAGCAGCACCGGAAAACCCACGAGACCGGCGGCGGATGCCGAGATGATTCCCGCAGCCGCGATCGAGTCACCCGCTATATAGGAGAGCGCCGCTGCCCCTGCTGCAAATGGAAAAGCGACTACAGTATCGACGGGAATGAGCACCGCCCGGTCCTTGAGGCCAAAGCGGACCCGCCGCATCTCTTCCGTCGCCTTTCCGGTCTCGATGAACTCAGGGATGTCCTCAGCCCGCACCGGTCCAAAACGCACCTTGAAACCGGAGCGCTCCCGGACTTCATGGGCGGCGACGCCGGTAGCGGAGAGCTGCGGTGCTATCACGGTTCGGTGTTTCACCACCCCCGCGAGTCCGGTCATATCGATCCTCGACACCAGCTCGTCGGTCCCGAAAGTGCCTTTGCCCGCTGCGCACCAGACGTTGATGCCCTTGGTATCAAGGACCAGAATGTATGCGTCAATGCCTTCCAAGACTCCACGCAAGGCATCGAAGGACAGCCTGTAATTCGCACTCACGAAAACCGGCGAATCCGGGCCCGCTTCGCCGAGCCTGTAGAGTCCGGGCCTCACGCGCCATTCGCTTCTTCTTACACCGAGGCGAGCAAGCAGGTGGACCAGACGATCGCTTGTTTCTATGGTGGATGTCACAACCCCTATATCTTCCAGATCCGGGGGTCCTTCGGTCTCGGGAGGGCCGCAGCAGGGAGCGGGCTTCCCGCTGGAGCATGAACAGGTCTCCTCTTCGAGCTCTGTGGCGACGTTGTCGTTACCCTTCATCGGCCTCCTCCTTTGGGATTATGTCTTTCATGATCGGCCCGAGGACTCCCCTGACCATTTCGCTCAGCGCCTCGACCTTGATCAGGCTTATGCAGCATACCTCGCCACCACTTTCGTGGCTCACGACGGCCAGTTTGTCACCCGGACCTATCCCTGCGCGTGTTCTCAGGTCCTTTGGCAGCACCATCTGCCCGCGCTCATCGACGCTCAGCACCGACTCGACTCTTGATGCTGTTTCCGGGCTGCAACACTCGGCCTTTTTCTTGCTCATGGCTAACACTCCTTAGTCAGCATAATCAGATGATTCTTACAATGCTGATTATCACGCATCCAAGGCCGGGTTGTCAAGGCGAGACTCGGCACTGCTTCCATCCTCTATAATGGGGCATGAGGTGACGGATTTGCCCGATATAAGCCGGCTCGTGCGCAATTACTTATATTTCCCGGAAGCGATTCCAGCCAACGAACCACCGCCTCTCTGGGCGGGAAACGCGGAAGAGGTCTGGATGGAGTGCGCCGACGGTGTGCGCATCCACGGCCTCTGGTGGGGTGAGCCGGCAGATGCCCCCGCTATCCTCTTCCTGCACGGCAACGCCCAGGATGTCTATAGCTGGTCCCCGGTGCGCCAGGAGATGAAAACTATTGGGTGCAGTATGCTTCTTATTGATTTCCATGGATACGGTAAGAGCGGCGGAGAGCCCGGCGAGGAATGCCTATATATGGATGGCGAGGCGGCGATGCAATGGTTGAATAACCGGGGGATAGAAGATAAGGATATTATCGTTTTCGGAAAATCGTTGGGCGGCGGCGTGGCCTGTGAGATCGCCAAAAATCATCGGGTGCGGGCGCTCATCCTCGAATCTACTTTCACCTCTCTCGCCCGGGTGGGCGGGAAACTTTTTCCATTTCTTCCACCCGGTCTGAGCTTGGACGAAGTCTACGATTCGATCGAAAAGGTGAAGGTATGTGATTGTCCGGTCATGGTAATTCATGGCGAGGCCGACGATCTTATTCCCGTGGGCGAGGGCATTGACCTTTACGAGGCGGCGCCGGGGCGCAAGGACCTCTACCTGGTGCCGCATGCCGGGCACAACGATGTCTCGATAATCGCCGGAGCGAACTACGCACGTAGAATCTCCGCCTTCCTGAATATCTGACCTGGTGGGTGACGGGATGTGGTGGGAAGCTTTGCTTGCGGCCTTCGGCCTCGTCCTGTTGGCCGAACTCGGGGACAAGACTCAAATCGTGGTCCTCACTCTGTCGGCTAAGCATGGTTTCCGGAGGGTCTTTCTTGGTGCCGCGGCCGCCTTTCTGATATTGAATGCGATAGCGGTCAGTGTCGGCGTAATCTTCTACGAATTCGTACCCCACAAGGCCCTCAAATACATCGTCTCCGGGATATTCATAATCGCGGGTGTGGTATCGCTATGGCCCCGCAAGGCGGAGGAACAGCAGACCAAGAGGTTTCAGAGGCTTAGGAATCCTCTCCTCGCTACGTTTCTGCTCATCTGCCTTATGGAACTGGGGGACAAGACGCAGCTCGCGATGGTCGCCCTGACCGCCAAGTTTAACCAGCCTATCTTCGTCTTTATCGGCGGTACCCTGGCGCTCTGGGCGGATACATTAATGGGGGCACTGATCGGGAAATGGATCGGCGGCAGGATTTCCCAAGCCTGGATTCATCGCGTATCAGGCGTAATCTTCCTGGCAATAGGGATAATCAATTTATTTTGACGGCAAAACGAACCTTATGCCAGTAATTCTTTCGCTTTCAGCGCCGCCTCAAATGCATTTGGAGCATAGCCGCTGGCACTAATCTCTTGAGCGTAATCGGCCGTGACGGGAGCGCCGCCAACCATTATCAAGGCCGAGGGGTCGATGGCTCGCACGGCATTGATCACTTCTTTCATGTGCTGCATGGTCGAACTCAGCAATGCGGACAATCCGAGTATATCCGGTTCGTGCTTTTCATACGCCTCTACGAACGCCTGCGTCTTCAGGTCCTCGCCCAGGTCCACCACCTCGAAACCCGCGCCCTCCATGCACATCCGTACGAGGTTCTTTCCTATAGAATGGATATCTCCATAGACCGTGCCCAGCACGATAAGCCCATTCCCCCTCTCACCGGCCGCAAGCCTCGGCTTGAGCACCTCCATGCCCTCCTGCATGGCGGCGGCCGCTATTATCAGCTCGGGGATAAAAGCTTCGTTGCGCGAGAAACGCTCGCCTACGTCCTCCATTGCCGCCATCATGGCGTGTTCCATAATCTTCCTGGGCTCGAGCCCCGACACCAGGGCTTCGCCCACCGACTTTTTCGTGCCTTCTTCGTCTCCGGCGACTATGCGGTCTCTTATAAGCAGCAGGATTCTTTCCATGCCACCTCCTCAGGCTCGGGCCTCGATAGGATACTCCCCATACCTGCGAGCGGCCTTGACCATGGCGATGTAGTTCTCAGGCTTACAGCCCGGATGAATGGAATTGGATGAACTTACCACATAGCCTCCCCCAGGAGCGGCCTTCGATATCGTTTCTCTTACCGTTCGATCCACTTCCTCTTCGCTCCCGAACGGCAGCAGGTAGGTACAATCGATGTTTCCCAGGATGCATAAGCGATCTCCATAGCGCTCTTTTACCTCGCCTATATCCATACATTGCGGCTGCACCGGATGGAAACCGTCGAAGCCGGCCTCAACGATACCATCGAGGATGGGCGCCATGTTGCCGTCGGAATGCTTAAAGATAAGCAAGTCCCGTTCATGGGCCCGCTGCGTTATCTCCTTATGATATGGGAGAATGAACTCCTCGTACTGTGCCGGTGACATGAGGGTGGTCTGGCTGAAGGCCAGGTCGCCGTCTAGGGCTACGATATCGGCTCCGAGGTCCGCCGACATATCGGTTATCTCGAGTATGAAATCGGTCGCTAAACGGGCCAGGTCGTGCACGAATGCCGGATCCTTCATATAGAAATATAGTAATTTTTCCATGCTCCCAAGCAGCATCCAGCTCTCACGGAAGGGACCGGGTTGAACCATCACCTGCGCTATCTCGTCCCCGAAATTGCCCTTCGCCGCCATCAGCATCAAAAGCTCGGATTGCTGAGGATGGTACGGTTTAAGGCCTTTCAGATCACTCGGTCCCGACACCGGTCCGGCAACTGCGGTCGCCTCGCCTTCCTCGCTCACCCGCATGATCCTGCCCCAGCCATCGCGCACGTGATCGTCATCGACGGTTTCCGTTTCCAGAATGGCGATGGAAGTGATGCCATCGAGCTCGAGCTGCCTCACCACCGTGAACAGGGTGGACAAAAGCTTGATCTTCTCCTCGGTCGTCATCTGCTGCGCAAACTTCATGGGAGGCAGGTCATCGGTGAAGAAAGCGCCGAGCTTGATGATCGATTCCTCATTGAAGGCCATCTCCCACACGGGCACCCTGTCCGGCTCCCGCCGTGCGAAAGCTTCGAACATCCTCTCTCTTCCGGTCATGGATCGCCCTTTCCCATTGATTTTCAGACCGTTGATACTTTCTTAACAGATTATAGGCCTCGGGGTAATAACATATACTTACGGTCGCCTCCAGCTCCTGGTATCGGTCGCTTTCCGGAGAGAAGGTCGGCCAATTGATTTGCCCGCGTTTCAAGCGGCCAGGTCTGAAGAATTGCCATCATCGGCGAAAACAAATTGGAATTTGGCTGATTACTTGTTGAAGTCCATTTCCAACACGGTGATCCTGTCCGACTCCCGCCATGGAAAAACCTCTGGCATCCTCTCTTTTTTGGGTCAGATGGCTTTTCCTATTACGATTATACCTACATGCCGGTGATGGTCTTAAGCAGATCGTATGCCTGGGGATAATAACCGGTTTGCGTGCTGACCGCAGCCCCCAGTTCCTGGTACTGATCGCTTTCGATTGTAAGAGCCGGCCACTGCGGTTCGCCCTTGCCATTGGGATCCCCGCTGGACGCAAAGCTCGTCCAGTAATTCATCATGGCTTCGGAGAGTGCCTTATCCTCGGGTCGGACGACGACCCCCGGGGCCTTATCCATGTTCCCGAAAACATAGGCTATTTCCAGGCTGTGGAAAGAGCCGTATTGCGCAACCCTGGGGTCATTCGAGGTCATGGTGAACTTGTAAAGATAGGCCGGTTCATCCACATTGGCCATGCCAGCGGCCGCGAATTTGCTGGGTGCCGCGAAACCCAACTCGGTAAGCAGCTTCACGAAGGCTGCTTTTGCATCGCCGGCGACGACCGGGTAGAGGGCTGAGACCCGGTCGGCTTTTGAGCCGTACAAGTAGGCGATCAGCATGCCATATTGATCGGCGGTTATATTGGATGCGAGCACCGTGGCCTCATTGGCATTGGTTCCGATCAGAAGAGGGACTTTCTGCTGCTCACCCGCCGCGAAAATATTCTGAGGCTTGTCGGTCAACACCCAGCCGTCTATTATGGGAAACCAGGTTTGAGCCTCCAAAACCCCGCCCTGTTTATCTTGAGCTGCCGTGACCTCCTCGGCCGTCTTACCCCGCATGCAGGCGAGGACATCGTCAGCCCCATCACAGCCCAGGGCTTCCGCCATCTTCTCTCCCGTTTTCTCGGCGCTGCTCAGAGTGCCGCCGCCCGGATTCGCCGGAAGCCCCATACTCAGGAAGCCGCCGCTTTCAACAATGGCCCGTTGAAAGAGACCGCCGGTCAGTGGGCTCGCCATGAGATCGCAGACGCTGCCACCCCCGGCCGATTCGCCGAATACGGTGACTTTGCCCGGGTCTCCTCCGAAGACATCGATATTTCGCTGCACCCATTCCAGGGACGCGATCTGATCCATGAGGCCGTAGTTGCCGGAGACACCGCGGGACGATTCATCGGAAAGCTGCGGGTGAGCCATAAATCCAAAGGCGCCGAGCCGATAATTGATGCTTACCAGAACCACACCTTTCTCCGCGAGATTACGGCCATCATACATAAACTGGGAAGCGGCTCCGGCGTCGAAACCGCCGCCGTGGATCCAAACCATCACGGGCAGGTTTGCATCCGGACTAGTAGCAGGTGTCCAGACGTTGAGATACAGGCAGTCCTCGCTCTGGGGGCCGACATTGTTGAGCTCTGTGCCAAGTACCGCGAGAGCCGGCCTTGATTGCGGGCAGGCAGGGCCGAAGGCGGTGCAGGTCTTGACGTCCTGCCAGGGATCAACCGGCTGCGGCTCTTTCCAACGGAGTTCTCCTACCGGAGGCGCGGCATAGGGTATGCCCTTGTAAGTCCATATGCTATCGTCGAGGATCCCGCTTATGGGACCGCTGTCCAGCTGGGGAACCTCCATTGTCGTGGAGGCCTTTTTGTTTTCCTGGCCGGCCTTGTTCCCACATCCAACCACGAGCAATCCCGTGGTGAGAATCAACAAGGTGGCAATGCATACGAATACTTTTTTGCCCATCCGAATATCCTCCCTAATTACGTAACCGTCAGCCTCCATCCCTACTCTCTTTATTATAACTCTTCATTTTAGCCCTCTTTTTAGTTGCTTCGCCCTTCGACAATCCCCTTACTATGCTGCGAAGACAGACGAGACCATAAAGTGAATGAAGAGTCATTCACTTATTAGTGAACCATCGAGCCCCCAGGCAAGACAAACCGAGCAGTAAACCCATAAAGCCGGCTAATGCCTTTCGCACTTGCCTTGCTGTTGTCTTACTTCTTCAATCATCGCCGCGAGACGCGAGCAGTGTGGCTTTTTCGAGATCTTCCGGGGTGTTGATGTTGAAGAAGGAGTGGAATTCGGGATCGAATCTGGTAATTTCTTCCTCATCCAGGTAGAGCACGTCGAGCTCCGCCAAGAGGTTGTGGATCTTGAGATCATTGCGATCAAGCCTGGTCTTGATCTTCTGCCGTATTTCCTTTGAATAGACGGCGAAAAGCGGCTCGATGTATTTCCCGCGCCTGGGGACCACCGCCTTTTTACCCGGCGCCAATGAGAGCATATGAAGCGCGAGATCCCTGGACGGGTACGGCATGTCACAAGCCATTATGAAAACGTAGGGCCGGGGGGAGATCTCCAGCGCGGTGTAGATACCACCCAGGGGACCCATGCCGGGAAGCAGGTCCTTCACGGTCCTCGTTCCGGGTCTGCTCAGAGCCTCCAGGTCCGACTCGTTCTGCGCGATTATAGAAATCTCAGAAAACAGCCCCCGCAGGATGTCGAGTATCCTGTCGATCGCCTTACATCCCGCGATATCCACCAGGGCTTTGTTCAAGCCGAGTCTCTCCGCGCTGCCACCCGCGAGAATGGCGGCCCCGAAATCATTCCTCGCGCGCGTACCCTCACCGAGGGTCATGTACCCACCCTCTCGGGGTGCGTATAAACGTTGAACCTTTTGCCATCGGAGAAGCCCACCAACGTCAGCCCTGCCTTCTCGGCGATGCGCAGGCCGAGAGAGGTAGGCGCGGCCATAGAAACTACCACGGGGATTCCCACCCGCACGGCTTTGAGCGCCATCTCGTAACTCACCCTGCCCGAGAGCACCAGGATTTTATCCTCCAACCGGATGCATCGCATGGCGCACCACCCTGCCGCCTTATCGAGCGCGTTGTGCCTCCCGACATCTTCGGCTACTATCACGACCCTCCCGTCACTTTCGAAGATGCCGGCTCCGTGCGTGCCGCCCGTCCCCATAAAAACCTCTTGATGGCTTGTTAGCTCCCGCCCGACGCCGTATATAACTTGCGGGCTCACCTCCAGTTGCGACGACACCATTCCCTCGTGGTAATCCTCGATGGCCGACAGATCCGCGCCGCCACAACCGGTTCTCACCACAAAAGTCCCCGAGAAGCGTTCTTGATCGCCGGGCGATTCCACATCGATTTCCACCACATTTCCGCGATCAAGACCGTCGCTCGCGAGTTCCCCGCCCTGGGCTATCTCCTCCTCCATCTGCCCGCAATGCCGGAGCAGCCTTATCTGGGAGATGTCGGAGATTATCTTCTCGGTGAGGCAGAACCCGACCGCCAGTTCCTTATCCATGCCGGGCATCCTCATTAGTGCGACCAACGGCATGCCATTGACATTGATCTCCAGGGGCAGTTCGACCACGACTCTGTCCTGCAACTCTTTCGGCTCCCGGCCGGAATGGTACCTCGTTATCTTCCAATCGCCCGTGGACATCATTTCCTCCTTTACCAGGCAAAAAAATACTATCACAATCGCCGGGCAACGACGGCTACTGAAATCCCATTCTTGGCGATACCAACTCGTGATAAAATCTTAGCGCTGGCTCTGTCGGCTGGTAATTCCGTATCCGGTAGCCCTGTCAATATCCTTGGAGGTGCGAGATGGAAGAGAAATCCTGGCATCGTCACTATGACTACTGCGTCCCCACCAGCGTTCGTACTCCGCGCATCGGCGTCCACGAGGTCTTGGATATCGGAGCCAATGCTTACCCGGACAAGGCGGCGCTCAACTTCTTCGGCTCGGAAATAAGCTTCTGGGATTTGCGCGTCCTGGTCAGAAAATTCGCCACCGCCCTGGGCGAGCTGGGCCTGGAGAAAGGGGAGCGGGTCGGTCTCCACCTCCCGAACATCCCGCAATACCCGATCGCTTACTACGCGGCCCTCTCGCTGGGCGCCATCATTGTAAACCTCAACCCCCTCTACACGGCTGATGAGCTCAAACAAATGGCGGAGACCACCGGCCTCACCACCCTTATCACCTTCGATATGGTGCTTGGCAACATACGTCCGGTAGTAGAGGAATTGGGAATTCCGCGCGTAATCGTTACCAAGGTTACCGATTTCATACAAGGCTTGCCGGTGAGCACCGCAAAGGATCTGGAACTGGAAAAAGGATGGAAGCACTTTTCCGAGATGATCGATAGTGTCCCCAGCCCCAAGCGTCCCCGCATAGAGATACACCCCGAGGACCCGGCCTTAATCCAATTCACCGGCGGGACCACGGGAATCCCCAAGGGCGCCGTTCTAACCCACAGCAACGTGATCTCCGGCGCCTTGCAGGCTTATATGTGGGGAAGTCCAACGGTGGGCATCATACCGGCCGAGAGGCGCAACGTGGTCGCGATTCTCCCCTATTTTCACGTATACGGCAATATCGTCGCCCTCAACTGGGGCATGTTCTCCTGCGCCACCCAGATCATGATCCCGCGCTTCGATATCGATGAAATGATGAATCTGCTGGCGAACTTCGAGGAAATCACCTTCTTCCCGGCCGTACCCACCATAATCAACGCGGTTATCAATCACCCCCGGGCGGAAGAACTCCAGCTCGATCGCAAGCTGGGCCTTCTCAACTCGGGCGCGGCTCCCATGCCGGTGGAGCTCATCGAGCAGGTGAAGGACCTGGGTATCTATTTCAGCGAAGGGTTCGGGATGTCCGAATCGACATCCCTCGGAACGTCCAACCCGATCCTGGGGCTGAAGAAGGCCGGAAGTATCGGAATCCCCTTCCCGGACAACGACGTCAAGCTGGTCAGTATCGACGACGGTGTGACCGAGGTTGCCGTCGGCCAGCCGGGCGAGATGATAATGAAGGGGCCCCTTGTTATGCAGGGCTACTGGAACAATCCGGAGGAAACGGCCAATCAGATCAAAGACGGCTGGCTCTATACCGGCGACGTGGCCATACGCGACGAGGATGATTACCTGTTCATAGTCGATCGCCTGAAGGACATGATCATCGCCGGGGGGTACAACATCTATCCCCGCGAAATCGATGAAGTCCTGTTCCAGCACCCCAAGGTTCAGGATGCGGTCGCCGTCGGAATTGCAGACGAGTATCGCGGGGAGACCGTAAAGGCCTTCGTAGTGCTTCAGCCGGGGGAAGAGTGCACTCCGGAAGAGCTCATCGCTTTCTGCAAGGAGAAGCTGGCGGCTTACAAAGTGCCGAAGAGCGTGGAATTCCGGGAAGAGCTTCCCAAGTCGGCCATCGGCAAGGTGCTGCGCAAGATCCTGCGCGCCGAGGAGGAAGCCAAGAAGACACAAGCTTAGCGCTAACCGAGGGGTACGATAGCCAGGGCATCACCCACCTCGGTTCCGGTTTCTGAGATTTTGCCCGCCGGTAGTTCGAGAACGGAGCGGGATGAAATCACTAAAGGGCTCAAGCGCCATGGTTTGAGCCCTTTTGCGCATCGCCTCACCTGCCAAGATGCATCCAGGAAAACCACATCGATGGGATATTTCATGCCGAAGGTGTGAACCTGCCGGCAGGGAATTATGATCAAACCGCTTCCCTGCGGCAGCTCATCGCAACCCAGTAGCCCTCGCCGCCTCAAAGCAGGCGTATCGGCGATGACCACCCTTTTCGCCAGCACTGCAGCATGGCTTAGATTAACGATCTTGGCATAACGCATTATTGAAGGATACCTCCCATATTATCCCCGGCGCAAAATCCTCGGGCTTTTCATGGCATGGCAGCTTTTGCCAACCTTGACCCCGTGCTCCAAGGCGTAAAAAATAGATGGGTATATTCAAGGAGATGACTATGGACCTGTACGACGGCCTTCGCGGAGGAGACCGCCTGGCGGCGGCCCGGCTGATAAGCCTGGTGGAAAACGAAGATCCTGCCGCCCGGGAGATTATGAGACAGCTGCACCAGCACACCGGAAGGGCTCATATAGTAGGCGTCACCGGCCCGACCGGGAGCGGCAAAAGCACCCTGGTCTCGGCGCTGACTAAAGTCTTGCGGCGTCATAGCAAGAGCGTAGGAATAATAGCCGTGGACCCGACCAGTCCTTTCAGTGGCGGCGCCGTGCTCGGAGACCGCATAAGGATGCAGGACCTGGCGACCGATCCAGGAGTCTTTATCCGTTCCATGGGCACCAGGGGCTCCATCGGCGGCATAGCGGTCGCCACCAACGACGCGGTAAATATACTCGATGCCTTCGGCAAAGATGTGATAATCGTGGAGACGGTCGGCGCCGGCCAGGTGGAAGTGGACATCGTCAGGCTGGCCCATACTTCCGTCGTGGTTACCATGCCCGGCGGAGGCGATGAGATACAGGCCATGAAGGCCGGCATCATGGAAATAGCCGATATCTTCGTGGTAAACAAGGCCGACCGCGAGGGTGCGGACAGGGCGGCGGCGGCAATCGAGATGATGCTCGAGATGGTCGAGCGCGAGCCCGCTTACGCCCCGCCCGTCTTGAAAACGATAGCCACCGCGGAAATCGGTGCCGACAAACTCTGCGATGCCATTATTTCCCATTTCGCTTTCCTGCAAGAGCACGGGCTTCTCGAGGAGAAGGCGCGGCAGCGCATCATGGCCGAGCTTATGGAGATAATCAACCGGCGCGTCGGTTCAACGGTGACCCACGCCCTCGTGGAGGATACGGAGATGATCGAGCTGATGAAAAAGCTTGTGGATACCCGAGAGATTGACCCGCACTCCGGCGCGAGCATGGTCATAAGGCATCTGATGAAGCGGGAATAATCCGAGCTTCGTCCAGGTTTTCTATTTATTCCAAGCGCTCATCCTCAAGACGCTCCAAAAAAACATGACGGCGGTAAAGGCGACCAGCATCAGGCAGCTGACCAACACGCCGAAGTAAGCCTGAAAACCCATCCCCTTATACGCCAGGTCCGCGGCGTAGGATACCGGGCTGAACCAGGCCAGCACGCGGCCGTAGGTGGGAAGGGTCGGCAACGCCAGGAAGATGCCGCTTACGAACATAAGGGGAAGCCGCACCACGTTCAGCACCATCATGACTTTGGGAGGCGTATCCGCATTGACTGTCGAGATCAGCATACCCATCGTGGCCATACACAGGTTGCCAAGCAATAGCGCCAGTATGAGCACCGGGTAATTCGAGATGTGCGAGCCGAAGAATATCAGCCCTATCGCGAGCGGCACCATAGAGATCACGAGCCCGAAAAGAAAGGCGCTCATGACCTTTCCAAGTACGGCGTCGAACATCGAAACGGGCGCGAAGAGAAGCCGCTCGAAAGTGCGGTTCATTTTCTCCCAGGGGACGCTGAACGGCGCAACGGTGGTCGTCGAGAAGAAGAGGGTCAGGGCTATCAGGCCGGGGAAGAGATTCACGGCCTTGACGTCACGGCCGATCATAAAGGCAAAGAAGATGGCGATCGGGAAAACCAGCCCGAACATAAGGACCGCGGGCTGGAAATAATAAATCTTCATATCCTTGCCCGAGATGGCCCAGGCTTTTCGCAGCCCATCCCACATCGGAGGCTTCCTCGTTTCCACCGCCGTCTCACCCATTTCGCTGCTCCTTATCCCTGGCAACCAGTTTTACGAAGACGTCCTCGAGAGAAGGCCCATAGGTATTTATAGAGATGGGTTCGAGGCCGTGCTGATTGATGAACGGGTACAAGGCGCGGAGCACACAGGGCGGGTCGGAGGCGATCAAGTGATACTTGTCGCCAAGGGGGCGGACCTCGCTGACGCAGGGGATACTGGAAAGTTCTTCCTCTTCGTCACTCGCAAGCGCGCGGTTGAAGGCGACCTCGACCGCCTGAGCTTCTGTTGCCGCTTGCTTCAGCCTCTCGGGGGTATCCACCGCCACCAACTTTCCGTAGTTGATAACCGCTATCCTCTCGCAGAGCTGATTGGCCTCCTCCATATTATGGGTCGTGATGAACACGGTGACCCCGTTCTTTTGCAGTGTGCGCACGATCTCCCGAATGAGGCGGGCGCTTTCGACATCGAGTCCGGATGTCGGCTCGTCGAAGAAGACGACCCGAGGCTCATGTATTATCGACATGGCGATGGTAAGCCGGCGCCTGAATCCGAGGCTGAGCTCCACCGACTTCTTGTCGCGATAGGGAACCAGGTCGAAGAGTTCGATTAGCTCATCCGCCCGCTGCGCGCTCTTCTTCCCGCGCAATCCATAGAGGGCGCCGGTGAAGGTCAGGTTGGCCAGAGTAGTCAACTCGAAGAAAACATTAGAAGCTTCCGGTACTATGCCTACTGCTGCCTTTACGGCAAGGGAGTCACGAACGGTATCCATGCCGAGGATCGTTGCGCTGCCCTCGCTCGGACGCGTCAGGTTAGTGAGCATACGCATGGTGGTCGTCTTCCCGGCGCCGTTGGGGCCGAGGAAGCCAAAGACCTCTCCCGCCTCCACCTCGAACGAGATGTGGTCTACAGCCAGAAAAGAATCATAGTACTTGGTCAGCTGCCTGACCTCGATTGAACTCGTCATACGAACTTCGGCTCCATCTTCTACAGTTCATCCTTATAGACCGGATACTCTCCCTGCGTCCTCACCCCCGGCCGCGTTCATCATCGTAACTGCAATATTGTCTCTATTGATTAGAGACTACTATTGTCATAATGTCCATAGTTGCATGAAGTTTATGTATCTAAGAATGCGATCCCGACCGAGCAATATGCATCACGAGAACCGGAAGAGAATGACTTCTCCGTCTTTTGCCACGTATTCCTTGCCCTCGATCCTCGCGGCCCCTTTTTCCCTGGCGGCATGAAAGGACCCATACTCCAGGAAATCTTTCCAGGCCATTACCTCGGCCTTGATAAAGCCCTTCTCCATGTCGGTATGGATTTTTCCCGCCGCCTGCACGGCGGTGCTTCCCTCCTCGAGCGGCCAGGCCCTGCACTCCCCCGACTCGGTGGTAAAGAATGTAATCAGGCCCAGCAGCGCGTAACAATGCGATATGAATTCATCGAGCCCCAGGTTTTCTATGCCGTAGGCCTCGAGGAACTCCCGCACCTCATCCGGCTCCAGCTCCTCTATCTCAGCTTCCAGCTTGGCCGAAAAAGCCACCACCTCGGCTCCTTCCGCCGCCGCCGCCCTGCGGACCGCCTGCTGCCATTCCCCGTCCTCGCCGAGTTGTTCCTCGCCCAGATTGGCAACGTAGATGACAGGCTTCGCGGTCAGCAGGAAGAGTCCGGCTAGGATCTCCATATCTTTCGGCGGCAATCCTTGGGAGCGGACGGGAATGGCGTTGTTCAGGCCTTCCTCGACCTTCTTCAACACTTCCAGCTCGCGCGCTTTCTCCCGGTCCCCGGTCTGAGCCGCTTTGGCGATCCTCCCGCTTCTACGCTCCACCGTTTCCAGATCCGCCAGGATCAGCTCGGTGTTGACTACGGCGATGTCCTCCTTCGGATTTATCGTCGATCTGACATGGGCCACGTCAGGAGATTCGAAACAGCGCACCGCATGTGCTATGGCGTCGACTTCCCGGATATGGGCCAGGAATTGATTACCCAGACCCTCACCGCGGTGTGCTCCCTCCACCAATCCGGCGATATCGACGACCCTCATGTCCGCCGGCACCACCTTGCGGCATCCGGCCGCGGCCGCCACTTCCTGCAGCCGCTTATCCGGCACCCCGACGACCCCGATATTCGGTTCAACCGTGCAAAAGGGGTAGCCGGCTACCGCCGCTCCCGCCCGAGTTATGGCGTTGAAGATGGTCGATTTCCCGGAATTAGGGAGTCCTATGATTCCTACCTGTAGAGCCATTGCCCCTCCTCTGCCCCATAATAGCAGCTTAAAGTTTGCCCATGCCCCTATCGATAAAGAAATGAGTGCAAAGAGGGGGTTAAGAAAAAGACATGAGGTCGGCCAGACTGTTGCCGCTATCCCATTGGATAGCCTTAATCTTGGTGGGATTATTCCCACTTTTTTCAAGCCAGGGAGTCAACCGGGCGGCCTGGACGATGACCGTTGCGGGCCTCGCCCTTCTTGGTATAATTTACCATTGGCTGGGAAGGTATCTTTCACCGCAAGGGGTCGGTTTCCCGGGCCTTGCCCTGTTAGTCTCGGACGCACTCCTCGTTTGCTTCCTGGTCTACTATAGCGGCGGTATAGCCAGTCCGGTATTCCCTTTGCTCTTCTTCCTCTCGGCCATGGCCTCCCTTTACGATCGCTGGACGATGGCGCTGGTGCTCGCTGGCCTTATAAGCGGGGGCTACGCCGCGGCCTGTCTGGCGAGGGGCATAAGCCTTTCCGGCGAAGGCTCGCACCTTTTTGTGAACCTGGCTGTGCTCCTGGGCTCATCCGTGTTGCTCTCCTATTTCTCCGAACTCGATCAAAAAGAGCACGGCAAAGCGGAGCGCATGCAGGCTCTATATTTAATAAGCTCGGAGCTGATGGAAAATATGGACCTGGGCGAGAGCCTGAGCCGGCTCCTCTCCTCGACCGCTTCATTCTTGAGGACCGACATAAGCTCGCTCAGCCTAATGGACCGCAAATCAGGCGGCCTTGTGCTGCAGGCTTCCAGTTCGCCGCGCAGCCCGTTTCGAGAGGAGAAACTCGCCTTCGCCGATGAGTTCATTGACTGGGTCGCCAGGGAAAAGAAACCGGTGATAATAAACAATCCGGATGATGTACCGGCTGCGATTCCATTGCCCCGGAAGGCGCGTTCGGCCCTTGCTACCCCGATACTGGTGGGAGGCGAACTGGTTGGGGTGCTTTGCTTTGCGAGCACCGAAAAGCGCAACTTCAGCGAGGAAGACCTGCAGATGCTGGTAACAATTTCCAATATGGCGGCCTCCATCGTCGTGCGCGCCGAGCTCTATCAGATCATCCTCTCGCGCAGCGAGGTTATCGTGAGCAGCATGAGCAGTGGCCTTCTGGTCACCGATTCCGGCGGCAGGGTTATCATGGCTAACCAGGCGGCCCGCGATCTTCTGGGATTGGAGCACATACCGCGGGACAATTCGCTGCGCGAGCTACTGGAACCGAGGCTGGTCGCCAGCGAGGGGCTATGGGAATACCTGGAAGGTGAGGCCGAACCGGCACGGGAGCATTCGCACGCCAACCTCGAGGTGCGGCTGGAGGGACCCCCGGAGAGAATCCTTCTTATCAGGCTTTCACCCATCCAGGCCGGTTACGAACCGAACAGCGGATCGGTGGTCATTCTGGAGGACATCACCGAGCGGGTCAAGGTCGACGAGATACGCGATGACCTTATGCTGCTCATCGCCCGCCGGGTTGAGGAGCAGACGGCCCTTTACGAGGTGGGGAAGTCGCTGATCGATGAGGTCGACACCCGCAACCTGCTGGAATTCCTCCTCACCAAAGCGGTCGACCTTACCGACGCCGATTGGGGCGTGCTTTCGCTCGGAGGGCAGGGCGGACTGCTGGAGATACGGGCGATCTACGGTCTAAGCGGCAACCTCATCGGCATGACTTACCCGGCCGGCCAGTACCTGGCAAGCGAGTCGATTATCAAGGAGGAGCCGCTGCGGCGCATGGAGATAGAGCCGCACAAGGTGGCGCCATGGGGGAAGGATATTACGGAGAACATCTCCTACCTGGCCGCTCCCATAACCTGGCAAGGCAAAACAACGGGGATGATAGAGGTGGCGAGCCCTTCCTCGAGCCGCACCTTCGGGGAGGACGATTTGAGATTGCTCAGTCTCTTCGTCAACCAGGCGGCGATCGCACTCGAGAACTCCAACCTCTATCGCCTGATAACCGAGGACCAACGCCGAACCGAGGCCATGCTTTATTCCATAAACGATGGCGTAATCGCAGTGAACAACGATGCCAAAATAATCCTCGCCAACTCGGCGGCCGAGAGCATACTCAACCTACCACCCTTCCACCATATCAACGGACGCCACGTCAAGGAGGTAATAAGGCAGCCCGACCTCTGCAACCTCTTTTTAAAGAGCCTGAATACCAGGCAGGAAATGGATGAGGAGATCGAGATGGGGCCGCCCGACAGGAAAACTCTGGAAATCGAGACCTCGCTCATCGAGACCAGCCCCGGCGAGCGCATAGGAATCGTGGCCGTTATCCGCGACATTACAGCCCTGCGCGACCTCGAGCAGGCCAAGAGCGACTTCGTCTCGACGGTTTCGCACGAGCTGCGCACCCCGCTCACTTCCATTAAAGCCTACATCGCAACCTTAAGGCGCAAGGACGTCGAGTTCGACGACCGCACTCGCGAGGAATTCCTCAGGGTGGTCGAGGATGAAGCGGACAGGCTGACTCGCCTGATCGCCGACATCCTCGATGTCTCGAAGATCGAGTCGGGAAAGCTCGAGCTCAAGAGGCGCGATTTCGACATGGTCAAGCTGGCAAGCATCGTGACCGACAAGTTACAGTCGCAGACTTCCAAGCACGTCATTAAATTCGACGGGCCCAAGGAGGTGGCGCCGATTAACGGAGATCCGGATAAGATCGAACAAGTGCTCATGAACCTGGTGGATAACGCGGTCAAGTATTCTCCGGCCGGGGGCGAGATAACGGTTACCCTGGGCGCCGGCCGGCGCAAGATGGAGCTCTCCATCAGTGACAACGGCGTGGGCATTCCCGAGGATCACCTGACGGATGTATTTGAAAAATTCCACCGCGTGGACAACCGCGCCACGCGGGAGATATATGGCACCGGCTTGGGGCTGTACGTCAGCAAGAGCATCATCGAAGCCCATGGCGGGACCATCTGGGCCGAAAGCAAGTTGGATAAAGGAACTGTATTCCATTTCACCCTTCCCCTTTCGTCGAGACAAAGCCAGGCCGATCAGGGACTTGAGCCCATCCAGGTGGAAGAGGAGACGGATGGCGGGGATGAAGAAGTGAAAGGAGTCTGAGGTGAAAGATAAGAGGGAAGCGCCGATAAAGGTTCTGGTGGTGGATGATGAGCGCAACATTCTCGACATCATCAGGTTCAACCTCGAGGTCGAGGGTTTTGAGGTAATTACCTGCATGGACGGCGAGGATGCCCTGCGCATGGTTCAGCAAGTCCAGCCGGACCTCATACTCTGTGACATCATGATGCCGGTTGTCGATGGGCTCGACGTCTGCCGCCGCCTCAAGGCTGATGGCCGAACCAATCAGGTGCCGGTGGTAATGCTGTCGGCAAGGACGCAGACCCATGACAAGATCGCCAGCATTGAGGCCGGAGCCGATGATTTCATCACCAAGCCTTTCGATTTCTCGGACTTGGTCGCGCGCATAAAAATAAACTTGATAAGGGCCAAGCAAAAAAGGGACGTGAGCCCGCTCACCGGACTGCCGGGAAGCATTTCCATAGAGTCCGAGACCAAGAACCGCATAGCCAAGGGCAGACTTTTCGCCACCCTCTACATCGACATCGATAACTTCAAGCCCTTCAACGACATCTACGGTTTCCCCACCGGCGACAAGGCCTTACGCATTCTCACCTCCATCATCGACGAAGCTGTCAAGCGGCTGGGAAACGTGGATGACTTCATCGGCCACGGGGGAGGCGACGATTTTGTCGTGATCACCAGTCCGGAAAAGGCGAGCGCCATTGCGGAGGATATCATCGGCAGATTCGATGAAGAAATCGTAACGCTCTATAAGGTAGACGACTTGAAACGGGGCTATTCGGTCCTCGTCGATCGCCTTCACCGCGACAACTACATTCCCATCATGACCCTCAGCATCGGTATTGCCAGCAATTACCAGAGGAAGATATCTACTCACTGGGAGGTCGGGGAAATAGCCAAGGAAACCTTGAACTACGCCAAATCGATTCCCGGCAGCACCTATTTCATAGACCGCCGGTCCAAATAATGGGGTCCAAATAATGGGGTCAGGCCCCCGCATTCCGCTTAAGAACACCGGGTTCGATGACGAAATCTGTAATGAGGTTGATAGCCAAGGGAGCAACAGATGTCACAGGAAAAAGAAGGCAAGTATCGTATCTTACTGATCGAGGACGATCCGGCCATCTCCAATGTCGTGGAACTGAACCTCAAGCTCGACAACTACGACGTCTTTTTGGCCGCCGATGGCGAAGAAGGATTGAGAATGGTGTCGGAAACCAATCCCGATCTGGTTATCCTCGACGTCATGATGCCCAAGATAGACGGCTGGCAGGTGCTGATGCAGTTGAAGTCCGAAGACAACACGCGTGACATCCCGGTGATAATGCTTACCGCAATCGGCGATGAGCAATCCAAGGTGATAGGACTCCGCGGCGGTGCCGACGATTATGTCCCCAAACCTTTCAGCCCGCTGGAACTGGCGGCCCGGGTGAAAGTGATCCTGGACAGGGTGGGCAGGGCCCGCCGCATGTCCGGCAATTCCGGCAAGGAGGCGGTGCGGCTGGATCAGATACCGGTCCAGAAGGGGGATACCATAAAATTGATACCCATGGACGAAATCTTCTTTGTGGACACCAAACACGAATACGCCAACCTGCATACTTTCCAGGATTCCTATCTCACCACTTACAGCCTCTCGGAACTCGAGAAGTCCCTGGATAATAAAACATTCTTCCGCACTCATCGCAGCTTCATCGTCAATCTGAAGAAGGTAAACCAGATCGTAAAGCTCTCCCGCAACAGCCTTATCGTGACGCTCATGGATCAGAAGGAGAGCCGCGTTCCGGTCTCCAGGCGGCAGGCCTCGGCCCTGCGAGACATGCTCGGGCTCTAAAAGCCGGCCCCCGGAATACCGATTTGTAATTCCTTTATGGCCTCCCCCATAACCGGCAGCCTACAATTGATTGGTTCAATCATCTCATGATGAAGGAGGTTCATATGTTCGCCGGCCGCAATATCATCATCACCGGCGGTTCAAGCGGGCTTGGAAAGCTCCTTGCGCATCGCATGGCGCGCGAGGGGGCAAACCTCGTCTTGATCGCGCGGGATCCGCTCAAGTTGAATGCCGTCCAGGATGAGATCCTCGGCATCATGAACGCCGACCAGAGGATAATGGCCATCTCCTGCGATGTCGCGGATTACCGGAATGTAGAAACAACTTTTCAAACCGTCGCCGAAACCATCGGGCGGCCGCAGATGCTCATAAATTCGGCCGGCGTCATCACCGAGGGCTACTTCGAGCAGATGCCGGTCGAAAAATTCCGCGAGGTAATGGACATCAATTATTTCGGCACCTTGCACTGCATTAAGGCGGTCCTCCCCTATTTCAAGCAACAGGGAGGCGGCACAGTGGTTAATATGTGCTCGATGGCCGGCCGTTTCGGCGCCTTCGGTTATTCGGTGTATTGTTCCTCCAAGTTTGCAGTACACGGCCTTACCGACGCCTTGCGGGCAGAACTAAAACCGCAGAACATCCGGTTCCACCTGGTATGCCCGCCGGAATTCGCTTCACCGATGGTTGAAGAGCTTAATAAGTACAGGACCCCCGAGAACCTGAAGGTAGCCCACATCTTGCCGATCCTTGACGCCGATACCGTGGCTGATGCGATGATAAAGGGCATCAACCAGGGGCGATACCTTATCATTCCCGGCCGTATGACGCGGTTTCTCGATCTCGCCAACCGGGTTTTACCCTTCACATCCAGGCTGATAATGGACCTGCAGACCAAGCTGAATTATAGGGGGCCAGAATGATGGGAGCGGCTCCCGGCACCTGCACTTTTAACAATTGAGGCAAAAAGGCTAAAGGCCTTGCGATAATTTTCCGAGAAAACTATTAAGACAGCTAGGTATCCCCCATGAGTTTACCGGCAATTTCCCTCAATGGGTGCAAGCAAACAGACTAGCTGTCAGATTAAAGACCCCGTACCCCCCAACGGGGTCTTCCCCTTTCTGGCGTGAATTTTCAGCCCGCGGTATAAAAAGAGAGATTTGTCAACGGACTTCCATTGATTCTCAGTTCCCAGCGGTAGCGCTTATTGGGCTCAAACCTCGGGTTCTGAATGTTCACCGCCTGCCGCACCCACAGCGGCATGCCGGGCGGGTGCTCCGCGGGCCTTCCCGCCGTGAAGTCGCCTCCTATTATCAGTGGCTTGGGAGGTTCGCCGACCATCAGGGCGTTGCCGTCTTCGTCCTGGAGTTCGAGCTCGAAGCGGTGTCTCTGGTTGGTCTCCGTCCATTCGATCATAATCGAGAACGCCACTCCGAGGCTGGGATTGTTGACGCTGGTTCGATCCCATCCGCCACCGAGAATATAGAGCTTGCCCTGCACCAGTTGCGCCGCATCACAAAGCATCAACCATGCTTCCAAATTCTATTCCCCCTTATTATTTCGAAACGCTCCATCACAATCTTATTATTTCCTCGCTTACCTGGTCCCCGTTAACCGTTACCCGCAGGAAATGGTAGTAGCCCCCCGACTGCTCGGAGAGATGCAGCGGGGCTCCGGCA
>Ga0209745_1000232_pt1 | contig 32559 bp, 24 predicted proteins | sample BarGraNGADG00312_FD_184495 | JGI IMG/M metagenome (GOLD analysis project Ga0209745, IMG submission 184495) | Arctic peat soil microbial communities from Barrow, Alaska - Barrow Graham LP Ref core NGADG0004-312 (SPAdes) (version 2) | ecosystem: Environmental > Terrestrial > Soil > Wetlands > Peat... | reverse complement strand
GAATCTGAACCTGTCATAAAACGTGGCCAGCCCATAGATCTTTGTCGTTGACATTTCCAGGAATCGACCTATCTGCACTATGGCATTTTCGGACAGAAAGCCTTCCTCTTCCTGGATATCCTGCAGTATGGGAATCAGGCTCTCATGGCTCCCTGCCCTGTAGTGCCCGAGAATGTCTTCAATCTTTTTCATTACCAAACCATTTCTCCAATTCAGATTAATGCAAAAATATTTATTTTTGTTGTTATTTCAAAAACATTGTTATTTTATTAACAATTAATAACCGAAATGCAATACTTACTGATCGATACGATCAAAAATTATTGTACTTTTGAGAAGATGTGAATTAATTAAAGAGCATTTGATACAATCATACGAAATCCAGATATGCCTTGGAAGCTCTTGTTTTTCAAGAGGAAACAGGGAGGTTGTGCAGGTTATCAGGGATTATCTGAAGAAGAACCACCTTGATGACAAGGTGATGCTGAGAGGAGCACGCTGCATGGACCGTTGCAGTGAAGGCCCATATTTAATAATAAACGGGAAAACCTTCGTTCAGACAGGAGTGCAGGATGTTGAAAAGCTCCTTGAAAAAGAACTGGCTGAACCGGGTAAATGACATTAATGCGTTGATTATGAACAAACCCGATCAGGTAGTATACATAAATGAGGACAAATGCCGCAACTCTTATTCATGTGTAAGGGTGTGCCCTGTGAATGCATTGGAGGTAAGGTCTGAGAGAAAGCACCCTATTATCATCGCTGACAGATGCATAGGATGCGGACTTTGTTTTCTCTCCTGTTCACCAAAAGCTATTGAATACAGCAGTTCTCTCGGAAAGGTAAAGGATCTTCTGCAGTCAGGCCGTAAAACGGCTGCAATGGTAGATCCCAGCATAGCTTCGGAATTCGACGACATCACCGATTACCGCAAGTTCGTGGGAATGATCAGGAAGCTTGGCTTTGATTACGTTCATGAAGTCTCTTTTGGTGTTGACCTCGTCGCCTACAGCTATAAGAAACTCTTCGAAGAGTCAAGCGGAAAGTATTATATCACCTCCAACTGCCCCTCAATTGTTGAGATGATCGAAAAATACCACCCTACACTGGTACCGAACCTCTCACCTATTGTCTCCCCGATGGTAGCCACAGCTATGGTGACACGCGATCTTTATGGCGATGAAGTTGCCAATGTCTTCATCGGCCCATGCATTGATATCAAGTCCGAGGCAAAACTCTATAATGACAAAAAACTGGTTGAGGCGGTACTGACCTTTATTGAGATCAGACAGCTGTTTGAAGAGCATGGGATCCAGGAAAAAGGGGTCAAGATGGCTGAGTTTGATCCTCCCTTTGGAAACTGGGGTGCGCTTTACCCCTACCCTGCGGGCATACTGCAGGCTGCCGGCATTAAGCGTGACATCGTTTCCAGCCATGTCATAACCGCTTCGGGTGCTGAGGACGTGAAAGAAGCCATCAAGGATTTTGATCATCATATCGATACCATCAGACATCACTTTAACCTGTTCTTCTGCCCCGGCTGTATGCTTGGACCAGGCATGAACAGACATGACGAACGCTTCAGAAGGCGCTCACTGGTGAAACAGTATGCTGAGAGGCGTGTGGAAGTCCTTGACAAGAAACAGTGGGAAAAGGATATGAAGAGGTGGTCTGAGCTGGATCTCTCACGCACCTTCGCCGCGAATGACCAGAGAATTCCGGAACCATCCGAAGAAGCTGTCAATGAGGTGATGAAGATTATTGGCAAGGAGCACAGGGCAGATGAGCTGAACTGCAATGCATGCGGTTACGGATCATGCCGGGAGTTTGCATCAACGGTGGCGAAAGGACTGGCAGTGCCGGAGATGTGCCACACCTATAACCTGCGCAACAAGCAGGAGTATATTGAAACACTCCGCCAGACCAACAAAAAACTATCGGAAACCAAGAAAGCCCTCAAAGAATCTGAGGAGCAGGCTATGCGCGAGAAAGATACAGCGCAGGATGCCTCCGAAACCATGAACAGCATGCTCAATAAGCTGCCCAACGGTGTGGTCATCGTTGACAATGATCTGAAGATACTTCACTCCAACGAGAGCTTCCTAAATATCATCGGCGAAGACGCCAGGGCAATAGCCGAAATTATCCCGGGCCTTCGCGGAGCGGACCTGAAGACACTGCTTCCGTTCAACGTCTATAATATCTTTTCCTTTGTGCTCCGTGAGAACGAATCAGTAATAAGCCGTGACGTTCAGCTTGAGGACAGGATGTTCAACATCTCCATTTTCCCGATCAGGCAGAACAGGATCGCCGGAGCGGTCATCCGCGACCTCTTCTCACCGGAAGTGCAGCGTGAGGAGGTTATCACCAGGGTGTCTGATGTGATTGACAAAAACCTCGAGATGGTTCAGAAGATTGGCTTTCTGCTTGGTGAGGGAGCCTCCGATACCGAAAAGATGCTGAACTCAATTGTTGAATCATTCCGCCAGAAGAAAATTGAACCGGGCAAGTAGGCCGGACAGAAGCATGGAAAGAGATTTCTTCATCGAGGTCAACAGTCAGCAGCGGAATCATCACGGTGAACGTATCTCCGGTGACGTTTTTCTTTCCGTTAACGTTCGCGAGGAGAACCGCATCATCACGGTTCTGTCTGATGGCATGGGGAGCGGTGTGAAAGCCAATATACTGGCCACTCTTACATCCACGATGGCACTGAATTTCACCCGTGAACACAAGGAACCCGACCGCATCGCGGAGATTATTATGAATACCCTCCCGGTCTGTTCTGTCAGAAAAATAAGTTACGCCACCTTCTCAATCGTTGATATCGAGACTGACGGTCGTGCAAACATTCTTGAATATGATAATCCTAAATGCATTGTCCTCCGGGGCAATCAGCCATTTGAGCCCGACTGGAAAGATGTGATGCTTGATAAAGGCAGGAACGCCGGGAAAAAACTCCGTAAATGCAGTTTCTATCCTGCCAAGGAAGACAGGATCATCCTTCTTTCCGACGGTGTCGCGCAGAGCGGCATGGGAAGCAATGCCTGGCCGCTTGGATGGGAACGTGACACCGTTCAACAGTATGCCGTCTCCCTGGTCTCCAATGAAGCTTCCATATCTGCTAATGCCCTGGCAGGGAAGATTGTGACAATGGCTTACAAATATGACAACTACGAAGCAAAGGATGATATATCATGTGCTATCCTTTATTTCAGGGAGCCCCGTAAATTGTTAATATGCTCAGGACCGCCATATGATGAAGAGAAAGATAAAGAACTCGCTGCAAGAGTGACCGGATACAATGGCAAGGTAATCCTGTGCGGGGGAACGACGGCAGATATTGTTGCAAGGGAACTGAACCGGAAAATTGTTGATGAACTGATATTTGAGGATCCCGACCTTCCTCCCGAGAGCTTCATGGAAGGTATTGACCTTGTCACTGAGGGCATTCTCACACTGCAGAAAGTAAATGAGCTGCTCAAGGGCTATAACAACAGCGTTAAGCTGGGCAAGGGTCCTGCTGACAAGATTGTCAAGATGATCATGGAAAGTGATGAGATCAACTTCATTGTCGGGACACGCATTAATGTGGCGCATCAGGATCCGACCCTGCCTGTCGACCTTGAGATCAGGCGCACAGTTGTTAAAAGGATAGCCCGTATCCTGGAGGACAAGTGGCTCAAACTGATCAGCGTTGAGTATATCTGAAATGCTTAACTGCTGTCCCGTAAAGGAATGTCATTACTTCCGGGAGTGATATCTTGGCGGGTAAACGTTTGAAAACCTTCACCCATTCTATTTCATTCCTGTCGGGTATCTCGCCCAGTGATTCCACGTATGCAAGAAACAGCCTGCCAAATTGTTTGCCGGAACCGGTATCGACCCAATAGTATGCCACCGGCTCCAGGGTAAAATCAATTGCACCCGTCTCCTCCATAAGCTCCCTGACAGCAGCTTCCACACTGTCTTCACCGTGATCAGGGTGACCGGCAGGCAGTTCATAACCACCTCTTTTCCTGTGTCTTACAAATAACCACCCATCCTTATACCTCACCGCAATGACCACATAAGTAAGCGGTGACGGTACATCAGGTGAATTTATCAGCTGAACAGTTACCATAATGTAAAAATACCTTAAATAGACTGCATTTTGCGGGGGACCCGGTTAAAGTATTATTTTTGTCACAAACTATTCCAATGTGGGTTTTCATTATACTGTTACTGACAGATATATATATCTGGCGGCGCCTTATTACAGACCTCCGGCAACGTAATAAGATACTGCAGGCAGCAGTTTTTACTCTGAAGGCAATCACCAGCCTCATTCTCCTGTATCTGATAATCAGATTACTTTTTTATAAAGGTGAATTTGCAGATCCTGCAAATGCATTCCGGTACTTAGCTTTCGGAGCAATAGCAGCCCTGATCATCACTGTCGCTTTATGGTACTTTGCCACAGGCATTTTCAACCGGCTCATTGAAAAGGTTTTTCACAGGAAGCTCAGGGGACTTGTAATTGCGAATATTGTAATCTCAGGTGCTCTTTTGCTCCTCTTTACTGACAGCTATGTAAGACAACGTTTTAACCTCAGGGTAGTCAGGCAGGAGATCACCATCAGTAACCTTGACAGCAGACTTGACGGTCTGAAGATCGTCCTGATCTCCGATCTTCACCTTGCTTCCTGGCAAGGGCATTATGACAGGCTGGCCGGGGTTATCAGCTCGATCAATGCTGAAAAACCAGATTTGCTTTTCAATGCCGGCGATTTCATCAATTTTGGCTGGCAGGAATTCGGCGGCTGTGATACCATCCTGCGAAAGGCCCGTACCGTCAGCGGAGCATTTGCAGTTTTAGGGAATCACGACGATGGAACCTACTATCCGCATTATGATGAGACCTATGGCCAGGAATGCGCTGCCATGCTTTCAGGGAAAATCAGTGCATCGGGTTATACTCTTCTCTCAGACACAACAGTCGTGATAAATCATAACGGCGCTGAGATAGCCATATCAGGCATCGTCACCCACGGTCACCATTTCAATATGTACTACGGAGATTTTGACAAAGCTTTTGACCTGATACCTGACAGCGTGTTCAGCCTGATGCTCGTGCATGACCCTGCAGCGTGGGGTGTGGCAGCTCAGGATACACGGATGCCGCAGCTTACACTCTCAGGGCATACTCACGGTGCCCAGGTGGGACTTCCACTGCCGGGAGGCTATGTATCTCCGGTCTCATTATATGATAAACGATGGAAAGGATTATACAGCAATGATGGAAAATACCTTTATGTAACGACAGGACTCGGCACAATGGGCATGGCACTAAGAATATTCATGCCACCGGAAATTGTTGTGATAACGCTCAGGCGGTAGACGACAATTTTGTACTTTTGCGTCTTCTCTAATGAATTTACCGGAATGAAACTTAAACCGACTTTTCTTCTGGTCGCCCTTTTAGCGACAGTATCATCATACCCACAGGAAAAAGCCCTGAACTCAATAACCATGGAGGAGTCAGAGAAGGATATGAAATATCTCTCTGGCGACGCTCTGGAAGGACGCAGGACAGGCAGTGAAGGTAATGTTTCCGCTGCCGCATACATAAGCTCCGCCGCACTGGAGACGGGATTGAAACCATTGCCCGGACGGGATGACCTCCTTCAGCCGCTCCAATACCTGAGAATTACACCTGTACCGGGAGAATCAAAGATGACAATGGCCGATTCCACAGGGCACCCGTTCTATTCTTCTGAGGTTTTCCCCCTGATGGCACCCGCAGACAATGTAAACCTTAGCTGTGAGGTTGTATTTGCAGGGTATGGCTACGTGAACACAGCAGAAAAATACAACGACTTTGCAGGTATTTCCCTGAGCGGCAGGATAGTTATCGTCATGACGAGAAATCCTGATTTGCAAGGCAGCGGCATGCCTTCATCATCAGATGGCATAGATGAGATGACAGAAGCCCGCAAAATGCCGTGGATAATGCTCCAGCAGGCTAAAGCCATCTTCTTTGTTGCAGACCCTGCTCTCGGATCTGACATTTCTCCTGATGCAATACCTTTGGGAAGCTCATACCTTCTCGTGCCACTCTTTAAAACACAATTCTTCTCATTTAATATTAACGCATATACAATAACCAGAGAAGCAGCTGACATGATGCTGGGCAGATCAAATCTCACCCTGGCAAAACTACAGGACAGCATAGCCTCAGTAAGAAAGCCTGTCTCATTTGTCATACCCGATCTGAAGGCTGAAATCAGTATAAAGGTGGCTAAAGACACAGTAATAAGCTCAAATATAATTGGTTATATTGAAGGATCAGATTCGCTACTCAGAAAAGAATGCGTAATCTATACTGCTCACTATGATCATGTAGGCAAAGATGCCAGAGGGAATATTTATAACGGTGCGAATGACAATGCTTCGGGCAGCGTAGGTCTTCTGAATGTCGCCCGCGCGTTTTCGACCCTTGATAAAAAACCCCTCAGGAGCGTTGTGTTCCTATGGACTACGGGTGAAGAAGAGGGCCTCCATGGCTCCTCATACTATATTGACAACCCTCTGTTTCCACTAGACAAGACCGTTGTCGACATCAATTTTGACATGATAGGCAGATCCCGCCGCGAGACAGATACCGGTGCTTCACTCTCAGGCGAAATTGATATAACAGGCCGTGATACAATCAAGATAATATCGGGTGGTGATACGCCCGCTTTACTGAATCTTGCGAAAGATGCCTGCAAGAAAACCGGTATCTTCGCTATTGATGAGGGGAAGGGTACTCACTTCTCCGGATCAGATCATTATCCTTTTTACCGCAAAGGCATTCCGGTTCTCTTTTTCTTCACCGGACTTCATAAGGATTACCACAGACAGACAGACGATTTTGAGTTTATTGATTTTGATAAACTGGTCAGAGTCTCGCAGGCAGGATTTTTGACAGGATACCAGGTAGCTTCAACACCTGAGAGACCTGTGACAGTTAAGCCGGAAAAATAGAACCCTTCCGCACTCTTCATGAAGAAAAGAACTGTTACCATCGCATCCGAGGAGGTTGAGATTGATATTGTCAGATCATCCCGCCGGACAATCGCTCTTTATGTCAGGCCCGGCGGTTCGCTTCAGATAAGGGCACCCTGGTACATCCCGATCTATTCGTTGATGCAGTTTGTCCACCAGAAAACGGGCTGGATATTGAGGCAGAGGGAGAAAGCCAGCCGGGTGGAGCCCGCAGTGGAACTGAAACAACTCAATGACGGCAGCAAGATACCTTTCCTGGGAAGAGAAATAGTAATAAGGATCTGCCGGGATACAAAGGCTGCCACTGAGCTGCGGGGAGATGAATTGTTCGTCTGTGTCAAAGGTGAACTTACCGCAGAAGCACTCACCGAAAGAGTCGACATGTGGTATCTCAGTGAGGCCAAAAAGTATTTCAGCAGACGTACACATGAGCTGGCTGCCGTTTATTCTGATAAATTGCCTGCACCTGGCTCCATCCGGGTCCGCAGGATGAAACAACGCTGGGGCACATGCCATCCCAACGGCAACATCATGTATAACCGTGAGCTGTTGAAGAAGGAACCGGCGCTGATCGACTACGTTATAATCCATGAATTATGTCACCTGGTGCATCACAACCACAGCAAAAAATACTATGCCCTTCTTGAGAGACTCCTTCCTGATTACAGTGAATTGCGACGACGGCTGAGGAGCATGTAGAGATATGGGTGGAGAAAACGAATGGGTGAATGGGTGAATGGGTGAAAGGGTGAAAAGGTGAACAATAGAACAACAGAACAATCGAAGCCAGAACCGAAAACGGATAACCGAAACCCGATAACAGACCCTCTGACACTCAGACCTCAGACCATCATACCCTAAAGTTTACCCGAAGAACAAATACGCCACCATGATGGCAGCTATGGTGCCAAACAGATCAGCTATCAGTCCGCAAACCACCGCGTACCTCGAGTTTTTAATTCCGACGGAACCGAAGTAAACGGCTAAAATATAGAATGTCGTATCCGTTGAACCCTGAAATGTGCAGGCCAGACGGCCGACAAATGAGTCTGCCCCGTGGGTTGTCATGGCATCAATCATCAATCCTCTTGATCCGCTGCCGCTCAGCGGTTTCATGAACGCTGTGGGCAGGGCGTCGGCAAAACTGGTGTCAAAACCGAGCCAGGCTACTACGGAGGTGATACCATTAACCAGCATATCCATGGCGCCGGAAGCCCTGAAGATGCCTATCCCGACAAGGATAGCGATGAGGAATGGTATTATCTTGACTGCGGTTGTAAATCCTTCCTTGGCACCTTCTATGAAGGCCTCATATACATTTACCTTTTTGATCATCGCCATCACAATGAATGAAATGATGATAACCATAAGGGTGAAGTTTGCTGCAAATGTCGAGACAGTGGTTATTTTATCCTCCGGAAGGGTGCTGAAATACCATACAAGTCCGGCAATGATTGCAGCCAATCCGCAGAGGTATGCAAGCACAACCTTGTTCAGAAGGTTTATCTTCTGTGCTATCGCGACGCTTATCAGACCGGCCATCGTTGAAAAAAAAGTAGCAATAAGTATGGGAATAAATATGTCAGCAGGATTTGCAGCTCCAAGCTGGGCCCTGTAAACCATGATGCTGACAGGAATTATGGTAAGTCCTGATGCATTAAGAACCAGAAACATTATCTGCGCATCGGAAGCAACCTCCTTTTTCGGATTTACGTCCTGCATCTCTTTCATGGCCTTAAGCCCCATCGGCGTGGCTGCGTTATCAAGCCCAAGCATATTGGCGGCAACATTAAGCATCATCGAGCCATAGGCAGGACTATCCTTCGGAAGTGACGGAAAAAGTCTTCTGAAAAGAGGGCCAATAGCTTTTGAGAGCACGGTAACCGCTCCTCCTTTTTCACCGACACGCATCAAACCCAGCCACAGAGTAAGTACACCGGTAAGCCCGAGGGAGATCTCGAAGCCCGTTTTAGCACTGGCGAAGGTTGATGCTATCAGCCTGTTAAAGATGTCGGTGTCACCGTTAATGATCAGCTGTGCGAGGGCAAAGACGAATCCTATTAGGAAAAAGGCTATCCAGATATAATTCAAAACCATCTCTGCATCATTCTGAGAGGCTAAATGTAGGGAAAATTTTTCTTCGGATATTCAAAATGAAATAATCAGAGCTCTTCCACCTCAATTATTTCAAAGGGAACTTGCAGGATCGTCTTGAAATCCTCCCCGGCTTCAAGCATATTCTCATCGTCATTCTCACAGAACCACCTGATGGTTACATCACTGTTACCCAGATACATCTTTTCGAACTTTTTGAACATGGCGTGTATCCTGTTTGTTGAGCTTGTATTGAAAAACTCGAACTTCACATTAAGTATGGTGCGGTCAGCCGGCCGGGCGCTATAGGTGTCAAGATAATCAAGAAGGGGAGCATAAAAACTAAAGGAATTTTCAGGAATTGATTTTCCTTTAATCTCAAAGAATCCGCGCTCTGCATCGAAAGTGATCTGTGGGGTTTTAGCTGTCTCCGTTATTACAATTTTTTCCATATTCATGCAACAGCAAAGCATAAATGTAACATTTCTACGTTAAAAAGACAAATCAAAATGCAGCACAAAAAGTTTCAATTATTTTGCGATCGCTTTTTGTTACATTTGGACTGAAACGAGTTATGAGGCTTTACAGGACACCTGGCACGATGAAACCCAAATTCAGATGCTTCCGCATTAAAGAGATAATTTTTATTGTCTTTATGGCATCAGGTTTTCAGGCAGCCTGTACAATGGATATTATCGTGAGCGGCACGGTCGCTGATGAGAGCGGCTCTCTCCTTATGGATGCGAGAGTATCCTTTTTTCTTAATTCAACAGAATACAGATCAGTGACAGGCTCTGACGGAAGGTACTCGGTAAGGGTCTCAGGTGCATACAGTGATGTTCCCGGCCAGTTTCAGACTGGTATGGCATACCCAAATCCTTTCAGCAATTCAGTTAACGTCCCCTTCATAATCAATACGTCAGGAGATCTGATGTTCACAATCTACAATATTGCCGGACAGAAGATCAGGATAATGACTTTCAGTTCGGTAGCCGCAGGCAGCTACAGGGTGGTCTGGGACGGATGCAGTCAGTATGGTTCGCCGCAACGCCCCGGCTTATATGTCTACGCTCTCACTTTTAAGGGAAAAACATATAGCGGAAGACTGGTCAAAGCTGCAGGTACATCAGCATATTCTGCCGTTGCCGGCCTCGAGCCGGTGATCATGCCACCGCAACCGCCCCAGGAAGAAAAGTCACTGCGGTTTAGCGTGACAACCGAAGTCAGCAGGGCGGACTATTACCCTGTCAGACTTACCAATATCACGATCTCGCGTGACACTACAATAGATTTCCTCCTCTCAAAGAGACAGTCATTGCCTTTTAAAGTTTCGGGTGATTATATCGCGAGATATGTTCAGCCAGGATACAGGTCAATGAACCTCAAAGGTATAAACCTTGGATCATCTCCTCCCGGATACTTCCCCGGTGAGATTGCTTATGCCATCTCCGATGAGATGTACGGGCAATGGATAGAACGAATAGGCGAGGCCGGCTTTAACACAATCAGGGTTTATACACTCCATCCGCCGGTCTTTTACGAAAAGCTTGCTGAATATAATCAGCGGCATACGGATTCACCTTTACTGTTATTCCAGGGCATATGGCTCGAAGAGGTGGAAGACGCGTCGGACCCGGCAAGCTACGACCTCACTCATCGTAAGACCAGCTTCAGTAAGGAGATTGAGGAGGTTGTAAATTGCATCAACGGTAATGCCGACATAGCCTTCAGATACGGGAAAGCTTACGGAATTTACCGCACAGATATGTCGCGGTGGACAGCCGGATATATAATCGGAAGGGAGGTGAGCTCACAGGAGGTTGATTCAACCAATAAATTTCACCTGGCCAACACCGCTTTCGCGGGAAGCCACTTCAGCATCACAGGAGGCTCTGCCACCGAGGTCTTTGTGACTGAGATGCTCGATAAAGTGGTCACTTATGAGAACAATAAGTATTCTATGAACAGACCTGTCAGCTTTTCAAGCTGGCCAACGCTTGATCCGCTTGAGCACCCTACTGAAATATACACTGATGAGGATGTGGCATCATTCGATATCACAAAGATCAGCGGGGCTGACAGCGACCCCGGGTTATTTGCCAGCTATCACGCATATCCCTACTATCCTAATTTCATCAGTCAGGAACCTGCTTATCAGGGCTACAGCGACAGCTACGGCAGGAACAGCTACCTTGGATATATTACAGCACTCAAAAATCATTATGGCAATATGCCGCTTGTAATTGCGGAATTCGGTGTCCCCTCCAGCTGGGGCAGCGCACACCAGTCGTTCAGTAACATGAACCACGGAGGATATTCAGAGATACAACAGGGTGAAAAGGACCTCAGGATGATGAACAATATGCTTGATGCCGGTTGCGCGGGCGGGTTTATGTTTGCATGGATGGACGAATGGTTTAAACGCACATGGATAGTCCTCTATCTCGAAGCCTACGGGATCGGATCAGGATCAGAGACCATACCGACAAGACAACTATGGCATAATGAGACCTCACCCGAGCAGTGCTTCGGATTGATGGCCTTCGACCAGCAGACAGTACCCGATTATGTTGCCTATAATCTTGATACTCCCTCGGGACCAGTGAGTTCAATCAAAGCGACAAATGATGAGAGCTTCTTTTATCTGGAAATAAATACGGCGGCTGATCTGGCTGACACAGACGAGTTTATGGTCGCCTTTGACACTTATCTCAGCGGCACCGGTGAATCAACTTTGCCTGACGGCGGAATTGTCCCGAACAGGGCTGAGTTCCTGCTTACATTCAGCCCCGCAGATGACACTGCGATGCATCATGTTACACAGGCATATGACATGAACGGCCTGACAGTCCGGTTTAACCTGTCTGACCCGGCTGTGCAGAAATACAAGAGCACCATCACTGACGGAGCGCCGTGGAAGTTAATGCAATGGATTAATGACGGCTTTGAACTGACTGTCGATGATATCGGAAAAGTGCCGGTTGAGCACGCTGCTTCATTCAGCAGCGGAAACCGTGCAGCCGTAGCCTGGTCAGGAAGGAAGATAAAAATCAGGCTGCCATGGACGATGCTTTACTTCAATGATCCCACACAGATGAGAGTAAATGACGGGGCTGTTTCGTATGATGGCGGTTACAACTTTGAGATCTTTACGGCCGAAACTGATGGCATTGCAGTATCAGTCTCCAGCAACGGTACTCTCACGAATACTACGAACCGGTACAGGTGGCCAAAATGGCTCGTTGTTCCGCCTACAGTCACAAGAGAGAAAGCTTCACTCCTTATTGTTGAAGAGGGCCTTTCACTTATTCCGTATTACAATAATTAGATTAAGCGGCTGACTCTGTTTTCTTCTTTTTCTTACCCTGGAAACCGCTTCTTTCTGCTGTGCCCCATCCCTTCTTGCCGCGCATGGCCTCAAGGTTGCCTCTCACGGCAAAATAAGTATGAACGGGATAGAAGAAGGGTTCAAGCATTGCCGTGCCAATAAGTATCAAAACATCACGCTTTCTGCGGTACTTATGGAAAGTTATCTCTTCAAAGAGCACTGCCCATGTTGTAAGGCTTACTGCAAAACTGTATACAAACAGGAAAAGCAGCAGGAAGAAAGGAAGATTCAGCGCTCCGGTAATAGCCAGGTATATTGTATAGACAATCCCCATGAAAGCTATCAATGGAGCTGCCCACTCAAATATAAGCCAGTAAGGATATCCCAGCATTCCCAGACGCCCGTAATGGCTGTTCAGCATCATCTTGCGGTGTGCCCATAATGATTCTATCAGTCCTCTGGTCCATCTTGTCCTTTGCTTGCGCATCGACTTAAGGTCAGACGGTACTTCGGTCCAGCATAGGGGGTCCGGGATATATGTGACCTCATATTTTTCCTTGTGTTCTGCCATGTAACGCCTCATCCTCATTACCAGCTCCATGTCCTCGCCAACGGTCTTGATATTATATCCGCCGGCTTTGATGACAGTCTCGCGGTCAAACATGCCCATAGCACCTGAAATAAGCATAAGCCCGTCAAGATGGCTCCATGCCATTCTGCCCAGAAGGAAGGCGCGGGTATAGTCAAGAACCTGCAAGCGGGGGAGGAACTTCCTGGGAAGATTTATCTGACGAATATGTCCGCGCTCAATTTCGCATGAGTTCACTATACGTATAACGCCTCCCGTTCCGATAACCTTGTTCTCCTTTTCTTCAAGGAAGGGCTTGACAAGCTTAAGTATAGAATCTGATTCAATGATCGAGTCAGCATCTATCGTGACAATAAGGTTGCTCCTGCTGATATTGATACCGGCGTTAAGCGAATCAGCCTTGCCTCCGTTATTCTTGTCAATGACGGTCAGACGGTTGTAGGCCTGATCCTTTGATTTGTATACTCCTCTGATCCTTTCACACGGGATGCGGTAGTCAAAATAATAATTTACCCTGACAAGGTCATACGCCTCCTTTATCTTCTCAAAGGTATTGTCAGTGGAGCCGTCGTTCACTATCACAACCTCGAAGTTGTTGTAATAAAGTGATAGCAGTGTCCGTACGTTATCAATGATGGTCTTGCTCTCATTGAAGGCAGGGGCAATTATTGTGATCCTTGGGCTAAGCGGTGAGAGAACAAGTGTGTTGTAGTTCACATAACTGTTCTTGCGCAGGTAGCGTCTGAGTGCAAGGGCAGAATGTATGCCAAGCGCCAGGTATGTACTGAAAAGTACGAGAGTAAGGTAAAAGATCAGATGTGCAAAGATAAATCCCATGTCATTTAGTATATCCTGCGGTCAAGCACATGCCTGACGATGATGTTATAGTTTTTATATTCTGATTTCATAATCTTTACCAGCGCTTTCACTCCCTCCTCGCCCATATTTTCAATAGCCTTAACGGCTTCGATCTGAAGCTGCACATCGTCCTCCTTGTCAAGCACAAGTTTAAGAAAACCCATCATGGACTGCTCCGGCATTTTGCCCATAGACTTCACTATCTCCAGACAGTTGTTGTAATCCTGAAACTTATACATGCGCTTCATGGTATCAAGCGAGCTTCTCATATCAAGATCACCGGCAACCTGCACAGCCAGCTGGCTTACTCTATGGTCACGGTGAAGAAGTGCAATCCTGACGTCAGGCTCGGCATCATGCTGGTTGAACTCCCTGATCATCCTGAGAGCGAACATCACCACCGTCGGGTTAGGTGAAGTGAGCCACCTTTTAAATTCCGGAACAGGTATCTCATGCTGTATGATAAGGTCATGAAGTGTCATCTGTTCCCACAGGGAGAAAGGTCTTTCAAGATGTGAAAGAAAGTCGAAATGATTCTTGTCGCTCAGATTGACAAGAGCTATCTGAGCCTCCATCCTGAGTATCTCGTTCCACGAATTGAGTGATTTATACATCTCATCATTGGCATCTTTGATCCCCATGAAGGCAAGCTCCCTGAAACCCTTGATCTTCTTATGCCACTTGTGACTGTATGCACGCTGAATCGAATCCTTGTTAAGTTCCAGTTCCCTGTAGAGCCTGCTGAGTTTTTCTTCAGAATCACCCTTAAGGTTGACGCTTACATCAATCATCTGATCAATAAGCACCTGCCTGCGGTAATTGTTTGAGGCTATTGGCCTGAAAGCAGCTGATCCCGTATTGCCAAACAGGAAGTCAATGATCAGAGCCTGATACTGCTCAAGAAGATACTGGCGAAGACCGGCTTCCTTCTCCATTCTCCTCCTGTTAAGCAATATAACAACAAGGAGGATTATCATCGTTACAAACGATGCTATTATAGTGAATATAAGAGCATTAACTAATGCAACTGATTTGCCGAAATAGTTAAACCTGTTCAGCCAAGGTTTTTCGCCCTTAAGCAGGAAGAGATTGCTAAGCTTTCTTTTTTCTTTTGGCATCTGAACCGGTGCCACTTCTGTTGCCGGGTTGGCAACCATAGTCGTGTCCGGCACTGGAAATTCAACGACAGAAGCTTGTTTCACACTGTCTTCTGAAACTCCTTCCGGAGGAGGCATTGCAAGGGTATCAGTCTTCTGGACCACGTTTTCCGCCGGCTCTGTCTCTTTGATTGCCGGCTCGGGAAATGAGACCGGAATAAAGAGACAGGGTGCGTTTCCTATCAGATCACTGTTTATAAATACCTTATATAGCCCGCTCTCATTTATGATGTCAACCTTAATACCGAGCATTGCGGTCAGTTTATCACGAAGGTTTTCAGCATATCTCCTGCGTGCAAATGCACCCATCTGCAGCGAGTAGTTGCCATTTGCCAGAGAAATAAGTCCTTCAACCGTGAGCTCGGTGGGGAACGTTGAGACGACCGATGGTTCAGGCAGGGATTTCTCATTAAGATCAGATACCTCAGCAATTACAGCGTCTTCTGTTATACCCGCGAGAGGAGTAAGAGAAAAAGTCACGGACAGCAATATGGTAAAAAGCTTCCTCATCTCACTTTTCCTATTCCTCGTATCAGGCCAATATTGCCTTCGAACCTGTTGCGATAACCGGTCTCATTGTACTTTTCATATGAATAGCCTGCACCCACTCTGAAAGACCAGTAAGATGAGATCTGATTGAAATAAGTCAGCCTGATGCTTGTAGCACTCTGTCTTTCAATATCAGTCATAATATTAAATGGCTCATCTGGTGCGGTACCTGCTCCAACCGTAAGCTGGAGGTAATCAGTTGTGCCGAAATACTTTCTGGCAGTCAGGTAGAAAGAAGCCGTTACGCCTATATCTTTGAAATAAAGATAGCTTCTGGCCGAAAACCACCAGTCGCCAAAGTATTTTTCAAGAGAGATTGTTCCGATGTATATGCTGTTATCAAAATAATAATAGTTCACTCCTGCTGAGATTGCAAACCCCGCCGGTAGTGTTTGCCAGACTTCAAGTGCCGCCCTGTGCTTGGGGAACCACGGACCCGGACTATAAGCATAGGCAACATAAGCGTAGTTATTTCGCGATATTTCAGGCCAGGCCTCAGCTGAGAACTGCAGGTCATTATCACTCACATTTTCTGGAGCACCCTGATATATATGTCCCAGGTTAACTGTGGCGACGGCAGGACCCCATGAGAAACGGTGACCGGCACCAAGGCTGTATACCTGCCAGAAGCGTTCGTACGGTTCTGAAAAGGTATCAAAAAAGTAACCGGCCCTTATATCAGTCGGGGGCGTATTTTGCTGTGACCTGTCGCGCGACCATCGCCTGATATCACGCAATGCTTCATTCGCGTCAATATTTTCGGGATCGGTCTGAAGGAGCGTGTCAATGACAGCAGTGGCATCATCATAATGACCTTGCCAGGCAAGTATCCTGCCGAGAAGAACGCGGGCGTCACCGTAATCCGGATACTGTTTTACAAGATTCCAGGCAGCAGGTTCTGCTTCGGAATAATTGCCTGAAAAAGCCAAAGTCCTGATCCTTGCATATTCATCTTCCGGATTCGTTATCGTCTGTGAAAAAAGGTTGCTGCCTGTCATCATCATGACAACCAGAATAAGCATAAGTGATATAGACCTGCTGGTTTGCATATCTTATTCTTTTATCACCGACCTGATCTTCATGATCAGCTCATCAGGGTCAAAGGGTTTTGTAATGTATCCGCTCACTCCCATATCACTTGCCTGTCGTTGCATTTGCTGATCGCTGAAAGCAGATACAATCAGAACCGGGGTCTTCTTTTTCAGATCTGTACGGAGGAACCTGATCAGCTCCAGGCCGCTGTGATAAGGGAGGTGTATATCCACTATCACAAGGCTGAAGTCAGTTTTCCTGAGCATTTCTATGGCTTTATTACCGTCATTTACAGTGACAGGATCATAGCCTTCACGCTCAAGTACTACTGACATTGCCCTTAACGCCAGCTGATTGTCTTCACAGATAAGTATTTTCATTCTAATTACAGTTCTGACCTCCCAGTTTTAGTTCTGAGGGCTGCTTATACACTCTATAATAATATTAAACGGTCAAAAGTGGTTTTTTATATCAACCCTGACAAGAAAAGTGCATCTTTATTTGACCGTTGTTGAAAATTTATGGGTAAAACCTATGGATATTGATGACTAAGATTTTACAGCTCTTTTATCCTGATATTGCGGAATTTTAAAGGTGTTTCGTGGTAGAGTAATCCGATATGACCTGACCGGTTTCTTAGTCCGGGGTGCTCCTGATGATCGATTGTTCCATTGTCACGCGCCTCTGCTATATCTGCATCGAGAATGACAGTGCCGTTAAGAATGACCTTTATTCTTGTTCCCTGTGCCGTCACTTCCTCACTGTTCCATTCACCCAAAGGTTTCTGGCAGCAGCGCTTTGCGGGAATTACACCGTAAACAGAGCCATGATATTGAAAATCTGCAAGCTTCCCATAAATAGTGGCGTCATTATCAATTATCTGTATTTCCATCCCGACATACGCGGCGTCACCGGTAAGAGGAGCTCTTATGCCCAATCCGTTATTTGAATCCTTGGCAAGCTGAAACTCAAACCTGATGGTGAAGTCAGAATACTCCTTCTGAGTATAGATATTCCCGCCATGTTCAAGCCCGGTCCTTGTCATGATCAGCCCATCCTCGACAAAGTAAGCATTCTTATCCCCTGTCCAGCCGTCAAGGTTACGGCCGTTAAAGAGGGAGACAAAGCCTGAAGCTTTCTCTTCATCAGTAAGATCATACTCAGCAGTGTTTATCTCCCTGATATATATATCCCTGAAACTCAGATCCGTTCCATGTGCCTGCAGCTCTATCGGGCCTTTTTCAAATATAGGGATTGCCCTGTTCCAGTAATTTTCAAGGATTACATCATCGGTTACCAGCTCACCGTTCAGCCAGACTGATACTTTTTCGCCTGTCATCAGTATGCGAAACGTATTCCACTCTCCTATAGGGTTATCGGCAACCATGAGTGGTACAGAAGCATTTTTCTCATTATTATACAAGCCTCCGGAGCCAACCTGAGCTCCTGACTCCGTCCGTGATGTATCCCATATCTGCACCTGGGGCGAACCGCGGAGGTAGATGCCGCTGTCACCATTTTTCGTAATACGCCAGTCAAGATATAACTCGAAATCACCGTATTCTTTTACGCTGCAGAGGTTGTCACCAGAGCCGTTGAACCATATCATGCCATCTCTGACACTCCAGTTACTCAGCATCTTCAGGTCCGCCTCCTTCTGTTTTGTGGCCAGCTCTTTTGGTTTCATGGCTGCCCTCGTGACAGGATTACCTGCAAGACCCTGCCATCCGGAGAGATCCTTACCGTTGAACATCGGAACAAAGACCTCGTCAGAGGGCAGTTTCATATCATTCAGCGCCTCTTCGGCTGCAGACCTGACCTCTTCTGACGGGTCAGCCAGGTACGGCGAAATAAAAAAACCTGACGGACGTATACCCAGGGAAGCGGCAAGAGCTATCATCTCAGCTTTTGCGTCCGGTGCCGCCGCCAGTGGCGCTATCTTTTTGATAAGAAGAAGCTTGCGCTCAGGAGTTAGAGCAGCCACGGAAACCATCCTGAGATATGCATCAAAAGCAGGCATGCCAAATGTTTTATTGCCCGATGCGCATATATCATAAAGGGCCTGTGCAGCTGAATGATCTGACCAGTGTGCCAGGGCATCAAAGCATATATCGCGCGTTTCCGCGTCGCCGTTTTCAAATTCATATGCCACTCTTTTAAGGGCTTCACTTCCTCCTGTCTGAGCTAACAAAGGAATAAGTTTTAGTTTGTCACCGTTCTTGTCGAGTGAACGGAGGATAGTATCTGATCTTTTTGTTGAATCACCGGTTTTCATTGCTGCGTTCGCCAGGGCCCTCTGCACCACTTCTGTCTCCTGTCTTTCAGTTACGCTTTGGAGAAGTGATATGAGCGCCGGCTGGTCTTCCCATGAGGCCAGGCTTCCCAGCGAACCAAGGGCGGCAGCCCTTACGCCCAGGTCTGTGGAATTTACGTATGAGAGGACAGTATTGAAGTATTCATTCTTTCCTGACCAGGCTAGCAGCCACAACAGCGTTACCGTGCCATGCCCGCGGGATGCCGGAAGACTCGCTGCCACTTTATTTATACTCGAGCTGTCAAGTACCGTTGTGAGTGTAGTGGCAGCAGCCCTGTGACCCTCTTCATTGTCATATTTCAGTATCCATGCCAGGATCGGATCAACAGCCTTGCTTCCCTCCAGTTTTGCAACGGCAGCAACAGCCTCACTGGCAATCTCCATGGACGGATCATTTAGTGCCTTAAGCATGAGAGGCACAGCGAGATCATCACCCCGTTCGCCAAGCATAAAGAGTATTTCCGGTTTTGCCACCGGACTAACTTTGTTATACCTTTTCATCCACTTTCCGGTAGCCTCCCGGCCTGGCAGCAAACCCGCCAGCCTCATGGCTCCGCCGCGGATAGCGACGTCAGGGTCATCAGCAGCCCTGAGAAGCACAGAGAGGGCATCCTCTCCTTTCATCGCCACAATAATGCTCATGGCGGCAAGACGCTGCCCGGCTGTCTCAGCCGCAGTACTCTTCGAGATGACAAGGTCTGTGATCTTCTTCATCCCGCGCTCATCGCCGGCAAGGCCTCTATTTTTTGAGTAGAGTAAAAGGGCCTGCACGGCACCTGTGGGCTCCCATTTGAATCGTGCCGTCTCAGCAGCACGCATCAGCACCGGCAATGCCGCCGGGTCACCTGTGTTAGCAAGTGCATAAAGTGCGGCAGACTGCTCTGCGCGGTTGCCCTTCTCATACCATTTCAGATAGCTTTGTAAAGCTTTGGCATTCTGCATGTCTGCCAGTGCTACCAGTATCTGAGCCGCGCACGGGCACGTATCAGCTGTAACGGCATCAGAGAGAACCTTCTGAGATGCCGCACTGCCTGAAGACTTCAGTACCATTACGGCATCATCACAAATCCCGGCGTCACGGACATAATCAGTCATCGTCACGGCAGCCAAATCAGACCCGATAAGGTTCAGCTGCTTCATAAAGAAAGATCTGACCTCCCTGTCACCAGCAGCCTTCATGAACTTGATGCACTGCTTCTCCCAGCCACTCTTTCTGGCATTGTCACTGTCAGCCGAAAGATGGCTCGTCAGCGTCGATACGGCATATCGTGCCTTGGTATCGTCACCTGTGCCTGCCGGTACAACCTGCTGGCAAATCAGAGCTGTGCCCTCATCGCCAAGGGAATACATCTCTTCCATAAGATTGGCCGTAAATTTCTGATTGCTGGCCGGTAACTTCGCGAGAAGGTCAGCTACCCTGGTCTCCAGGGTTCTTACATCCTGTGCGTTAACCGCGAACTGAAGGAAAAGAGCTGCTGTAACCGCAAACAGTATTTTAGTTTTATTCATGATTATATAAGTGATTTGGATTTCAGATATGCCATTCGCCCCTCATTGGCTGGTCAATAAGCGAGTTCGCCGCTTCATCATTTTTAAACACCTGTTTTACAGGATCGAATGTCAGGTTGCGGCCGAGCCGCAGCGCCACGACACCCATATTAACCAGAGTGCATGACCTGTGGCCGTTCTCTTCATTCAGTGCAAATGGTTTTCTTGTCCTGACCGATTCACTGAACACAGTTATCTGCGGTTCAGGATCCGGCAGTTTCCCCAGGAGTTCCGTCAGGTTTGGTACATCTGATTTGAATCCCTTGAATATTTTGCCGAGAGGACCTTCTATGTATGCTGCATCTTTATCACGGTTCTCGCCATCAAGAATTATCTTGCAGCCGTCATCATATGTATAAGTTATTCTCCTCCACGTACCGACAGCATCATAATGCTGCTGAGGAGCATCTATCTCTACTGATACCGGACTGGTGCTGTCTTTCCCCAAAAGATACTGAACAGGATCGAGGTAATGCTGACCCATATCACCAAGACCACCTCCGTCATAATCCCAGTAACCTCTGAACTTCTCATGTACCCTGAGAGGATTGTATGGCTTAAACGGAGCAGGTCCGAGCCAGAAGTCATAATCAAGATCTGCAGGAATAGCCTCCGGAGACAGGTTCGGCACACCGGTCCAGTAAAATTTCCAGTCGTAACCTGTTATGCCGCTGATTGTCACTTTAAGAGGCCATCCGAGCACTCCGCTGCTGACAATTTTCTTCAGGGGTCTGACAGTTGTTCCAAGTCCATAGAACTGCCCGGTGAACCTGAACCATGTATTCAGCCTGAACATGCGTCCGTTTGCCTGAACTGCCTCAATCACCTTTTTTCCCTCACCTATTGTGCGTGTCATCGGCTTCTCGCACCATATGTCTTTTCCTGCCTCAGCTGCCATCTTTGATATGACGCCATGCCAGTGCGGCGGAGTGGCAATATGCACGATATCTATATCAGGCCTGGCTATGAGGTCCCTGAAGTCATGGTATCCCGTCACTCCCTTGCCAGCCTTATCAAGCGCTATCCTGAGATGTGAGGCATCAACATCACAAACTGCAAGAAGGCGGGTATTCTCATATGCAAAATGATTGAGCCCCATACCGCCTGTGCCGATGATCCCTTTTGTCAGCTGATCACTGGGAGAAAGGTATCCCTTGCCGCCAAGCACATGACGCGGAATAATTGTCAGTGCAATGCCTGTAACCGCTCCTTTTCGTATAAAATCACGTCTGCGTACCATTTCATGCTTCATTTCGTATAGATTTATCTCCCACCGGTAAATATAAATAATTTGAGTAAATTGGCCTGTGACAATCGCCCGGTATGAAAAATACCGGTAAAAAACAGGAAATGAAAAAGACTATTGGATTATTCATACTGTCAGTGTTCATTGTTACAGCTGAAGCCGATGATGTTAATTTACCAGTGATGGGCTTGTGCATTGAAGCGCCTCAACATGAATATGTAAAGGAATTTGACAAATTCATCAGGGAAGAGCTTGCTCCGCTTGGGGTAAACACTCTTGTGCTGAGGGTCGACTGGAACTATGAATATGACACTCATCCCGAGCTTAGAGGCGATAATCCTCTTACCCGGCACGATGTCAAAATGCTGGTAAAAACCTGCAAGGAGCTTAGCATTAATCTTATACCGCATATTAACCTGCTTGGTCACCAATCGTGGGAAGGAAATACCGGCAAGCTGCTGGAGGCATACCCGCAGTTTGATGAGACCCCCTGGGTTAAGATGCCCGAAGAATATATTTGGCCGAATGATGATGGCCTTTACTGTAAGAGTTACTGTCCCCTTCACCCGGAAGTGCATGACGTGGTGTTTGATGTCGTGGGAGAACTTATCGATGTGTTTGAGGCGAATGCCTTCCACGCTGGCATGGATGAGGTTTTTTATATCGGAGACAGTAAATGTCCGCGATGCTCGGGAAAAGATAATGCCGAACTGTTTGCCGGTGAAGTGAATACAATACATAATTTCCTGGTTTCAAAAGGATGCAGGATGTGGATATGGGGTGACAGACTCTTAGACGGAAAAACCACAGGCTATGGGATGTGGGAGGCAAGTATGAACAACACACACAGGGCAATTGACATGATATACAAGGATGTGGTAATCTGCGACTGGCACTATGAGAGGCCTGATCTGTCTCCGGTGATGTTTGCGCTTAAAGGATTTACGGTACTCACCTGCCCCTACAATACTCCCGATATGGCTCTCAGACAGCTTGATAATACCAGGTTATTCATTTCGACGGCAAATAAAGTTACAAAGGAGAGATATGCCGGAATACTTCAGACTGAATGGGGAAACGCGGAAAAATTCGTGAATGATTTCATGGAAATAAAAAATAACGGAGGGGCTCCGGCAGGTAAGGAAGAATCCGCTGCAAACACATTCTACTTACTGACAAAGAAAGCTTCTGAACTATCCCGCTGACTTAACCCCTGGCTGTGTGACCCGCAGACCGGGCAAAACTATCAGTCTATTCTGTTGTGATCTTCTTCTTAATGATCACCCATGATACAATAAGAATATAGGCGGCACATAAGAGTAGCACTCCCATTCCCGCAGTGACTCCGAGAGAATCACTTACTAGTCCTATAACAGGAGGTATCAGCGCCCCGCCGGATATCGCCATCATCATAAGTCCTGATATCTCATTGCCTCTTTCCGGATATTTCTGAATTGTCAGTGAGAAGGCCAGCGGGAATATATTTGCGACACCCAGACCTAAAAGGAATACGAGTACCCATGCTGCCGCTTTTGACGGTACAATTAGAATAAGCACTATTGTTGCGATTGATATCAGTGCACTGTACAGGAATCCTTTCCTTGATGACAGCTTTGTCAGCATAAGCGCCCCGGCAAATGTCCCAAGCATACGTCCGAAAAAGTAAACGCTCCGTCCTGTCTGAGCCGCGTCTGCTCCGATGCCGAATTTTTCAGTTAGGAATGTCCCTGAAAAATAATTGAAGCCTACATCAATACCTACCACGAGAAAAATTGTAAGGACCATCATCAGCACGAATGAATTGCCAAGCAGCCTGAAAGCAGATCCCAGTGAAGGCGCTTTTTCGGTGATGGCACTCTCACTGATTTTGACATTGGCAAGCCATAGAACACTCAGTAACGAAACTATTCCGTAGACAAGGAACAGCAGCTTCCAGTCGCCGAAACGACTTGCAAATAGTACTGCCAGCGGCGCAGCTATCATCGAGCCAATGGCTTTGATGAACTGCGAAAAGCTCAGGAAGCTCGAAACTCTGTTACCGGGTACAACGTCAACAAGCAGCGGATTAGCCGATACCTGTACGATAGTGTTACCTATTCCCAGAAGTGTAAAACCTGTAATTACAGTAGCGAAGCTGTAAAAGAAAAAAGGAATAAGAAGGCCTATACCTGTCACAGCCATCCCTATATTAAGCATCAGCTTCTTTCCGACCCTTGCCTGCAGGATGCCTACCGGTACTGACAGGAAAAAAAACCAGATGAATGCAGAAAACGGGATCAGCCCAAGGATGAATTCGCTCAGTTCCAGATCACCTGCAACGCGGTCTTTGCCAATCCCGACAAGGTCGACAAAACTCATTACAAAGAAAGAGAGGAGCACGGGTATCACCTGCCTCATCTCAATTTTTTTCTCATTCATGTTTTTTGATTGTTCAGTTTTACATAAGGGTAAGGACAGGCTGTACCTTTTTCCAGAATCCTTCATCAAGAAGATAGGCGCTGCCAAGAAGGGCAGCATCCTCCTTCAGCTCTGAAACGGCTATTGCGATATTATATCCTGTATGCTTTAGTTCAGCCTCGAAGGAAGGTCCGAACAGGTTATATGCGTATGAGATATTACCACCGATGACCAGTATCTCAGCACCAAACTTCATGAGCCAGGGCGAGAGCAGAGTACCCAGTCCCTTCCCGAACTCATCAAAGAGGGCCTGCACCTCACCAGCACTCCCGGCTGCCTCAGCGACCTCCTTAACGCCCGCAGCCTCCCTTCCTGTCCCTTCAGCATACCTCGCCGTGAACCAGCGTGTTGAGAAATAGTCATCAGCAATTCCTTTGCCGACAGGCAGGTGATAGACGCATCCACCACGGGGGACTGTATCTCCGCTGACCACAGGTATCCGTTTATCAATGAATGCCGACCCGAATCCTGTGCCAAGGGTTATACCCATCATCCTGCCGTATCCTGATGCCTTTCCGGCCCAGGCTTCCCCGACGGCAAATGAGCTTGCATCATTCATAAACCTCACACTGCAGTCACATGGCAATCCGAGCCTTGAACTGATGGCTTTCCCCACATTGACACCGTAGAGCTTCTCATATTTGGGTACCCCCCTGATCAGACAGATGCCTTTAACATAATCAAAAGGGCCCGGCATGGCAAACCCGATACCACGCAACCTGAAGACCGGAAATTTATCTACCACTTTCCGCAGGGCACCTGCCCAAACAGTAAGTATTTCATCGGCTTCAGCCTGATTATCGACAGGACTTTCAGCCCGTGAGCCTTTAATTATAGTATGATTTGACATATCAACGGCAACAGCAGTGATGTGACTGCCGCCTATGTCAACACCTATCGCAATATTCTGAAGTTCCTTATCCATTTTCTTAATCAGGCCTGCCTCTTTTTGCAGCAATGAAAATATCTATTTTCCGATAGAGTACAAAAGGAAATCAATTTATATTCTTAAAATAAATTGGAACACTCTGAGAAAAATTCTAAATTCGTTGCACTAATACCTTTTCTCAAAACAACTCTAAATCAAAAAAACTTTCCATTATGTCTAAAGTCACAAAAGAAGACGCACTCCTTTATCACTGTCGCGGACGCAAGGGTAAGATCGAGGTAATTCCTACCAAACCTTACTGCACCCAGTTTGATCTCAGCCTCGCTTATACTCCCGGGGTGGCTTATCCATGCCTTGAAATTGAAAAGAACCCTGATGATGCTTATCTGTACACGGCCAAGGCAAACCTGGTAGCCGTGATCTCAAACGGAACCGCAGTGCTGGGTCTGGGTGACATAGGTACTCTCGCCGGCAAGCCTGTGATGGAGGGAAAGGGCCTTCTCTTCAAGGTTTTCGCCGACGTTGATGTTTTCGATATCGAAGTGGATGAGAAAGATCCGGCTAAGCTGGTTGAAATATGTGCAAAGATAGCCCCTACGTTCGGAGGCATTAACCTCGAAGACATCAAGGCCCCGGAATGCTTTGAGGTTGAGACAAAACTGAAGGCTATGCTTGACATACCTGTCTTTCACGATGACCAGCACGGGACAGCCATTATATCTTCTGCAGGTCTCCTGAATGCACTTGATATCATGGGGAAAAAGATTTCCGACATAAGGGTAGTGGTGTGCGGCGCGGGGGCTGCTGCCAACTCGTGTACACGGCTTTATGTTGCCCTCGGCGTGAAAAAGGAAAACATCGTTATGGTCGATAGCAAGGGAGTGATAAACAGCAAAAGGACTGACCTCAACAAGTACAAGCAGGAATGGATCACCCACCGTGATATAAATACACTTGCTGAAGCAGTCAATGGTGCTGATGTTTTCCTTGGCCTGTCTGTTGCCAATATGCTCAGCAAGGATATGCTTAAGACAATGGCGCCCAATCCTGTCGTCTTTGCCATGGCCAATCCCAACCCGGAGATCAGCTACGAAGATGCAATGTCAACACGAGATGATCTCATTTTTGCCACCGGAAGGTCAGACTATCCCAACCAGATCAACAATGTACTTGGTTTCCCGTTCATCTTCAGGGGTGCGCTTGATGTCAGGGCCACCACCATCAATGAAGAGATGAAACTGGCAGCCACAAAGGCTCTGGCAGCCCTGGCAAAGGAGCCTGTTCCTGAGACAGTTCTGAAAGCCTATGGCCTTGACAAACTTGAGTTTGGCAGAGAATATATTATTCCTACACCACTCGATCCGCGTCTTATCTCAAGGGTAGCCTCGGCAGTTGCAAGGGCCGCAATAGAAACAGGAGTGGCGAGATTCAAGATTGACGACTGGGATGCCTACATGAAATCGCTCGACAAACGCACCTCAGAACACATTCAAAGGATCGCAAAGATTTGCTGTCTCTGAAAAAGTAAAAGAAGAGGGCCGGTTTTCCAGTAAAACCGGCCCTCTTACTACCCTCCTCACTAATCAACCAACAAGCTATGCCCAAACTCTGAAAAAAGCATAGCAAAACCCTTATCTCATCTTGCCCAGCTTTGCTTCATACATGTTAAGTATGAGCGCCGACAGCTGGTCAATTGTAAAACTGCTTCTGTTAAGTGTAGAGTCAAAGAGGAAATCGATGGTCTGAGGTTTCCTGTCAAGAAAATCAAGAATCATCTTATGCCTTTTCTCATCTGTTTCTATAACATACTCCTCAGCCTTCTCAATGATCATACCCTTCTTCTTCATCACATTCTCCACCCGCCAGTATAACGGAGCCACGAGCCTTATATGCAATGCATTCGTCATATCGCGCGTTATAGCAACACCTCCCCGGCCGATGATCACAACATTGCCTTCGCGCGCAATGGAGAGCACAACTTCTTTAATAGCTTTTTTTACCGAGCTGTCAGTGACAAATGAACCTGAAAAGGCCATTATCATTTCTGACATATCACTCAGAGCCTTTCCCTGATAATAGGCCTCAACCCTGTTCGTATCAGTCTTCAACTCATGGGCAGCATGATAGATGATATCCTTATCAATCCATCTCCATTTATTTGTATTATACCTGAGATTGAGCTGCGCAGCAAGGGCTGCCGCGACTTCCCTTCCGTCACATCCGGTCAGGCGTGATATAGTTATAACCGGACCTGTCTGATCGATAGGCCTGCCAAGCATCTCAGCCCTGTAACGTGTATCAAAATAATCGAATATCTTCTTCACGATCAAGGCATTAATTACTGCCGGCAGAAGTCATGGCCACGACCGGAGCAGCACTGTGAAATTTTACAAAATATACTGAACTTTTATGACAAAGTCAAGTGTATCTGACAAAAAGTTATTCTTTTTTGCCGATATCACTGATGAACTTCATCAATTGGCCGTTTTCTAAAAACCGCTGTGCTCCGTACGCCTGATTATCTCATTCTGCAGGTCTTCTCCCAGGTCATTGAAATAATCACTGTACCCGGCCACCCTTACAATAAGATCACGGTAAAGCTCCGGATGTTTCTGAGCCTCACGAAGAGTCTCAGCATTGACAACATTAAACTGTATATGATGTCCGTCAAGGCTGAAATAACTCCTGATCAGTGCTGTGAGCTTCTGATAGCTCCCCTCATCCTCAAAGAACTCAGGTGAGAACTTCTGGTTCAGCAGTGTTCCGCCGGTCCTGAGGTGGTCTATTTTGGATGCTGATTTGATCACTGCGGTAGGCCCCTGACGGTCAACACCCTGGAAGGGTGAAATACCTTCTGAAAGAGGCACATACGCTTTGCGCCCGTCAGGTGTGGCTCCGGTCACGTTTCCAAAATAAACATGCGAAGTTGTCGGCAGCATATTTATCCGGTGAACTCCTCCGCGAGGTGTGGGTCTGCCGTTGACGGCATCATAGAACATTTCAAAAACTGCAACGGCCTGCTCATCGGCATAATCATCATCGTTGCCGTACTTGGGAGTGTTATATATCATCTCATACTGCATCTCCTCCTGTCCGGCAAAATTATTCCTCAGGGCAGCGAGCATCTCATCCCAGGTGAACCTGCGCCTCTCATAGATGTTGTATTTTATAGAGGTCAGGATGTCAGTTATGCTGCCCAGTCCCACACCCTGTATATAAGTTGTGTTATATCTTGCTCCGCCGGCATTATAGTCTTTGCCGCTGGCGATACAATCTTCCAGCAGCAGTGACAGGAACGGCACCGGCAGATGAGTGGCAAAGGTTTTCTCAATGACATTGTTGCCTCTGACCTTTATATCTGCAAAATGGTTCACCTGCTGTTTGTAGGCAAGCATGAACTCATCAAAAGAAGCGAAAAGTGACGGATCGCCGGTTTTGGGACCCACCTGCACTCCGGTTCGCGGATCATAGCCGTTGTTAAGGGTCACCTCAAATATTTTTACAAGGTTAAAATACCCCGTAAGCCAGTAGCACTCCGTCCCAAAGGCTCCGGTCTCCACACATCCTGAAGCGCCACCATTACGGGCGTCGACAAGACTCTTTCCCTGCCTGAGAAGCTCCTGTATGATTGACTCGGTATTGAAGACTGACGGCTGCCCGAAACCTGTCCTGACAATATCAAGTGCCTTGTGAACAAAGGCATCAGAGCTCTTGCGGCTTACCTGCACCATGGAGCTGGGCTGGACAATGCGCATCTCCTTAATGACATCAAGGAGAATATATGACATCCCGTTAACAGCATCCGTACCGTCAGGCTTCACGCCTCCGAGGTTTATGAGGCAGAAATCCGTATAGGTGTTGCTCTCCTGGGCGGTGACACCCATTTTCGGCGGTGAAGGATGATTATTAAACTTGACCCAGAAACAGCCAAGGAGCTCATAGGCCTGACCGGGAGTGAGTGAACCTGCCTCCGTCTCCTTTTTATACACCGGCCACAGGTGCTGGTCAAGACGGCCGGGATTAAATGAATCCCACGGGTTGAGCTCGGTCACCACCCCGAGGTGGATAAACCAGTAGTGCTGCAGCATCTCATGAAAGGTCTCAGGTGCATGGGCAGGTACGCGACGGCATACAGCTGCCATCCTGGTCAGCTCGTCATGGCGCTTCTTATCTTTCTCTGTTTCGGCCATCTTTTCAAGAGCATCAGCGTGCCTTCCGGCATACATGATTATTGCATCACAGGCTATATCCATCGCCTTGAGCTCTTCGCTCCTCTCATAAGCATAAGGGTCATTAAAGAAATCCAGCCCCGCTAAGGATTCAGCTATCTCCACCTTCAGATCAAGAAACCCGGTATGAAACATCTTGTAACCCAGGACGGTATGTCCCGGAGCCCTCTGTTCCTGAAACTCCGTAAAGATGCCTGCCCTGTATGCATTTATCCACTCCGGGGTCATGCGTTCCATGATCCGGTCACGGTTGCTGCGTCCCTCCCAGAAGGGAATGATCTCATCATTGTATATGCGCTTCACTTCGTCATCAACCCTGAAAGATACTTTTTCGCGGCTGTCAAGGATATCGAGATCCTGCAATGAGTGAAGGCATATTTCCGGATAAGTGGGTGTCGCCTTTGGTGCCGGCCCTCTCTCGCCTACGATCAGCTCGCCCTCATTGATACATATGGCTTTGTGCCTGAGCAGGTATTCAAATGCGCGCGCCCTGGTTACAGGAGCTGACAGACCCCTTGCATCGCCGCCTGAATAAAAGCGGGTGATGAGCTGCGCCCTCTCGGCACTAATTGTCTCAACCGCACTGAGGCTCTGTTCCCTGAGTCTGAGAACTCTGTCGGTCATTTTCATATCTGTAATCTTTTCTGTTCTGTTCATCCGCCTTTTTTTACATGGATGCCCAATGGTTTGAATATTTCAATATAATCATCAAGGTTACCGTTCGATATCTGGCTGATGCCGGCCATGCGGTCAGGAAGGTCAAAACGACGGTATTTTGAACTGCCTGTCTTATGATACGGCAGAAGATTTATCTCTTTGATCTTTTTCGTCTTACGGCTTTCGATGAATTTTTTAAGCTCTTCCATAAACATCTTATCAGCTGTCACACCCGGGATAACGGGGATCCTGATCATCACCTCCGCCCCTTCATTCAGAAGCATGTCAAAGTTTGAAAGGATAAGCTCGTTGCTCACCCCCGTGTACCTGATGTGAATGTCGCGGTCAAGGTGTTTGATGTCAAAAAGGAAGAGGTCGGTATAAGGGAGAATAGCCCGCAGTCTTTCCGGTGATGTGTGTCCGGAGGTATCGACAGTCGTATGGAATCCTGCCTTTTTCATGGCCTGCAGCGCCTCGAGGAGAAAGTCAAACTGCAGCAGCGGCTCGCCGCCCGAGAATGTAACTCCGCCACCAGACTGTTCCATGAAGACCCTGTCTTTCACAGCTTCTTTTACAAGGTCTTCCGGAGTATACTCCTTACCAACCAGCTCAACGGACCGGAACTCTTTTTCTTCTACCCGGTCAATCCGCTCCACGGACCTCTGCATGGCAGACTTTCCTTCCGGATTGTGGCACCACCAGCAGTCAAGAGGACATCCCTTCATGAAAAAGGTGACCCTGATGCCGGGGCCGTCATGAATTGCATATCTCTTTATATTGAATATTAAGCCTTTCATAAAAAGTCCGTGAAATTACTGTTGACACTTAATGAGCGGAAAAACAGCCGTCATGACGGCTGCAGCTGAAAGGCTATCTGTTATAGAACATAAGGCAATGATAAAGCCTCCGTCCAAGGCGGTTCATCATAAACCTGTGTTCCATATGCTGTAACATACTGTTATAAAACGCAAAAATACCATTTAACTTTAATTAACGCAAATTTAACACAAACGATTGCAGCAAAACGGAGGGCTTCCGGTCTTTAGATTGAAAAGAGAATGGAAAAGGACAGTTCCTCTTTTTTTCAACAGACAGTTTGGTGTTAAACAAAAAATCGGGTAAGTCATGAAAAGAATTCTTCTAGTTCTGGTTCTTTTTGCCGGTGTGACAGCCATGTCATTCGGCAGAGTCATTGTGAAGGGGGAATCAAACACTTCCTTCGGAAGCTACACCATCGAGGCTTGTAATGATCCTATGATGCTTGCAGGTGAAGAGCTGAAATGCTACACTATCACCTATGAAAACTATCCTGAAACAGTGAAGGTTTTCATCGACAAGGAAAAGAAATGTAAAAACTATGTCGTTGTCTCTGACGGCCTGGAGGTGATGTACACCTGCAACGGTGAGTACTTCGGTGTAAACAAGGTAGGGAAGAAATACAGAGACGCGCAGATCTCGACCGATGAAAGAAAACTTGACAGAACCGGTTATTTCCATCAGAAAGTTCTTTCCAGGGGCAAGACAGAAGAATTTGATGCTTTGCAGCTGATAGCTTCCTTCTATCCTGCACTCGTCAGACAGAGCGATTAAAAGAAATTTTATCCTTCCTTAATAAGGCCGTCCGGCCTTTCTACGATCAGGTTTAGGTTGATAAGAGGATGCCCCCCGGGGGTATCCTCTTCTTTTTGTTTAAATACTATTATTGATTTTTATCACGTGTATGAGTTGTAACAGGATTATCTTTGAATATTATTTTGAAGAACTAAGCCGCTATAAATTTCCCCTGAGTATTAGTATGAAGAAAAAGATCAAATTCAGTCTCGTGTACCGCGATATGTGGCAGTCTTCCGGCAAATACCAGCCAAGGGTTGACCAGCTGAAAGCTGTGGCACCGCACATCATTGAAATGGGATGCTTTGACCGTATCGAGACAAACGGCGGTGCTTTTGAACAGGTACAGCTGCTTTACGGTGAAAACCCGAACGAGGCTGTGAGGGAATGGACAAGACCTTTTAACGAGGCAGGCATTCAGACACACATGCTCGAACGCGCCCTTAACGGTATAAGGATGTATCCGGTGCCGGCAGACGTCAGGCGACTGATGTACAAAGTAAAAAAAGCCCAGGGAGTAGATATTTCACGTTCATTCTGCGGATTGAATGACCATCGCAACCTTGAACTTTCGGTGAAGTACGCCCGCGAAGCCGGCATGATCTCACAGGCGGCCCTATCGATAACATCTTCGCCTGTACATACGGTTGACTATTACATGGGAGTGGTTGACAAAGTGGTTGAATACGGTGCTGATGAGATATGCCTTAAAGATATGGCCGGTGTTGGCAGACCGGCTACTCTTGGTATCCTGGTGAAGAAAATCAAGACCAAGTATCCTGGCATAATAGTGCAGTATCACGGTCACAGCGGCCCGGGCATGTCTGTTGCCTCAATGCTTGAGGTGGCAAGGGCAGGAGCTGATTACCTCGACGTTGCCATGGAGCCTCTCAGCTGGGGAATGGTTCACCCCGATGTCATTGCAATACAGGCAATAATGAAGGACGCAGGATTTGATGTACCTGAAATTAA
>Ga0209745_1000231_pt1 | contig 32609 bp, 32 predicted proteins | sample BarGraNGADG00312_FD_184495 | JGI IMG/M metagenome (GOLD analysis project Ga0209745, IMG submission 184495) | Arctic peat soil microbial communities from Barrow, Alaska - Barrow Graham LP Ref core NGADG0004-312 (SPAdes) (version 2) | ecosystem: Environmental > Terrestrial > Soil > Wetlands > Peat... | reverse complement strand
TCCGCGCTACGAGAAGGCTGCGGGTGATTCGCGTCCGAGCCGTTACTCCAAGCCCGATGGTGATTCGCGGCCGCGCTACGACAAGCCCGCAGGCGACGATCGTCGCGGCCCGCGCAGCGGTGACTCACGTCCCAGCTCCGGCGGCTATCGTCCTGACCGTCCCGCCGCCCGCGCGGGTGGTCGACCTGACTCCGCTGGCGGACCGAAGCGTTCGTCCAGCGCAGGCTACAAGGGCGTCAACGCGCGTCCGGATTCCTCGAGCCGGCGTCCGTCCCGCTACACCGAGGATCGTCCCCGCGAAGCCCCGCGTCCGGGCCTGGCCGCCAAGGTCAACGAGCCTGCGACTCCGAAGGGGCTCGACCTTCGCCAGTTGCCCCGAGGCGTCCGCGCTGAGCTCCGTGGCCTGACCTCTGAGCACGCGGAGGTCGTCGGCGCGCACCTGCTGATGGCCGGCCAGCTCATCGACACCGATCCCGACCTCGCTTACGCGCACGCCGAAGCCGCCCGTCGCCGCGCCGCGCGGTTGCCGATCACCCGTGAGGCTGCCGGCGAGACCGCCTATGCGGCCGGCAACTTCGGTACGGCCCTGAACGAGTTCCGTGCTCTGCGCCGGATGACCGGTCGTGACGACTACCTGGCGGCCATGGCTGACTGTGAGCGCGCTCTCGGTCGCTACCAGGGCGCCCTGAGGCTCGTGAAGGAGGGTTTGGCCAAGAACCCGGAGGTCGTGACCCGGATCGAGCTCCGGCTCGTTGAAGCCGGGATCAGGTCGCAGACCGGTCAGGTGGAGGAGGCCTTACGCCTGCTGAAGAGCGAGATCGAGGAACTCGGTACTCGCGGCACCAAGCTGGCGCGGGCGCGGCTGCGCTACGGCTACGCCGACCTGCTCGAGCGCACCGGTGACGGCGATCAAGCCGAACGGTGGTTCGACGCAGTCGTTCGGCTCGATCCCGACGACACCACGGACGCCGCTGACCGCGTGGCGGCCCTGCGCGGCATCGTCATCGAGTACGACGACACCGACGAGGAATTCGTTGACGAGGGCGAAGGCGACGACGAGGAGGACGAGTCCGAGGCTGACGTCACAAATGCTGACGTCACCGGGGGCGAAGCCGTCGAGCCGGAGGAAGCTGCTGTTGAGGTCGAGTTCATCGACCTCAACGATGCGGTCGCCCTGGACGAGACGGACCTGAGCGAGGCTGCGGAGACCGACGAGCAGTGAGCCGCCTGATCGACGCCTATGACGCCGCCTTCTTCGACCTCGACGGGGTGATCTACCTCGGTCCGCTCGCAGTCGTTGGAGCCACCGGGGCGCTGGCAGGGCTGCGTGAGCTGGACAAGAAGGTGATGTTCGTCACCAACAACGCCGCCCGCTCTGCCCAGGTGGTGATCGACCAGCTCAACAGCCTCGGCTTCCAGGCCGACGACCACACCGTGCTCACCAGCGCGCAGGTGGCCGTCACGCACATCGCCCGCGAGCTGCCGCGCGGGGCAAAGGTCCTGGTCAGCGGCAGCGCGAGCCTTGCAGCGCTGGTGGAGCAGGCCGGCCTCGTGCCGGTGCAGACAGCCGCTGAGAAGCCGGACGCCGTCGTGCAGGGCTACGACCCCGCCATGACCTGGCCGCGGCTCGACGAGGCCGCCCTTGCCATCCAGGCCGGGGCACGCTGGTATGCCACCAACGACGACGCCTCCCGTCCCACCGAACGCGGCCTCGTGCCGGGCGCAGGCGGGGCGATCGCCGTGATCGCGGGCACCGTCGGCGGCCAGCCGACGATCTTCGGCAAGCCGTTCCCTCCGATGCTGGCTGAGGCCGTACGACGGACCGGTGCCGAGCGCCCGATCTTCGTCGGCGACCGGATCGACACCGATATCGTCGGAGCCGCGAACGCTGGCATGGACTCCTTGATGGTGTTCACCGGCGCGAACGGCAAGTCCGACCTTGTCGCGACCGAACCGGGGGAACGACCCACCCATATCGGGGCGGACGTCCGCGCGTTGCTGGAACCACCGCGCACGGCCCAGGTGGAGCCCGCCCGGGCCAGTTGCCGTGGCCAGGTCGCGCGGGCCGACACCGGCACTGTGCGGCTGGAGGCCGTGCCCTTGACGCTGGACGCACAGCTGGACGCCCTGTGGGCGATCACGCAGCTCGTGTGGGACGACCCGGCCCTCGACTGCACCGAAGCCCTGGCCAGCCTCGAACTGGTCGGCTGAACCCGTCCTCGAACCGGTATCCTTCCGGGGCCACCGAACACAAGGAGACAAACGTGTCCGATACCGAAAAGTCGACACCGGCGACTGACCTGGCCATGATCGCGGTCTTCGCCGCACTGATCGCAGCCTTCTCGCTGACGCCGTCCATCCCGATCGGCGTGGTGCCGATCACCCTCCAGACACTCGCTGTCGTGCTCGCGGGGCTCGTCCTCGGCCCTCGGCGGGGGTTCCTTGCCACCCTGCTCTACCTCGCTGTGGGTTTTGCAGGCCTCCCGGTCTTCGCCGGCGGCGCAGCCGGACTCGGCGTGCTCGCGAAGCCGTCGGTCGGCTACCTGCTGGCCTTCCCGTTCGGGGCGGCCCTCGCCGGGTACCTGGCGAGACTCTTCGCCTCGTGGCGGGGCGCGCGCCAGTACCTCGGCTTCTTCCTTGCCGGCGTTGGCGCATCCCTGCTGATCCACGCTGCCGGCATCGTCGGCCTCATGCTGGTGGCGCGCATGGGCTTCGTCGCTGCGTTCGTGTTCGACCTGACCTTCTGGATAGGCGACTCGGTCAAGATGTTCGTAGCAGCAGCCATCGCTGTGGCTGTGCACAAGGCGTTCCCCGTTCTTCTGGTGCGCCGGCAGCCCGCTGTCGCCTGACCTTGATCCAGCTCCGCGGCGCAGGCGTCACTGTCAGCGTTCCGGCCTCAGGGCAGGTTCGCCGGCGGGTGCTGCTGCACCCGACCAGCCTTGAGCTGGCCGAGCGGCGGGTGGCCGTGATCGGGGCGAACGGCTCCGGGAAGTCAACGCTGCTGCAGTTGTTCAACGGTTTGGTGCTGCCCTCTGCCGGCGACGTGCTGGTCGACGGGCTCGACACCGCGAGGCAGGGCCGTGAGGTGCGCCGGCGCGTGGGGTTCGTCTTCACCGACCCGATGGCGCAACTGGTCCTTGCCACGCCCGCAGACGACATCGAGCTTTCCCTGCGTCGACTGATCCGAGACCGGAACGCCCGCAGGGTTGAAGCGCTACGGCTGCTGGGCGAGCGCGGGTTGGCCGAGCTGGCCGACCAGAGCGTCTACGACCTGTCAGGCGGTGAGCGGCAATTGGTTGCACTCACCTCTGTGCTCGCCGCGTCACCGAGCATCGTGGTCGCTGATGAACCCACCACTCTGCTGGACCTGCGCAACACCGACCGGGTCCGGGCGGCGCTGGCAGCTCTGGAGCAACAGGTGGTCGTCGCCACCCACGACCTTGAGCTGGCTGCGGACGCCGAGAGGGTCCTGGTGATCGAGGGCGGACGCGTGGCTGCAGACGGGGAGCCGGCCGAAGCCATCGACTTCTACCTGCGACTGGTGCGGCCGTGAACCTGTTCAGCCTCTACGTTCCCGGCAACACGGTGCTGCACCGGCTCGGCGTCGGCTCGAAGTACCTGCTGCTGCTCGCCCTGACAGTGCCGGCCCTGGTCGTCGGCGACCCTGGGGTGAGCCTTGCCGCCCTCGTTGCCGGCCTTCTGCTGTTGGCCAGTTGCCGGGCTGGCCTTGCCCACAGCTGGGGGTTGCCCGTTCCGCTCCTGGTACTGCTCGCCCTGCTGGCTGCCTACCAGCTCCTTGTCGGCCGACCCGACCTTGCGATCGTTGTGGCCGCCAACCTCGGCACCGCGGTGTACGCGAGCCGTATCCTCACCCTCACCACGCCCGGCCCCGCCTTGATCGACGCCCTCGTCGCCGCTGTGCGGCCGCTCGAACGGTTCGGCGTGAAGGCGGACATGGTGGGCCTTGCCGTCGCGATCATGGTCCGCTCCGTTCCGCTGCTGCTGGATTCCTTCGACCAGGTTCGTCAGGCTGCACGGGCTCGGGGACGCGAGCGCAACCTGTTCCTGCTGGTGACACCGGTGGTGGTGCGCGCGGTCGGCCAGGCGCAGGCGACCGGCGCAGCCCTCGCCGCCCGCGGACTGGGCGAGTCGTAGGTCCTGCCGGTCTGCTCCTCGCAGTTCGTTCCTCACTGCTTGTCGAGACTCCGCCCTTCCCGACCGCTGACGCGGTCGCGGCGGTTGTCGTCTAGCATGGCGCCGTGACCGAGCCTGCAACGCCGCCCACCACCGGCGTCCCGGATATCGATGCGGCCCTGACCCAGGTGAATCTCGACGGGCCGGTCGCCGACCACCACCAGCAGCTCTCCGCAGCCGTGGAGGCCCTGCAGCAGGCGTTGCGGGCCCCGCAGCAGTGACCTCGCGGCTCGACCGTGCGTTGGTGGAGCGCGGCCTTGCCCGCTCTCGTGCCCAGGCCCAGGAGGCGATCAGGGACTTGCGCGTGCTGGTCAACGGCCACCAGGTCGCCCGAGCGTCCCAGCCGGTGCTGGCAGGTGACGCGATCGAGCTGTCAGGCGGCGACCATTACGTCTCCCGTGCCGCCCACAAGCTACTGGGTGCCCTGGCCGGCTCCGGCGTGACGGTGGCAGGGCGCGTGCTCGATGCCGGTGCGTCGACCGGCGGCTTCACCCAGGTGCTGCTCGAGGCAGGGGCTGCGAAGGTCTACGCGATCGACGTCGGCCACGGCCAGCTTGTCGATGAGCTCCGGGCTGATCCGCGCGTGATCGTGCGGGAGCGGCTCAACCTGCGTGACCTCACCCTCGGCCACGTAGATGGTGAACCCGTCGACCTCGTTGTGGGCGACGTGTCCTTCATCTCCCTGCGGCTGCTGTTGGCACCGCTGCTCGCCGTGCTGGCCCCGACCGGCGCTGCGCTCCTGCTGGTTAAGCCGCAGTTCGAGGTGGGCAGGGGTGGGCTGGATGACCGAGGGGTCGTCCGCGATCCCGTCCGGCGCGCCCGAGCAGTGACCGACGTCGCGGAAGCCGCCGCAGCGCTGGGCTGGCACGCGGCCTGGCAAGCGGAGAGCCAGCTGCCCGGTGAGTCCGGCAATCTGGAGTACTTCCTTCACTTGGTGCCCGGCACGCCCGATCTCGCGACCGCGGGCTGATCCTCGCAGTTCGTTCCTCACTGCTCGTCAAGACTCGTCGAGTTGCAGCCGCTGACGCGTCTGCACTGCTCCTCGTCTAGGGTTGGTCCGTGAACCCGCAGCGTCGGCACGTGGCCGTAACCCTCCACCCGTTGCGTCCGGCGGCCCTCGAGGCCGCGGCGGAGTTCATCACCGGTATGAACTCGCGTGGGATCACCTGCCTGGCGTCACCCGAGGACCTCGCGGCGCTGGCTGCCCGCGTCCCGGGCGCGGACCTGGACGATCTGAACGGTGGGGACTGCGAACTGATGGTGGTATTCGGCGGCGACGGCAACATCCTGCGCGCGGCCGAGTGGTCACTGCCCCGGCAAGTCCCCGTGCTGGGGGTGAACCTCGGCCATGTCGGGTTCCTCGCCGAGCTGGAATCCTCGCAAGTGGGGTCGCTGATCGAACATGTCGCGCGCGGCGACTACGAGGTCGAGGAGCGTATGACCATCGACACCGTCGTCCGCGCGGAGCGGGGGGGCGAAGAGCTGTGGCGGTCGTTCGCCATCAACGAGGTGTCGGTGGAGAAGCTGGCACGGGAGCGGATGATCGAGGTGCTGGTGCGAATCGACGACCGGCCGTTGTCCCGCTGGGCCACCGACGGGGTGCTCGTGGCCACCCCCACCGGCTCCACCGCCTACGCGTTCTCCGCCCACGGTCCGGTGATCTGGCCGGAACTGAGCGCCCTGCTGCTGGTGCCGCTGAGTGCGCACGCCCTGTTCGCCCGCCCGCTGGTGTTGAGTGAACGCACGGTCGTCTCGATCGAGGTGCTGCCGGGCGGCAGCCCCGGCGGGGTCGTCTGGTGCGACGGCCGGCGCACCACCGACGTGACCGGCGGTATGGAGATCGAGGCGAGGCTGGGGGAGCACAAGCTGCTGCTGGCTCGCACCGGCGAGCAGCCGTTCGTGACCCGACTGGTTCGCAAGTTCGGGCTGCCCGTCGACGGCTGGCGTGGCGCAGCCGAGAGGAACGCCACCCATGCTCGCTGAGCTGCGGATCGCCGATCTCGGCGTCATCGGCGAGGCCACCATCGAGCCCGGCCCGGGCTTCACCGCAGTCACCGGCGAGACCGGTGCAGGCAAGACCATGATCGTCACCGGGCTGGCGCTCCTGGCCGGAGCAAAGGCGGACCCGAAGCTGGTGCGCAATGGCGCCTCCCGCGCCCTCGTCGAGGGTCGCTGGCAGGTGGGGCCGGACACCGCAGCGGAACTGGCGGAGCTTGGCGCGGAGACCGAGGACGGCGAAGTGCTGGTGAGCCGCCAGATCGGAACGAACCGATCCCGGATGAGCGTCGGAGGTGCGCAGGTGCCCCTCGGCACCGGCGCGGCAGTCGTCGGCGAATGGGCGACCATCCACGGCCAGTCCGAACAGCTTCGACTCGGGTCACCGGACCGCCAGCTCCAGGTACTCGACCGTTACGCCGGACCCCTGCTGGCGGCAGAGCTCGCCGGCTACCGAGTGGAGTACGCCGCACGCAGGACTGCGGCAGCGGAACTGTCCGAGCTGACCACCCAGTCACAGGCGCGCGCCCGGGAACTCGACCTGCTGCACTTCGGGCTGGACGAGATCGCCAAAGCCGACCCGCAGCCGGCCGAGGACGTGGCGCTGGTTGCCGAAACCGTCCGGCTTCAGGCCGTTGATGACCTGCGGCTGGCCTCGCACGCCGCGCTCACGGCGCTGGCGGGTGACGAGGACGACTACGAGTCACCCGACGCGCTCGGCCTTGTCGGCGCCGCCCGCAAGGCGCTCGCGCCGGCCGTCGACAAGGATCCGATGCTTGCGCCGCTGGCTGACCAGCTGGAGGGCGCGGCGGCCGCGCTGGCCGACGTCGCGTCGGGCATCGCCTCCTACGCCGCAGGGCTGGACGCCGACCCGCTGCGGCTGGAATGGATCGCCGGCCGCCGGGCTGAGCTGGCACACCTCACCCGAAAGTACGGCGACACCGTCGACGAGGTACTGTCCTGGTCAGCGGAGGCGGTGACGCGGATCACGATGCTGGACGCCGGTGACAACCGGATCGACGAGCTCAGGGCTCAGGTCGCTGCACTGGACGAGCGGCTCGTCGCGGCGGCGGGCCGCATCAGCGCGCTGCGGCGGGCAGCGGCCACCGAACTGGCCGGCCTGGTCGCCGGCGAACTCGTCGCCCTTGCGATGCCGCGGTCACGGCTGGATTTCGAGCTCACCCCGGCTGCGGAGCTTGGGCCCAACGGCGGTGACCAGGTGAACCTGCAGTTCTCCGCGAATCCGGGAAGCACGCCCGGACCGCTCGGCAAGGTGGCCTCCGGCGGCGAGTTGAGTCGCGTCCGGCTGGCGCTGGAGGTCGTGCTTGCCACCGAGGCCAGCGGTGAGACGTTCGTCTTCGACGAGGTGGACGCCGGCGTGGGCGGAGCAGTCGCGCTGGAGATCGGGCGGCGCCTGGCGCGGCTGGCCGAGCGCTGTCAGGTGATCGTGGTGACCCACCTCGCGCAGGTCGCCGTCTTCGCCGACCGGCACTACGTGGTCAGCAAGGCCGATGACGGCTCGGTCACCACCAGCGGGGTGCGGCTGGTCGAGGCCGACGAGCGCGTGGAGGTGCTCGCCCGGATGATGGGCGGGCTCGACTCCAGCGACTCCGGCCTGGCGCACGCTCGGGAACTGCTGGCTTTGGCAGCCAGCTGAAGCAGGCCCGACGATCCCTGTCCGGGCTTCAGTCGGATGGAGGCCCCTTATCGGGCGGTGGTCCTGGTGCAGCTGCTAGCCAGCCGGCGGGGAGGGTTGCGGGATCGAAGGGTGGCGCCTCGGGGTCGGGTTCGGTCAGCTGCTCACAGACGGCGACTGCGCACACGGCGAGCAGTGACCACCCCCGGTCTCCCGGGGCACCTGCCGTGGGGTCGAGCTCCAGCCGCTCGTGTGGGATGCCGGCAGCGTTCTGCAGCCCGAACCCCTCCGAGATCGCGGCCATCGCCGCCGCAAGGTGATGGAGGGTGAACCCCTCGCGCATCCGCCGTCGGCTCCACCGCAGCACCGTGTCGTACAGCTCGCTGTAGGAGGCCAGCGCCTCGGTATGGCGCTGGCGGCCGGCCTCGATCAGCTCGGGGTCGTTGTACGAGCTGGCCCGGATGGCCAGCGAGGTGAGGAACCTCACGTCCTCCGGGTAGCTGCGCAGGTTGACCTCGGACCCACGTCGAATCACCTCGTACCAGCTGCCGGCGGGGTCGAGGATCGCCGGAACGACGGCTGCGACCGTTCCCTCGTTGGACACGTGATCCCGGAAACGCACCGCCTCCAGGGCCGGGTCACGCTGATAGGCGACCTGGTCGTCCCAGATCCGGTAGGCGGCGCCAGTGGTGAGCCCGGCCCGACGCAGCACCGAACTCAGCCTGATGTGCCCCACGGCAGCCGACGGCCCGCGTTCGTGCAGCAATCGCAGCCCGATCGCGATCAGGAGACGGCGGGTGTCGTCGGCACGGTTCGTGTCATCATCGGCCACCCTAGTCACCGCGCTACGTGCGATGTACCTGGAGAAGTAATTTACTTCCGCTCCAGCGGTCTTCCTCTGGTCAGGCGCGCGTCGCGAAGATGGCAATCGCGGGGAAGTTCCCGGCAAGGTCAATCGGAAGGAACACCCCACGAAGAGCTGGATCATCCGCAGTCTGGCGGCCGTCATGCTGACGGCATCGATTGCCATGGGCCTGGTCGCACCGGCATCCGCGACTTCCAGGATGAAGTGGGTTCTTGACCACTACATGGGCGTGTTCGACCACTCCTGCGACCGGCACGATTTCGGCTACCGGAACTTCGGCAAGAACACCACCACCAGCGGCGTGCATCCGAAGTTCAGCCCGACCCAGGCGACCAAGAACAAGATCGACACCCGGTTCCTCAACAACGTGCGTATCCAGTGCGACGCGAGGTACGACGACGTCTTGGACATCCCGGCGAAGAAGCTCTACAGAGGAGCGGCCAACATCTTCTACGCAGCGGTGAAGTACGGCGGCCACGGCGCCTTCTTCGGCTGACGCGCTCGTGCCCACTCCGCGGCCGTCTCCACGCCCGGGGCGGCCGCGTTCGTGTCCAGCGGAGCGTCGCGTTGGCCGGGGAACCCGATTCAACGATAGGTTCGAATCCCGTGGGGACCTCGACTAAGACCAAGCACGTGTTCGTAACCGGGGGAGTCGTCTCCTCGCTAGGCAAGGGCCTGACAGCGTCAAGCCTTGGCAGCCTGTTGGTGGCCAGGGGACTGCGGGTGACCATGCAGAAACTGGATCCGTACCTCAACGTCGATCCGGGCACAATGAACCCGTTCCAGCACGGTGAGGTCTTCGTCACGGAGGACGGCGCCGAGACCGACCTGGACATCGGCCACTACGAGCGTTTCCTCGACGTGTTCCTGAACGCCGAGGCCAACGTGACCACGGGCAAGGTGTACTCCCGCGTGATCGCCAAGGAGCGCCGCGGCGACTTCCTCGGCGACACCGTGCAGGTGATCCCGCACATCACCAACGAGATCAAGGACGACATGCTGGCCATGGCCGGCCCGAATGTCGACGTGGTGATCCACGAGATCGGCGGCACCGTCGGTGACATCGAGTCGCTGCCGTTCCTCGAGGCGGCCAGGCAGGTGCGCCGCGAGGTGGGCCGGGAGAACGCCTTCTTCCTGCACGTCTCGCTCGTGCCCTACATCGGCCCCAGCGGCGAGCTGAAGACCAAGCCGACCCAGCACTCGGTGGCCGCGCTGCGCCAGGTCGGCATCCAGCCCGACGCCATCGTCTGCCGCGCCAGCATGGACATCCCGACCGGGGTCAAGCGCAAGATCGCGCTGATGTGCGACGTGGACGAGGAGGCCGTGATCTCCTGCCCCGACGCCCCGTCCATCTACGACATCCCGAAGGTCATCCACGCAGAAGGCCTTGACGCCTACGTCGTGCGCCGGCTCGGCGTCTCCTTCCGCGACGTGAACTGGACCAAGTGGGACGACCTGCTGGAGCGCGTGCACAGTCCCAAGGAGCAGGTCACGATCGCCCTTGTCGGCAAGTACATCGACCTGCCAGACGCCTACCTGTCGGTCTCTGAAGCGCTGCGCGCGGGCGGCTTCGCCAACTGGGCGAAGGTGAACATCCGCTGGGTGGCCTCCGACAGCTGCGAGACCACTGCCGGCGCGATCGCAGCCCTCGGGGACGTCGACGGCATCTGCGTACCCGGTGGCTTCGGCATCCGCGGCGTCGAGGGCAAGCTCGGCGCCCTCCGCTACGCCCGCGAGAACCAGATGCCGACCCTCGGCCTGTGCCTCGGCCTGCAATGCATGGTGATCGAGGCGGCACGCAACCTGCTGGGGCTGGAGGACGCCGCGTCCACCGAGTTCGAGCCGGAGACCCATGCCCCGGTGATCGCGACCATGGCCGAGCAGGTGGCCATCGTCTCCGGCAAGGGAGACATGGGGGCCACCATGCGGCTGGGCTCCTACCCGGCAGACCTGACCCCAGGCTCGCTCGTTGCCCAGTGCTACGGCTCCACCCGGGTCAGCGAGCGCCACCGGCACCGCTACGAGGTGAACAACGCCTACCGCGACGACCTGGCAGCCAAGGGCCTGCACGTCTCCGGCACCAGCCCGGACGGCAACCTTGTCGAGTTCGTCGAGCTGGACCGCGCGCTGCACCCGTACTACGTCGGCACCCAGGCCCACCCCGAGCTCAAGTCGCGGCCCACCCAGCCGCACCCGCTGTTCGTCGGCCTGATCGAGGCTGCGGTGAAGCGCAAGCTGTCGGCGCGGCTACCCGACGTCGAGGCCTGATCGCCGTGGCCCGGCAACTGGCCCGCTCCGAGGTCGCCGACACCCCGATGGTCTGGCCGGTCGCCGGCCACGTCGTGCTCGGGCACGGGCAGGTCTCCGACTTCGTCAACGACACCGTCGTCACTCCCGACGGCGGCCGGATGGAGCGTCAGTACACCCTGCACCCCGGCGCTGTCGGGGTGATCGCCTGGGACGCCGACGACCGGATCGCCGTCGTCCGGCAGTACCGGCACCCGGTCGGCTTCCAGCTCACCGAGCCGCCCGCCGGCCTGCTCGACGCCGACGGCGAGACCTGGCTGACGGCCGTGCAGCGCGAACTGGCGGAGGAGGCAGGGCTCAGCGCCGACCGGTGGCAGATCCTGGTGGACCTGTTCACCACGCCGGGAGCAAACCAGGAGTCGCTGCGCATCTACCTCGCCCGCGGGCTCAGAGTGACCGCCGCACCGCAAGGCTTCGTCGCCGACCACGAGGAGGCCGATATGGAGGTGTGCTGGGCGGCCCGCGCCGACCTGGTCGACGCCGTGCTGGCTGGCCAGCTGCAGAACCCGACCATGGTCGCCGGTGTGCTCGCCCTCGAAGTGGCGCGCCTTTCGGGTCGCCTTGACGACCTCCGCAGCCCCGAGGCGCCCTGGCCGGCACGGGCAGTCCGCGAGACCCACAACGCCGCCCTGGCCACCCTCGATGGCCACGCCGGTTGAAAAGCTGGTCCGCAGCTACCTGGACCACCTGACCGTCGAGCGTGGCGCCTCACCGAACACCGTCGCCGCCTACCGCCGCGACCTGGCGCGCTACACGGCTTTCCTTGCCGGCCGGGGCATCGTCGATCCGGCGAAGGTGACGGAGGCCGACGTGACGGCTTTCCTTGCCAGCCTGCGGGCCCCCACGGGCGGCCGAGCCCCGCTGTCGGTGGCCAGCGCCACACGGTCGCTGGTCGCTGTCCGGTCGCTGCACAGCTTTGCTGCAGCAGAAGGGCGCACCCCGACCAATCCGGCGGCCGCCGTCCATCCACCAAAAGCCGGCCGCGACCTCCCCAAGGCGCTGGACATCGCGCAGGTGCAGGCGCTGCTCAACACCCCGGACGCCGAGACCCCGATGGGCCTGCGGGACGCAGCCCTGCTCGAACTGCTCTACGGCACCGGAGCGCGGATCTCGGAGGTGCTCGACCTGGACGTCGACGACGTCAGCCCACTGTTGGGCGATCCGGAGGCAGGACTTCGGCTGTTCGGGAAGGGCCGCAAGGAACGGCTCGTGCCGGTGGGCTCGTACGCCCGCAAGGCCGTCGAGGCCTGGCTGGTGCGGGGACGCGCGGCCTTCGCCCAGGCGTCCTCCCGGCCAAGCGCTGCCCTGTTCCTGAACGGCAAGGGGCTGCGGCTCAGCAGGCAGAGCGCCTACGGGGTGATGCAGAAGGCCGCAGCTGCCGCCCACCTCGACCTGGAAGTGTCCCCGCACACCCTGCGGCACTCGTTCGCGACCCATCTCCTCGACGGCGGGGCCGACGTCCGGGTGGTCCAGGAACTGCTGGGGCATGCTTCGGTGACCACCACCCAGATCTACACCCTTGTCACGGTCGAGCACCTGCGCGAGGTGTTCCTTGCCGCCCATCCCCGGGCGCGCTGACAGCACGAGAGCCTAGAGTCAAGCCATGCCTGGTCCGGATCGCCGCACACTGCTGGTCGGGGGGCTCGCCCTCCTTGCTGGCTGTACGGCTTCCGCACCGCCGGTTGTGAGCCCCACCCCCGGCACTGGTTCGCCGTCAGCGACACCCAGCCCGTCCATGATCCCCACCCCAACGCCGACGCCAACACCCACGCCGACGGTCAACGACAACGTTGTGGTGATGACCTACAACATCCTCACCGGTGCGCGCGTCGCGGGCAGCTTCCGCCAGCACGTGCCGAAGGCGGACGTCCGCTTCGCCAGACGGGCCCCCGTCCTCGTGGAATGGATCACCGACGCCGCACCCGACCTGCTGGGCATCCAGGAGAACGAACTGATGGGGCCACCCCTGCACCGGCCGCTGCGAGCCCTGGCGCCGAAGCTGCCCCGTTTTGCCGCTGTCCATGCAGACACCGACGTGCCGATCCTGTTCAGGACGAGCCGGTTCACCCTCAAGGACTCCGGTGTCAGCACCATCTCCACAGCGCACTTTCATCGCATGTGCACCTGGGTGATCCTCACCAGCAAGCGCACCGGCGTCGACGTGCTGGTGGCCAACACACACCTCGACTCCGGCGAGAACCGACGGATCATCCGGATCCGTGAGGCCTCGCTGACCAAGCTGGCCGACGTGGTCCAGCGCATCGATCCCGAAGGGACGCTGCCGCTGATCCTCCTGGGCGACTTCAACACCATCACCCACCGCGTTGAAGGGGAGGGGCTGCCGCACGTGTTCGAGCCGCTGGCGCGGCTCGGCCTCGTCAACAGTCGGTGGATGACCACCAACGACACCAGTACGGTTCCCGGTGCCGCGACGATGAACAGCCTTGGTACACAGGTCGACGGCCGCTGGACCTACGGCGCGATCCGTCACGACGGTTACACCTTCGACTATGTGTGGTGCGGACCCGGGATCTCGGTGCGCAGCTGGCAGGTCTACACGGGTCCCGGCGTGCGGGAACGCCAGGGGCATCCGTTCTTCGCGGCCGGGCCAGTCCCGTCCGACCACTGCCCGGTGCGGGTCGAGGTATCGATCCCGAGCTGACGTGCCTGCCCGGCACGGCGCGTCCGTGCAGACTTGTCGACATTTGGGCGTAGGTTGGTCCGGTGACCAACACCAACGCGCCAGCCCTGATCGAACCCGAGCCGATGGTGGGGGCAGGAGAGACCGGACCGACCGGAAGGCCGATGCCCGACCTGCCGGCGCCGACGCCCCCGGACCCGAGCCACCCCAAGCGCGCGCTGATCATTGCGATGTGCAACCAGAAGGGCGGCGTCGGGAAGACCACGACGACGATCAACCTCGGCGCTGCGCTCGCAGAGACCGGACGCAAGGTGCTGCTGGTCGACTTCGACCCGCAGGGCTCGCTGTCGGTGGGGCTCGGGGTGAACCCGCACACGCTCGACACCAGCATCTACGACCTGCTGCTGAACAAGCGCACCGCCGCGGAGGACGTGATCACCCGGACGGTCGTGCCAGGGCTCGACCTGCTGCCCTCCAACATCGACCTGGCCGCTGCGGAGGTGCAGCTGGTCTCCGAGGTCGCAAGGGAGCAGACGCTGCGCAGGGTGCTCACCAAGGTGCGCCACAGCTACGACATCATCCTGATCGACTGCGCCCCGTCCCTCGGCCTGCTGACCATCAACGCGCTCACCGCGGCCGACAAGGTGCTGGTGCCGCTGGAATGCGAGTTCTTTGCGCTGCGCGGGGTGGCCCTGCTGACCGACACCATCGAAAAGGTGCAGGACCGGCTGAACCCCGAACTGGAGGTGCTCGGGATCGTCGGCACCATGTACGACGCGCGCACCCTGCACAGCAGGGAAGTCCTCGAGCGGGTGGTCGAGGCCTTCGGCGAGACAGTCTTCCACTCGGTGATCCGGCGCACGATCAAGTTCCCCGAGACGCAGGTGGCCGGCGAGCCGATCACCACCTACGCCCCGTCCTCCGCGGGCACTGCGTCCTACCGGCTGCTGGCAAGGGAGGTGCTGTTCCGATGCCCCGGCGCGTAGGCCTCCCCGGCGCTTCCGAGCTGTTCCGGGAGACCTCGGGTCCGGACTTCGTCCGCGACGACGACACCGACGCCGACGACTCCGGACCCCGCACCAGTGGGCGGATCCGGCACGAGGAGAAGATCACGGTGTACGTCAGCAGCGACGAACTGCTGGCGCTCGAGCAGGCAAGGCTCACGCTGCGGGCCCACCACCGCATGGCCGTCGATCGCGGCCGGATCGTGCGGACGGCGATCGCGCTGGCCATGGCGGACCTGGACGCCCGCGGCGCGGATTCCGACCTGGTCCGCGGACTCGGCGAGCCGTGAGCCCGCTCCCGGGAGCAGAAACCGCGGAGTTCAACGTCCACCTCAGCAACTTCACCGGCCCTTTCGACCTGCTCCTGCACCTGATCTCCAAGCACAAGCTGGACGTCACGGAGGTGGCGCTCTCGCAGGTCACCGATGACTTCGTCGCCCACATCAAGCTGGCAACGGCTGCGAACGGCCCTGGCTGGTGGGATCTTGACCAGTCGAGCTCCTTCATCGTCGTTGCAGCGACCCTGCTCGACCTGAAAGCCGCCCGGTTGCTGCCGCAGGGCGAAGTGGACGACGCCGACGACCTGGCCCTCCTGGAGGCCCGCGACCTTCTGTTCGCCCGCCTCCTGCAGTATCGGGCATTCAAGCTGGTCAGCGGCTGGCTGTCCGCGACCCTTGAGGTTCAGGCTCGCCGCCGCCCCCGTCCGGGCGGGCTTGAGGAACGCTTCGCCAAGCTGCTGCCGGACGTGGTGCTGGACGGCTTCGGCGAGGTCATCGCCATCATGGCCGGACGCGCGCTTACTCCCCGGGGCGAGCCGCAGGTATCGCTGACACACCTGCACGCGTCGCTGGTGAGCGTGCGCGAGCAGGCCGACCTCATCGTGCACAAGCTGTTGGCGCACAGCTCGATCACTTTCCGCTCCCTGACCGCCGACGCCGGCGACCGCCTGGTGGTGGTTGCCCGGTTCCTTGCGCTGCTGGATCTGTTCCGGGAGGGCGCGGTGAACTTCGAACAGCTCACCCCCTTGGGCGAGCTCACCGTCCGCTGGCTCGGTGCAGAGGTGGACGCCGACCGGATCGGAGCAGAATACGACGAGACCCCCCAACCACAGGAGAACGAATGAGTGAGATCTCCGGCGCGGTGGAAGCCCTGCTGCTGATGGCGACCGAACCGGTCCCGGCCACAGACCTGGCCGAGGCGGTGGATGTGCCCGTCGCGGAGGTGGAAGAGTGCCTTGCCGGTCTGGCCGCGTTCTACGACAGCACCGGACGTGGCTTCGAGCTGCGCCAGGTGGGTGCAGGCTGGCGCTACTACACCCGCGACGAGCACGCCGACGTGATCGGGCGCTGGCTTCTGGAGGGCCAGCGGGGCACGCTGAGCCAGGCGGCGCTGGAGACGCTGGCCGTGGTCGCCTACCTGCAGCCGATCTCCCGCGGACGGGTCTCCGCTGTGCGTGGGGTGAACGTCGACGGCGTCATCCGCACGCTGGCCACCCGCGACCTGATCGAGGAGGTCGGCCGCGACCCCGAGACCGGGGCCCGCCTGTTCGCCACGACCAGCTACTTCCTGGAGCGGATGGGGCTCACAAGCCTCGACCAGCTGCCGCCGCTGGCCCCCCACCTACCCGACGCCTCGGCGCTGGAGGCAGAACTGATCGGGCTGGCCGGCGTCGGACTGACCGACGCCGGTTTGGCCGGCGCAGGAGAGGGAGCTTCCGAATGAGCCAGCCCGACGGCCCGGAACTGCACGAGGGCATCCGCTTGCAGAAGGTCCTCGCCCAGGCGGGGGTGGCGTCCCGGAGGACAGCGGAGGACCTGATCTACCGCCGCCGCGTCGAGGTCAACGGCGAGGTCGTCACGGAGCAGGGGCGCAGGGTCGACCCGGTGAACGACGTGATCCGCGTGGACGGCAAGCGGATCCCGCCGCAGGCCGCCCACCTGTACGTCGTGCTGAACAAGCCCCGCGGCGTGGTGTCGACGATGGAGGACCCGCACGGGCGCCCGGCCCTGGCAGAGATCGTCCGCACGTTCACCCCGGAGCGCCTGTTCCACGTCGGGCGGCTGGACGCCGAGACCGAGGGCCTGCTGATCCTCACCAATGACGGCAACTTCTCCCAGCGGATGATGCACCCCTCCTTCGAGGTGCCGAAGGTCTACGTCGCGGAGATCGCCGGGGTGATCACCGAGGCGTCACTGAAGAATCTTCGCAAGGGCATCACGCTCGACGACGGGCCGGTGAAGCCCGACAAGGTGGAGCTGCTGCAGCGCGGCACCGACCGCAGCCTTGTGCGGGTCACGCTGCACGAGGGCCGCAACCGCATCGTGCGTCGCATGTTCGACGAGATCGGCCAGCCGGTACGCCAGCTGTCCCGGATCGCGATCGGCCCGGTGCGCCTCGGCGAACTGAAGTCCGGGACGTTGCGGGAGCTGACCCGTGAGGAGCTCGGCGCGCTGCTCGACCTGGTGCAGCTGTAGGTGGAGCGCGTCCTCGGGGTGGAGACCGAATACGGACTCAGCGCCCGTACCGACTCCGGACGGCTGAGCGCTCCCGAGGCGGCGGAAACGCTCTTCCGTCCGGTTGTCGCTGAGCACCGCTCGGCCAACGCCTTCCTCGTCAACGGCGGCCGGCTGTACCTCGACGTCGGCGCCCATCCCGAATACGCGACCCCCGAGTGCCGGACGGCGCGCCAGTTGCTGGTCGCGGAACGGGCAGGCGACGAGATCGTCGCCCGGCTCGCCGCGCGCGCTTCGGAGTTGTCGGCACAGGCCGGCCAGCAGGTGCGCTTCCGGCTCTTCAAGAACAACGTCGACAGTTTCGGCAACTCCTACGGCTGCCACGAGAACTATCTGGTGAGCCGCGACCTCGACCTGGAGGTGGCCGCCGACCTGCTGGCCACCTTCCTGGTGACCAGGCAGGTGATCTGTGGCACCGGGCGGCTGCACCACGGCGAGTTCACGATCAGTCAGCGCGCTGACCACCTGCACGACCAGCTGTCCGCGCTCACAACAAGGGCACGGCCGCTGCTGAACACGAGGGACGAGCCGCTGGCCGACGCCAGCAGGTTCCGCCGGCTGCACGTGCTCGCCGGTGACTCCAACCTGCTTGAACCGTCGGCCTGGTTGAAGGTGGGCAGCCTTGCCGCCGTCCTCGAGTTACTGGACACCCCCACCGGCCCCGACCCGAGGCTGGCCCGGCTGCGGCTTGCCGACCCGGGCTCTGCCCTGAAGCTGGTGGCCCGCGACCCCGGCATCCGCCTCGAGCTCGCGGACGGACGCCACCTGAATGCGATCGAGCTGCAGCGCGCCCACCTGGAACTGGCCACGGTCCACGCCGAACCGGCCCTGGTCGCGCTGTGGTCGCGCGTGCTGGACGCGCTGGCCGACGGCGTCCCCGAGCGCGTCGCCGCCGAGGTGGAGTGGGTCGCCAAGCGCCGGCTGCTGGACGGCTACCGCAGCAGGAACCGGCTGGCGGACAACGACCCGAGGCTCGCGCAGCTCGACCTGGCGTTCCACGAGCTGGGTGGATTGTTCGGCCTGCTGGAGGCCAGGGGAGCTGTGGCCCGGATCACCGATCCGGCAGACGTCGAGGCGGCGCTACGCCAACCACCCACCGGCACGCGGGCGGAGGCACGATCGGCCTTCCTGACTGCGGCTGCCGGCCAAGGGCGCGACCACACCGTCGACTGGCAGACCTGCACCGTCCACGATCTTCCGGGCCCGGACGGGCGGCCGGTGGACCGCAGCGTCGTGCTGGGCGACCCCCTGGCAACAGTCTCCGACGAACTCGACGAGCTGGTAGCAGCAATGTCGGCGCAGCCCCGCGTCCGGGCAACCGGCGGGTTCCGTCCGCCCGCACAGTGAGGTTCGGTATTCTCTCCCGGTGTCCTACTCCCGCCTGATCCCGGCCCTGGCCTGCGTGCTCGCGCTCGCCGCCTGCGGCAGCCCCTCCGCGTCGCCCACCATCACGGCCAGCCCCAGCACCTCAGCGACGCCTTCCGCGTCGGCGACGCCGACGGCCAGCATCGCCGTCTCTGACTCGCTGGACGCGATCAAGGTCACCGGTGCGAAGGGGAAGCTGCCGACGGTCACCATCAAGGCGCCGTTCGCGATCGACAAGACCCGCATGCAGGTGCTGGAAAAGGGCAGCGGCGACAAGGCCGTCGCGGACGGCTACGTGACCGTGAACTACTACGGCGCCCTTGGCCGCACCGGCAAGAAGTTTGAGGAGTCCTTCAGCTCCGGGTCCACAGCGACCTTCCCGCTGGGCCAGGTCATCGCCGGCTTCAAGACCGGGCTCACCGGCCAGCAGGCGGGTAGCCGGGTGCTGATCGCGATGCCCGGTTCCGACGCCTACGACGCCAACCCGACCAGCGGTCCCACCGACTACCAGGTCGGGGACACCCTCGTGTTCGTGGTCGACATCATCTCGGTCTCCGTCGCGGGCCCGACCGGCAAGGCCGTCACCCCGGCCTCGGGCCTGCCGACCGTCAGCGGGGCGAGCAAGCCCACGATCACGATCCCGTCCGGCACCCCGCCCACCAAGATGGTCACCCAGCCGCTCACCGAGGGCACCGGCAACAAGGTCGCAAAGACCGACACGATCATGGCCCGCTACGTGGGCTACTCGTGGAAGACCGGCAAGCTGATCGACGACGGCTTCGACACCCCGACCTCCGGCAAGGTGACCGACCTCATCCCCGGCTGGCAGACCGGGCTTGTCGGCAAGAAGGTCGGCTCGCGCGTGCTGATGGTGCTGCCGCCGGCCGACGGCTTCCCGAACGGCAGCAACAACCCGCCGGTCGAGGCCGGTGACACCGTGGTCTACGTGGTCGACATCCTGTTCTCCTCCGCGTCCGCGTAGCCAGGGGGATCGACGACCCAGGGTTCGCGGGGCACCTGGAGCGGGTCGAACCGCTCCAGCAGTTGCGCGGGCGTCACGGCCTCACCGGGATCGGCGAGGCCCAAGGATCGGGCCAGCAGGCTCAGCACCTCGGCAGGGCCCATGCCCAGGGGAGCTAGGTCGGCGAGGGTGACCGCACCGTCCCGCTTGGCCAGGCGGACGCCGTCGGTGTTGACCGCCAGCGGCACGTGGGCGTAGGCGGGCGCTGCGCCGCCGAGCCGGGTGGCAAGCCAGGCCTGACGCGGGGAGGACGACAAGAGGTCGTCCCCGCGGACCACCTGGTCGACTCCCATCGCTAGGTCGTCCACCACAACGGCGAGGTTGTAGGCCGGCACGCCGTCGTTGCGGACCAGGACGAAATCGTCGACCACTTCGGTCTCCTCACCGGCCCACAGGTCGGTCACGCTGAAGCGCTGGCCGCCGGCTCGCACCCGCAGCGCTGGGCGCCGGGTGGACGCCAACTCCTGCCTGCGGGACGCCGTCAGCCGCAGGCAGGTGCCGGTGTAGGGGCGGTACCCGTCCGCGTGTGGCGCGGAGGGCGCCTCCGCGATCTCCCTGCGGGTGCAGTAGCACTCGTAGGTGTCGAGCCCGGCGACCGCCGCCGAATAGGCGTCGATGCGGGCGGACTGCCACACCACCTCGCCGTCGTGGTCCAGGCCGAGCGCCGCCAGGTCGCGGATCTGCTGCGCTGCCACCTCACCGGCAGCCGCGACCCGCCGGGTGTCGAGGTCCTCGATGCGGAGCCGGAACTCCCGTCCGGCGCTGCGGGCGAGCAGCCAGGCCACCACGGCTGTGCGCAGGTTGCCCAGGTGCAGCGCCGAGGTGGGGCTCGGCGCGAACCGTCCGCCCATATCCCTCCTTGTGCCCACCGCGAACCTCCGCGTTTCAGTCAAGCAGATCCGGTAACGTCAACGACGTGTCGCCCCGCAAATCCGAACGGATCATGAACCTGGCGATCTGCCTGCTCATGGCCCGCCGGTTCATCGAGAAGACCCAGATCCGCCAGGTCGTCGAGGGCTACCACGACCTGTCCGACGCCGCTTTCGAGCGCACCTTCGAGCGGGACAAGGACGAGTTGCGCTCGATGGGGGTGCCGGTGGAGACCGGCCACAACAACCCGCTGTTCCCCGACGAGGTGGGCTACCGGATCCGCCGCAAGGATTTCGAGCTCCCGGCGATCGACTTCGACTCCGCGGAGACCGCGGCCCTCGGACTGGCTGCCACAGTGTGGGAGTCGGCCACCCAGGAGGAGCAGACCGTCTCGGCGCTCGCCAAGCTGCGCGCGGCCGGTGTCGACCCCGACCCGGCCCGGCTGTCCGGCCTCGCGCCGTCGATCGGTGCGCGCGAGCCGGCCTTCGCCAGCATCTGGGCAGCCACTGGCGACCACACCCCGATCCGGTTCAGCTACAAGGGCCAGCCGCGACAGTTGGAACCGTGGGCCATGACGTACCGCCGCGGCGCCTGGTACCTGCTCGGCCGGGACCGGGATCGCGAAGCCCCGCGAATGTTCAAGGTCGCCCGGGTGGACGCCCCCGCGCAGGCCATCGGCAAGGCCGGCAGCTACCAGGTGCCCGACGTCGACCTTGACGCGGCCTGGCGCCGGCTGGAGCCGCGGCAGGCCGACTCCGAGGCGATCGTGGCGATCCGCTCCGGCCGGGCCTCCGAATTGAGGCGCCGCAGCCGTCCAGTTGAGCACGGTGGAACCGTCCCCGCTGGTTACGAGGTGTACCAGGTCGGCTACGCCCGCGCCGCCGACCTCGTGGGGGAGTTGTGCGCGCACGGTGCGGACGCGCTGGTGCTGTCGCCGCTGCGGATCCGTCAGGCTGTCATCACGGAACTGAAGGCCGTCGCAGGGAGCCTGGCATGACCTCCGCGGAGCAGGTCGCCCGGCTGCTGGCGCTGGTGCCCTACCTCCAGTCGCACCCCGACGCGGAGCTCGGCACGACCGCGGAGGTCTTCGGCGTCTCCACCGAGCAACTGCTCGAGGACCTGAACGTGCTCTGGTACTGCGGGCTCCCCGGCGGCATGCCCGGCGACCTGATCGAGATCGACATGGACACCGTCGCGGCCTCCGGCAAGATCCGGCTATCCAACGCGGAGTACCTCGCCCGCCCGATGCGGTTCACCCCCGACGAGGCGATGAGCCTCGTCGTCGCGCTGCGGGCGGTGCGCGAACTCGCCGGCGGGCACCTCGCCCAGGGTGTCGACTCCGCCCTCGCGAAGCTGGAACGCGCCACCGGCGGCACCACCCCGCACGTCGCTGTGGCCGGCGGCTCGGAGGAGATCCGCGAACGCCTCGCCGACGCTGTGACCCAGAAGGTGCTGGTCGAGCTCGACTACACCGGTGCCGGCCTTGCCCCCTCGAGCCCGCGGGTGGCTCCGGCCCAGCTGATCGTCCGCGACGGCTTCGGCTACCTGCAGGCCTGGAGTCTCGAGCGCGGCGCATGGCGGACGTACCGGCTCGACCGGATCAGTGCTGTCCGGGTGACCGCTGAGCCGGTCGGCGACATCGGCGAGCCGCCGGCCTTCGGGCCCGGTTGGCTGGAGCAGCGTCCGGACGCAGCGGAGGTGACACTGCGACTCGCCCCGGAGGCTGCCTGGATCGCTGAGTACCACCCGATCCGAGCGCTGCGGCAGCTGCGGGGGGCGATCGAGGTCGACCTGCTGGTGGCGGATCCGGCGTGGCTGCGGAGCCTGCTGCTGCGCCTGGGTCGCGCAGTGCGGTCCGTCGTGCCTGCCGAGGCGGCCGCCGGCGCCCGTGAGGCGGCAGCGGAAGCGCTTGCCGCCTACGGCGCAGAGTAGGGTTTCACCATGGTCTGGGTCCTGGTCTTCGGCGGCATTGCGCTCGCTGGTCTGGTCATGGTGGCCAGCTACGGCGTTTGGCTGTGGCACAAGGCCTCCGACCTGTTCTCGGAGCTGGAGATGCTCGGCAAGAGGGCATCCGAACTCGCCGAGCTGCTCGAACAGGTCAGGCCGGAACTCCCTGCCCGTCAGGAGAGCTAAGGTAGCCCGGAACGTCCGACTACGAAGGAGACTGGCATGCCGAGTATGGGCGGCTGGGAATGGGTGATTCTGGCCCTGATCGCACTGCTGCTGTTCGGCGGCTCACGGCTCGCCGGGATCGGCAAGAACGCCGGCAAGGCGATCCGGGAGTTCAAGGAGGAGACCGCGACGCTGCGGTCCTCCGTCTCCGACGACCCGGTTCCGCCGGTGACCGCCCAGTCGAGTGGGCAGTCCAGCGTGCAGCCGACCGTGGCGTCGGCGTCGCCGGTGGAGCCTGAGCCGGAAACCGACACCGAGACCAAGTCCTGAACTGGCAGTGGCCAAAGGTAAGGGTCGTTTCGCCTGGCTGAGACCCCCGCGGGGTGCTCCCGGCGGGGTGATGTCGCTTGCCGATCACCTGCGCGAGTTGCGGTACCGGTTCATCGTCGCAGCGATCGCGATCGTGATCGCCAGCAGCTTGGCCGCCATCTGGTACAACCAGCTGTACCTCGTGGTGATGCGGCCCTACCTGATCGCCGTCGACATGCTCAAGGCGAGCAACCCGAACCTCACAGCCTCCACCGTGATCAGCGGCGTGGGCACCCCGATCATGTTGGCCCTCCAGGTCTGCCTGGTGGCGGGGCTGATCGTTGCCGCACCGATCTGGCTGTACCAGCTGTGGGCCTTCATCGTTCCCGCCCTGATGGCCAACGAGAAGAAGTACGCGATGTACTTCCTTGGCGCGGCCATCCCGCTGTTCCTTTTCGGCGTCCTCGTCGGCTACCTGATCATGCCGCAAGGCATTTCGGTGATGTTGTCGTTCACCCCGTCCAGCATTCCGATCACCAACCTGCTGGAGGTCAACGACTTCCTCAAGCTCCAGTTGCAGCTGATGGTCATCTTCGGCCTGGGGTTCCTGATGCCGGTCGTTGTCGTCGGCATCAACCTGATCGGCCTCGTCAGTTCTGCCCAGCTGGCCAAGGCACGCACGTTCGTGATCTTCGGCACCTTCGTGTTCGGCGCGGCCGCGACCCCTTCGACCGACCCGTTCTCGATGTTGGCGTTGGCGCTGCCGATGTCCCTGCTCTACCTCGCGGCCGAGCAGGTCTGCCGGGTCAACGACCGCCGGAAGGCGAAAGCTGCCGCGCTCGAGGCAGTCTGATGCCGCTGCACTACAACGGGCCCACCCTGACGCTTGTGGTGAACCCGGCAGCCGGTGGTGGCCGCGCTCGCCGCCTGCTGCCGAAGGTGACCAGTGCGCTGCTCACTGGTTTGCCGGGGGCGAGCCTTCGGGTGTTCCAGACCAGCACCTACGCAGAGGCCCGGCTCCGCTGCATCGCCGCCGTCGAGCAGGCAAGGCCCGCGATACCGGACCGGATGACCGACTCCCTGCTGGTGATGGGCGGGGACGGGATGATGCACTTGGGCCTCAACGCCTGCGCAGCCTCCGACGTACCGCTGGGACTGATCCCCGCAGGCACGGGCAACGACTTCTGCCGCGGTGTCGGGACGCCGGCAGGCGCTGCGGCAGCCGTCCGCACGATCGTTGCCGGCCACACCCGACGGATCGACCTGATGTCGGTCAGCGGGAGGCTGGCCGGCGGCGCCGAGCACCGCTGGGTGGGTTCGATCGTCTCCACGGGGTACGACGGGAGAGTGAACTACCGCACCAACCAGTTGCGCTGGAGCTTCGGAGGCCTGGCCTACGCCTGGTCAGCCCTTGCGGAGCTCAGCCGGTTCGACCCGTTGCCGTACCGGCTGCTGATCGACGGTGAGCAACGCAACCAGACGGCCATGTTCGTCGCCGTCGGCAATGCTGGCTGGTTCGGCGGCGGCATGCAGGCCTGCCCGGACGCCGACGTGACCGACGGCCTGCTGGACCTGACCGTCATCCACCCCGTGAGCCGGGCGACCCTGCTGCGCCTGCTGCCCGCCATCTACACCGGAAAGTTCGTCCGAGACCCGGCCGTCGAGCTGCTGCGCGCCAGGGAGGTCGTTGTCGACGGCGACGGCCTCTACGCCATGGCCGACGGTGAGGAGCTCGGCGGAGTTCCGCTCACCCTGCGGGCTGTCGGGGATTGCCTCACCATCTACGCACCGGCTCCGGCGGCATGAGCACTGACGCAGCAGTGGCCGAGTTCGCTGCCGGCTACCCGTTCGCGCTCGACGACTACCAGGTGACGGCCTGCGGGCATGTCGCCGATGGACGCGGCGTGCTCGTGGCCGCACCGACCGGTGCCGGCAAGACGGTGGTCGGCGAGTTCGCCGTGTTCCTCGCGCTGCAGACCGGGCGCAAGTGCTTCTACACCACGCCGATCAAGGCCCTCAGCAACCAGAAGTTCCGCGACCTGGTCGAACGCTATGGCGAAGAACGGGTGGGCCTGCTCACGGGAGACACCACCATCAACGGTGAGGCGCAGGTGGTGGTGATGACCACCGAGGTGCTGCGCAACATGCTGTACGCGGGCTCCTCGGCGCTGGCCAACCTCGGCTTCGTCGTGATGGACGAGGTGCACTACCTCGCCGACCGGTTCCGCGGCGCGGTGTGGGAGGAGGTCATCATCTCGCTGGCCGAATCGGTGCAGCTGGTCTCGCTGTCTGCGACCGTCAGCAACGCAGAGGAGTTCGGCGACTGGCTCTCCGAGGTGCGCGGTGGTGTGGAGGTCGTCGTCACCGAACGCCGCCCCGTCCCGCTGTACCAGCACGTGATGGTGGGACGCCGGCTGCTGGAGCTGTTCGAGGGCATGGACGTCAACCCCGAACTGCTGCGGCTGGCCAAGGAGGAATCCCGCGGGCAGCGCGACGACAGCCGCCGTCCGCGGGGACGCAACGGCAACGGACGCCGCGCACCCGCCTACGGCTCAGGACGCTACGGCGGCGGCGCGGCCCGGCAACGGGTGGACGCCGGCCCCACGCTGGTTCCACGCAGGGACGCAACGGTCGAACGGCTCGAGGCGGAGGGCCTGCTGCCGGCGATCTTCTTCATCTTCTCCCGCCAGGGCTGCGACACCGCCGTCGGGCAGCTGATGAACTCGGGCCTGCGGCTCACCACGACAACCGAACGCGCAGCGCTGGCGGAGATCGCCGACCGGCACATCGCAGGGCTGAGCCGCGAGGACCTTGCTGCGCTGGAGTTCGACAGCTTCGCCGCGGCCTTCGGCAACGGCATCGCCGCGCACCACGCCGGGCTGCTGCCCGCCTTCAAGGAGGCCGTGGAGGAGGCGTTCACAGCCGGACTGGTGAAGGTGGTCTTCGCAACGGAGACCCTTGCCCTCGGCATCAACATGCCGGCCCGCAGCGTCGTACTCGAGAAGCTCGTGAAGTACAACGGCGAGACCCACGCCGACATCACGGCAGGGGAGTACACGCAGCTGACCGGACGCGCGGGGCGCCGGGGCATCGATGTCGAGGGCCACGCCGTGGTCTGCTGGCAGCCGGGACTCGACCCGCGGGCGCTGGCCGGGCTCGCTGCCCGCCGCACCTACCCGCTGCGCTCGTCCTTCCAGCCCACCTACAACATGGCCGTGAACCTTGTCGCAACCGTTGGCAGGGAACGGGCGAGGGGGCTGCTGGAGCAATCGTTCGCGCAGTTCCAGTCCGATCGTTCTGTCGTGGGTCTCTCCCGGGGCATCGCAGCCAACCACGAGCGGATCGCCACCGACTGGGCGAAGGCAGGCTGCACTCTGGGTGACGCTGAGGACTACTTCCGGTTGCGGTCAAGGATCTCCGCAGCCGAGGCAGAGGCCGCGCGCGACCGGCGCGCCGACCGCAGGGCAGAATCCATCGAGGCGCTAGGGACGCTGCGTCCCGGCGACATCATCGACATCCCCGGCCGACGGCACCGCGCCTGGGCGGTCGTCGTAGACCCGGGCATTGGCCCGGACGGCCCGCAGCCCACCGTCCTCACCGCCGACCGGCAGCTGAAGAAGTTGACGGCATACGACTTCCCGCAGCCGCCCGTCGTCGCGTTGCGGATGAAGGTGCCCAAGCACTTCGACAGCCGCTCGGCAGCATTTCGGCGCAACCTTGCCGCCGCGCTGGAAGCAAAGCTGCGCAGCGAGCCGATCGAGGCGCCCGGTTCCGCCGACGCTGCCGACGCCGATGCCATGGCCCGGGTTGCAGAACTCCGACAAGAGCTGCGCAACCACCCCGTCCATGCCTGCCCGGACCGCGAGGAGCACGCCCGCCACGCAGAGGCAGCGTTGCGCCTGGAGCGCGACACCGCCACCCTGCAACGCCAGGCCGACCGGCGCACCAACACCATCGCTGTGCGCTTCGACCGGATCTGCGCGGTGCTGGAGTCGATGGGCTACCTCAGCGCCGACGGCGGCACGGCCGTCACGGAGGCTGGCCGGATGCTGTCCCAGATCTACTCCGAGCTCGACCTGGTCACCGCCGAGGCTGTGCAGGAAGGCATCTTCGACGGGCTCACGGCGCCCCAATTGGCGGCGGTGCTGTCCAGCCTCGTGTTCGAGTCCCGCGGAGACCGTCGTGCGCCGTCCCGCATGCCCGACCGCCGCTCCGAAAACGCCCAGATGGCGCTGCGCGGCATCTGGAGGCAGGTGTCGCTGGCCGAACGTGACCATCGGCTGCCGAGCCACACCGAGCCGGACATCGGCTTCGCTGAGGCGATTCACGCCTGGGCGGCCGGTGCCGACCTGGCCGAGGTGCTCTACCGCTCGTCCCTGACCGCCGGCGACTTCGTCCGCTGGGCCCGACAAGTGGTGGACGCGGCCGGGCAGCTCGCCCAGGCCGTCGGTCCCGGCGAGCTGAGGACGGTGTGCCGCGAGCTGATCGCCGGCGTCCGCCGCGGTGTGGTGGACGCAGCCCCGCTCGAGGATTGAGCGTCGCCTAATCTGAGGCCATGTCGCTCGCCATCCGCGTGATCCCCTGCCTGGACGTCCACGACGGACGGGTGGTGAAGGGCGTCAACTTCCGCAACCTGCGCGATGCCGGCGACCCGGTCGCCCTCGCTGCGGCCTACGGCGCAGAGGGTGCCGACGAACTGGTGTTCCTCGACATCTCCGCTTCCTCCGAAGGACGGGCCACCACGTTCGACATGGTGCGCCGCACGGCGGAGACCGTGTTCATCCCGCTGTGCGTGGGCGGGGGAGTGCGGGGCGTCGAAGATGTGGACATCCTGCTGCGCACGGGGGCGGACAAGGTGGGCATCAACACCGGTGCAATCACCCGTCCGGAGGCCATTGACGAGATTGCCCGGCGGTTCGGCAACCAGGTACTTGTGCTCTCGCTGGACGCTCGGCGCGAGCCCGGGCGTCCGTCCGGCTTCGGAGTGACCACGCACGGCGGACGAACCTCCGCCGGCCTGGACGCGATCGAGTGGGTTCGCGAGGCCGTCGATCGTGGGGCTGGGGAGGTGCTGCTGAACTCGATGGACGCCGACGGCACCACCAGCGGTTTCGACACCGAAATGATCGAGGCGGTGAAGGCAGTGGTCGATGTGCCGGTGATCGCCTCCGGCGGGGCCGGCTCCGTTGCCGACTTCGTCGCTGCTGCCAACGCCGGAGCCGACGCTGTCCTCGCGGCGAGCGTGTTCCACTACGGCACGGTGACCATCGCAGAAGTCAAGGCCGGCCTCGCAGACGCCGGCTTCGCCGTACGCTGACGCCATGAGCTGCCTGTTCTGTGCGATCGTCGCCGGCGACATCCCGTCCCGTCAGGTCTATGCCGACGACCACGCCATAGCGTTCCTCGACATCACCCCCTGGCACGTGGGTCACACGCTGGTGGTGCCTCGCCGCCACGTCGACGACCTGCTCGGCGAGCCCGAAGCGCTCACCGAGATCGTGCCGGCGATCAATGCCGCCTCACGCCTCCTGGTGGAGCGGCTGGCCGCCGACGGGTTGAACCTTGTCAGCAGCACCGGGGTCGCGGCCGGGCAGGAGGTCTTCCACTTCCACGTCCACCTCGTACCGCGGTTCGCCCATCGCGCCGGATTGCGGGAGTTGTTCGTGCACGAGCCCAACGTCGACCTCGACCGGGTGCACCGCCAGCTCGTCGGCGATCAGCCGTAGCTGACGACACAGCCGCCGGAGGTGGGGCAGGCGATCCGTCCCAACTGGAAGTCCGCGGACGTCTGAGTCTCAGAGGTGACCACGTCGGTCTTCGGGAAGCCGAGCTTCGAGGTGGCCCCGCCCAGGTCGTTGTACGCCGTGCGGACGGCCCCGGTGAGCAGTTGGCTCCCGGTGTCGGGCGACCACCACAGGTCGGCATTGGGGAACGCCAGCACAGAGCCGCCGGCCACGACCTTCTCGGCGGCGGTTGGGGTGCCGAGGTTGCTGGCGCTGCCACCGAGAGCCTGCCAGTGCAGGTAGTTCGCCGTTGTGGTCGCCGGATCGCTGCCGCCGACGAGCTTGAACAAGCGCTCCTTGAGTCCGAACTTGCTCTTGAACGACGCGCCGGTCACCGTGACGGAACCCTTGCTGCCGGTGATCTTGACCTTCTCGACGCGGCCGCCGTACGTGCCGTCCCCGTCGCGGTCGGTGATCTGCACCGACTTCAGGGTGCCGATGCTGGAGTAGGACTTCTGGATCTTCGACGAGCTGAGCGTGACCGACCAGGTCTGGTCCCGCTTGACGCCGTCGTAGGGATCCTTCTTCGCCTTCAGGTACGGGTAGTCGGCCCCGCCGGAGGCGGACCAGCCGCCGTTGGAGGAGGAGAACATCGTCAAAGCCAGCTGATCCTTGTACTCGACCACCTTGTTGGCGGTGCCGCTGATCGCCTTGTCGCTGGCGGTCTGCTCGACGGCGACACCCCGGTAGACCTGGCAGGCGGTGGTGTCGCACAGGTCGTAAATGGCACCGGACGCGACCACGGAGCGCAGTTTCGCAGCGTAAGTGCGGGCCGCGACGGCCTGCGCTTTGAGCGCCTCGGCCGACCAGGACGCCGGCATCTCGGACGGGACGACGCCACGCAGGTAGGTCTCCATCGAGACATGGTTCACCGTCCTGCCGCCGCCGCCGTAGAAGCGCAGGGCGAGCTTGCCGCGGTAGGTGCGGGTGTCGCCGTTTGGCATGGCCAGCAACACCTTCCCGGTCTTGCTGTTCTGCACATACCAGACCCGCTTCGGGTCGAGCTTGGTCTTGTAGGTCGTGTACTTTCCGGCGGGGTTGCGGTAGGCCAGCACCCGCTTCTCATGGGAGCGGCTGATGCGCCACTTCTTGTACTTGGAGCCCGTCGGCAGGGTGAGGCTGACTCCCTTCGAGTCGACCACCTTCTGGCCGGCGACCGGGCGCACGGCGAGGGACTTGTCGTTGTCCGCGGTGATCCAGACCCGGATGGTGTTGCCGCTGGGCAGCACGTCGAGCTTTGTCCCCGGGTAGTAGAACCCGATGATCTCGGCGTAGTCGAGGCCCTTGGTCGCTGCGCCGTTCGCGCCGTACTGCGACATGCCCTTGCCGTGTCCCCAGCCTGCACCGACGATGCTGATCGCAGAGCCTTTGGGGGAGACGGCGGCGTCGGCGTGCGCGGGGACGGCGGAGCCGACCGCACCTGCGGTCAGGGCTACCGCACCGAGGGCAGCGGTCACTGCCTTCCGGAGGGCTTTCGGCAGTGGGAAGGTGGGCATCGGGGGGAATTCCCTTCGGTTGCTTACGGCTAAGTCATGGTCGCCCACGGGTTGCGTCCGTTGCCAGTTCGAGGCTGAGAAACCCTCAGAGTCGAAGGTGCAGGTTGAGCCTTGGGCACCGCGGCGACCACCATGTGGAATCAGTGGCCCACGTGTTGACATGGGTGGGGCTGGGGCGGGAACCTTGTGCTGTGCGGAACATCGTCCTCGTAGTTAGCCGGCGTGTCGGCTGAGATCCTTCTCAATCCCGACGCGCTCCCTCGCCTGCCTTCGCAGCGGGGGTTTTTTTCTGCTTCCGTACGCCCAGCTTCAACGAAGAGAGGTAAAGATGCCCGGGGAGTCACCGAGAACAATGACTGGGGCCCAGTCTCTGGTGGAGTCGCTCGAGCGCGTCGGGGTCGAGGTCATCTTCGGCATCCCGGGCGGGGCCATCCTGCCCGCCTACGACCCGCTGTACGACTCGAAGATTCGGCACATCCTGGTACGCCACGAGCAGGGTGCTGGCCACGCCGCCGAGGGCTACGCCCACGTCACCGGCGGGGTCGGGGTCTGCATGGCCACCTCTGGACCGGGCGCTACCAACCTCGTGACCGCGATCGCCGACGCCTACATGGATTCGGTGCCGATCGTCGCAATCACCGGTCAGGTGGCGAGCAAGTCGATCGGTACCGACGCCTTCCAGGAGGCCGACATCCGCGGCATCACCTTCCCGATCACCAAGCACAGCTTCCTGATCACCGACCCGCTGGAGATCCCGCACGCGATCGCGGCAGCCTTCCACCTTGCCCGGACGGGGCGTCCCGGCCCGGTGCTGGTGGACATCGCGAAGGATGCTCTCTCCGCCCAGACCGAGTTCGTCTGGCCCGAGGAGCTCGACTTGCCGGGCTACCACCCGGTCGAGAAGCCGCACAGCAAGCAGATCCGCGAAGCTGCTCGGCTGATCGCCGCTGCCCAGCGTCCGGTGCTCTACGTCGGTGGCGGCGTGAACCGCGCCCGGGCGTGGGACGGGCTTGCCGAGATGGTGAAGCTCACCGGCATCCCGGTGGTGACAACCCTGATGGCCCGGGGTGCGATCCCGGATAGCCACGAGCTGAACATGGGCATGCCGGGCATGCATGGCAGCGTTGCCGCCGTCGGAGCCCTGCAGCGCTCCGACCTGCTGATCACCCTTGGTGCGAGGTTTGACGACCGGGTGACCGGCAAGCTCGACTCTTTCGCTCCGGGCGCGAAGGTGATCCACGCCGACATCGACCCGGCGGAGATCTCCAAGAACCGGGTGGCGGACGTGCCGATCGTCGGTGACCTCGCCGAGGTGATCAGCGACCTGAACCTGGCGCTGCGCGACGTCGACCTGCCGGACTACAGCGCGTGGGTGGGGTACCTCCAGGGGCTGCGGACCCGCTACACGGTGACCGAGTTCGAGCCGACGTCCGACGGGCTGCTCAGCCCGGAATACGTCATCAAGCGGATTGGCGAGATCGCCGGGCCCGACGCCACGTTCGTCACCGGGGTTGGCCAGCACCAGATGTGGGCCGCCCACCTGCTGCCGCACGAACGGCCCAACCGATTCCTCACCTCCGGCGGCGCGGGCACCATGGGGTACGGCGTCCCCGCTGCGATGGGGGCTCAGGTCGGCCTCCCCGGCACGGTGGTGTGGGGCATCGACGGCGACGGCTGTTTCCAGATGACCAACCAGGAGTTGGTCACCTGCTCGCTGGAGGGCATCCCGATCAAGATCGCCGTGATCAACAACCGCAGCCTCGGCATGGTGCGCCAGTGGCAGACCCTGTTCTACGGGGAGCGCTACTCCAACACCAACCTGCAGTCCCATCGGGTGCCGGACTTCCCGAAGCTGGCCGAAGCCATGGGTGCTGTCGGGCTGCGGGCGGAGACCCCCGAAGAGGTCGACCAGGTGATCGCGGAGGCGATGGCCATCAACGACCGTCCGGTGGTGGTGGAGTTCGTGGTCCACAAGGACGCCATGATCTGGCCGATGGTTGCCGCTGGTACAAGCAATGACGACATCAAGATCGCCCGGGACCTCGCTCCCGCGTGGGAGGGGGAGGACCTGTGAACAAGCACACCCTGAGCGTGCTGGTCGAGAACAAGCCGGGTGTCCTGGCGCGGATCGCCGGCCTGTTCGCCCGCCGCGGCTACAACATCGAGTCCCTTGCCGTGGGTCCGACCGAGAACGAGGACTTCTCCCGGATCACCGTCCAGGTGGCCGTGGACAGCCAGCAGGTGCTGGAGCAGATCGTGAAGCAGCTCAACAAGCTGATCGAGGTGCTCAAGATCGTCGAGCTGGAGCCTTCCGCCTCCGTGAGCCGCGAGCTGATGCTGATCAAGCTCAAGGCCGACCCCGCCTCCCGCAGCCAGATCATCGAGATCGTCCAGCTGTTCCGGGGCAAGACCATCGACGTCCACAACGACTCCATGACCATCGAGGCCACCGGTTCGCCTGACAAACTGGAAGCCTTGTTGGAGATGCTCAAGCCCTA
>Ga0209745_1000228_pt1 | contig 32811 bp, 31 predicted proteins | sample BarGraNGADG00312_FD_184495 | JGI IMG/M metagenome (GOLD analysis project Ga0209745, IMG submission 184495) | Arctic peat soil microbial communities from Barrow, Alaska - Barrow Graham LP Ref core NGADG0004-312 (SPAdes) (version 2) | ecosystem: Environmental > Terrestrial > Soil > Wetlands > Peat... | reverse complement strand
GGTGCCAACCAGCCTCCGGCGGCACCGCGACGACGCCGGGGCTCACCACAGCTGACCATTCAGGGCGGTTGCGCCCTGCAGAACGAAAGGGTTTTGACGTGGCAGTCACGATCAAGCCGCTCGAGGATCGCATCCTCGTCCAGCCGCTGGAGGCCGAGCAGACCACCGCTTCCGGCCTGGTCATCCCCGATACCGCCAAGGAGAAGCCGCAGGAGGGCAAGGTGCTCGCCACCGGCCCCGGTCGCATCGACGACAACGGCAACCGCGTCCCGCTCGACGTCGCCGAGGGTGACGTCGTCATCTTCAGCAAGTACGGCGGCACCGAGGTGAAGTACGACGGGCAGGAGTACCTGTTGCTCAACGCCCGCGACATCCTCGCCGTCGTCACCAAGTAAGGAACCGATACATGCCAAAGATCCTTCAGTTTGACGAGGAGGCGCGGCGCTCGCTCGAGCGCGGCGTCGACATCCTCGCCAACACCGTGAAGGTGACGCTCGGCCCGAAGGGTCGCTACGTCGTCCTCGACAAGAAGTGGGGTGCGCCGACCATCACCAACGACGGCGTCACCGTCGCCAAGGAGGTCGAGCTCTCCGATCCGTTCGAGAACCTCGGCGCCCAGCTCGCCAAAGAGGTGGCCACCAAGACCAATGACGTGGCCGGCGATGGCACCACCACCGCCACCGTGCTCGCTCAGGCTCTCGTCCACGAGGGCTTGCGTGCGGTCGCGTCCGGCGCCAACCCGATCGCCCTCAAGCGGGGCATCGACGCGGCCGTCGAGGCCGTTGTCACCGAGCTGCGCAGGCTTGCCCGCGACATCGAGACCACCGACGACATGGCCCACGTGGCCACGATCTCGGCTCGTGACGAGCAGATCGGCGCCCTCATCGCCAGCGCGTTCGACAAGGTCGGCAAGGACGGCGTCATCACCGTCGACGAGTCCCAGACCTTCGGCACAGAGCTGGAGTTCACCGAGGGCATGCAGTTCGACAAGGGCTACCTCTCCCCGTACTTCGTGAGCGATCCGGAGCGCATGGAGGCTGTCCTCGACGACCCGTACATCCTGATCAACCAGGGCAAGATCTCCTCGATGAACGACCTGCTGCCGCTGCTGGAGAAGGTCATCGGCGCCGCCGGCACCCTGTTCATCGTTGCCGAGGACGTGGACGGCGAAGCGCTGTCGACGCTGGTCGTGAACAAGATCAAGGGCACCTTCACCTCGGTCGCAGTGAAGGCTCCGGCCTTCGGTGACCGTCGCAAGGCGATGCTGGAGGACATTGCGATCCTCACCGGCGCCAGGGTGGTTGCTCCCGAGGTGGGCCTCAAGCTCGACCAGGTCGGTCTCGACGTGCTCGGACGGGCGCGTCGGATCGTTGTCACCAAGGACAACACGACCATCGTCGAGGGTGCCGGCAAGTCCGAAGAGGTCGCTGGTCGGGTCGCGCAGCTGCGCGCCGAGATCGAGCGCACCGACTCGGACTGGGATCGGGAGAAGCTGCAGGAACGGGTTGCAAAGCTCGCCGGTGGCGTCTGCGTGATCCAGGTCGGTGCTGCCACAGAGGTGGAGCTGAAGGAGAAGAAGCACCGCATCGAAGATGCTGTCTCCGCAACCCGTGCAGCCATCGAGGAGGGCATCGTCGCCGGTGGCGGCTCCGCCCTCGTCCACGCCGCCCGGGTGCTGGTCGACGGTCTCGGCCTCGAAGGGGACGAGAAGACCGGCGTCAGCATCGTGGCGAAGGCCGTCGGTGAGCCGCTTCGCTGGATCGCAGAGAACGGCGGCGAGCCGGGTCTTGTCATCGTCTACAAGGTGGCGGAGATGGAGCCGGGACACGGCTACAACGCTGCCACAGGTGAGTACGTCGACCTGGTTGCTGCGGGCATCATCGATCCTGTCAAGGTCACGCGTTCTGCGCTGGCCAACGCCGCTTCGATCGCTGCCCTGCTGCTCACCACCGAGACCTCGGTGGTCGAGAAGCCGGCAGATGACGAAGACGATCACAGTCACGGGCACAGCCACAACCACTGAGCCCTGAAGCACAGCGGCCCCAGCCCCCTCACGGGGGCTGGGGCTTTTACCTTTCCGCTTGGCTGGAGGTCTGCTGGGGGTTGGCTGCAGGCAGGCTGCGGGTTTGCTGGAGGTTGGCCGATTCCCGCTGCGGAGGTCGTCGCAGCCCCTCAGGATGGGGTCATCCACCACTACTGAGGAGAGATGACAGCCATGCACAAGACCCTCCAGATCGCAGCCTTCGCCGTCCTCGGCACCGGACTCGGCGTGCTCATCGCACTGCCCGCCAGCGCTGAAACCACCACCCCGACGCCGACCCCGGCGACCTACACCTGCCACGGCCTCAAGGCCACGATCGTCGGCACCGATGCCGCCGACACCATCACCGGCACCGACAGCCACGACGTGATCGTCGCGCTCGGCGGCGACGATGTCATCGACGGCCTCGGGGGCAACGACGTCATCTGCGCCGGCACGGGCAATGACTCCGTCGTCGGCGGCAACGGCCGCGACTGGATCCACGGTGGCCACGGCGATGACCTGCTCTCCGGCGGTGGCGGCGATGACCGGGTCTGGGGCGGCCCGGGCAGCGACAGGGTGTTCGGCGAGGACGGCTATGACGTGGTCGCCGGGGGCGACGGCCGCGACATCGTCATCGGCGGCAACGGCAATGACAAGGTCTACGGCGGTGCAGGCAACGACCACCTCCTTGGTGGCACCGGCCGTGACCGGCTCTTCGGCGAGCAGGGCCGCGACCTGCTCGAGGGTGACCTGGGTCGCGACGTGGTCCGCGGTGGCCGCAACGCCGATCTCGAGTTCCAGGGCAGCGCCCCAACGGCGGTCGTGGCCGCGTGGTACGCCGCCCACGGCCCCAAGCTCACCGTCTGAGCGCCGTCCCCTTCCCGACTTGTCAGAATCTCATTCGGCTATGGGCGCATGAGATTCTGACAAGTCGGGTGCGGAGGGTTCCTGGCCCAGGCGCTTGCGGGCGATGGCGCGCCAGCCGATGAGGAAGATCGCGAGGGTGATGCCGCCGACGACGACGAACCCCAGTGCTGTGGAGCCTCCTGCAGCCACCCGCAGCGCCATCCCGCCGACGAGGGTCACCACCCAGACGAACAGGCCCTGCACCCACCACGGCCAGCTACGCCAGGACGCGACAACCGAACCCAGCGCCACGGACACGACGAAGGGCCACGCTGTCGTGGCGACGCCAGGAAGGTCGAGGGACTCGGCGTGGCTCGCCCGTCCGATGACGGCGAAGACTCCGACGAGCACGATGTCGACCGCGAGGCTGCCAAGGATGCGCATGCCCTGACCCTAGCCGCCGGATCATCCTCCAGGATGATGACGTTCGCCGGCGGGGATGACGCGACGTGCCCGGGGGTCTCAATAGGTTGGTCGCATGAGCGACAACCACCCTCCCTCGGGAAACGGTCCGGCGCCGGGCATCGAAGCCATCGGCCTGAAGCGTGCCTTCGGCGAGGTTCGGGCCGTTGACGGGATCACATTCACGGCCCCTGCGTCAGCGGTCACCGCCCTGATCGGGCCCAACGGGTCGGGCAAGACCACTTTGCTCCTGCTGCTGGCCGGCCTGCTCCAGGCAGACGCCGGACGCGCCAACATCGCCGGCTTCGACGTTGCAACGGACAACCTTGAGGCCCGCTCGCGGGTGGGCTGGATGCCGGACGCCTTCGGCACCTGGGACGCGCTCACCTGCACCGAGATCCTCGCCACCTTCGCCCACGCCTACGGGATCGACCGTAAGGCCAGCCCCGCCCGGGTCTCCGCCATGCTCGACCGCGTGCACCTGGGTGAGTTCGCCGCCCGGCCCGCGCGGGTGCTGAGCCGCGGCCAGAAGCAGCGGCTCGGCCTTGCCCGTGCCCTCATCCACGACCCCGACGTGCTGCTGCTCGACGAGCCAGCGTCCGGGCTCGACCCGCGCAGCCGCATCGAGTTGCGCGACCTGCTGCGCGAACTCGCCCATGACGGCAAGACCGTGCTGGTCTCCTCCCACGTCCTCTCCGAGCTCGAGGAGGTCTACGACCAGGCCGTGTTCCTCTCCCGCGGACGCACGGTCGACACCTCCGCGCAGCCTTTGGAGGCCGTCAAGCGCGGCTGGCGCCTGGACGCCACCGACCCGGTGGGGCTGCGCACGTTCCTCGACGCCGTTGGCATCCCGTGGACCGGCCAGCCGAATGGCGAGGTGATCGTGCAACTCGCCGGCTACGAGTCGGCCCGTGAACTGATCCGCGCCGCCGTCGGCGCCGACGTCCCGCTGCACACCATCACCCCGGTGGCCGGACGCCTCGAGGAGACCTACCTTTCGCTGAACGAGGAGCGGTCATGAACGCCTGGCGGCTGTCGGTGAACGGCCTGCGGACCGTCACGGAGCTGGAACTCAAGCAGCGCATCCGTTCGCGCCGCTGGATCACAGCCCTCGTGGTGTGGTTTCTCGTGATCGGGGCCATCACGTCGCTGGTCATCCTTGCGACATCGCGAATCATGGGCGTCGACGGCAACAACCAGAACCCCGGGCCGATGGCATTCGCCCTCAACGTCTTCTTCGTCCTCGGCATGGGCCTGATCATCGCCCCGTCGTTCACCGCCACCTCGATCAACGGCGACCGCGGCGCCGGCACCCTCGCCACCCTGCAGGCCACCCGGCTCAGCGCTGCGGAGATCGCCATCGGCAAGCTGCTGGCCGCCTGGCTGACCGCGCTGGTGTTCCTCGTCGTCGGCCTGCCGTTCATCGCGTGGTCGATGGTCTCCGGCTCGATCTCGCTGTGGCAGGTGGTTGCCTGCTTCGCCGTGGTCTTCATGCTGGTCGCGGTGGTGTGCGCGATCGGCCTGGGCTGGTCGGCGCTGCTGTCCCGCCCGGCCGGCTCGACCGTGATGACCTACCTCTCTGTCGTAGCCCTCACCGTCATCAGCACGTTCGTGTTGCTTCTGATGTCGCCGCTCGTGCGCAGCACCGACGGGGTGCGCGTCTGGGGGATCCCTGACGGCGTCCAGGCCGAGTACCAGGCCAAGATCGACCAGTACTGGGCGACCCACACCGACGGCGACGTAGGCGGCCTGCCCGAGCCGCCCATCGACAAGTGCACCTGGAACACGCAGACGCAGCAGAACGTGCACCTCGAGCGGGTCTGGTGGATCACGGTGATCAACCCGTTCGTTGTCGTCGCCGACGCCGCGCCGTTGCCCGAAAGCGCCTACTCGGACCTCAGCGGGTACGCGTCATCGGCAGCCGACCCGCTGGCGATGATCCGCCTGGGCGTGCGGATGATGTCGATGCCACCGGAAACCGAGCGCGACGACTGCATTCAGCTCTACGCGATGAGCAACTACTACCGCGTGGACTACGACTCCGACGGCACGCCCCACATCACAACGGCCTCGGGGAACCCCGTGGACATCCACAGCCCGGTCAAACGGCGCCCGATCACGATCGACTCACCGATCTGGCCGTGGGGCCTGGGGGCGAACCTGCTGATCGGGGCGACCTTCCTCTGGGTGGCGATCCGCCGACTGAAGGTGCCCTACGGCCAGCTTCCCAGCGGCACCCGTGTGGCGTGAGCGTTGCGGTTCACCCCCCGCTGCGCGAAGCGGCAGGGTGAGCTCGACCCGGCCACCCGGCTCACCGGGGGCCGACGTGCGCAGGCTGCCACCGACCTTCGCGAGCACCCGCCCGACGATCTGAAGGCCGAAGCCGGACGATCCCTGGCGCGGCTGGCCGGGCGTCGCCGTGAACCCTGGACCATCGTCGGCAACAACCAGCAGGGCGGACGTGCCGGCGCGGGTGAGGGTCACACCGAGACCGACGCCGTCGCTGGTGTGGGCGAAGACGTTGTCGATGCAGATGTCCACGAGGTCGCCCAGGTCCGTAGCGCCGAGGGCCACCCGCACGGGCGCGGTCGGAAGGGCCACACGCAGCGCGCGGTCCTGGTCCTCGGCCAGCGGCGTCCAGTAGGCGACCCGCGCTGCCGTCACAGCCACGGCGTCGCAGTCGGCGGGCAGGTCCTCACGCACTGGACGCCGGGCCTCCCGCACCAGGTCGTCGATCGCAGCCTGCAGCAGCCCGACGAGGCGTCCGAGCTCTGCGCGCGACTCGGCGTCGGGCACGTTCTCGCTCTCCAGCCGCAGCGCCGTCACGGGCGTGCGGAGCCGGTGGGCCAGCTCCCGCACCGCCTCCCGCTCGATGACCAGCAGTTCCTCGATGCGCACAGCCAGGCCGTTCAGCGCCTCGCCGAGTTCGACGGTCTCGGGTGGCCCGTCGAGGGGTGCGCGTGCGTACAGTTCGCCTGCCCGCAGTCGGTGGGCGGTGCGGGCGACGGCCAGCACAGGGCGGCTCACCTGGCGTCCCACCTGTGCGGCAACCACGACCGACAGCCCGGCGAGCACAAGGCCGAGCCCGATGATGCTGGCCCAGGCCAGCGGGACGCCTTCCGAGAGCTGCTCCGGCGTCATCGTGGCGCGCGTAACTGCGACCCCGCCGTCAACGAGGATGGGCACGTACACCTGCCCCCCGGAGGCGTCGCGCACGGAGAACGCCTCCCCACCCTTCGCCCGCTGGTATGACGGGTCATCCGCTGCATCCGGCCAAGGGGCGCCGAGGACGGTGCCGTCGGCGAGGACGACGCTGGTCGCGGCGGCCGAGCCGGCAAGGGTGGGCTGCAGCAGGGCTGCCAGCTGCGGGTCGTCGTGGAGGCTGGAGACCACCACCGCGACCGTGTTCGCCTGCTGGCTTGCCACGGCCATGCCTCGATCCGAGGCCAGCGTCTGCACCAGCAACAGCAGCGGGATCACGAAGGACGCGACGATCGCCGTGCTGACCACAGCGACGAGGACGCTGACCTGACGCCGCACCTCAGTGCTCGGTCCCGGGGTCGACCAGCCGGACGCCGACACCTCGCACCGTCTGCAGGTAGCGCGGTTCCGCAGCGGTTTCACCGAGCTTGCGCCGCAACCAGCTGAGGTGCACGTCGACCGTCCGGTCGCCGCCGCCGAAGGGCAGCTGCCACACCTCGGAGAGCAGTTCCCGCTTCGTCACCACTTCGCCGAGCCGGTTCGCGAGCACCCACAGCAGGTCGTATTCCTTGCGCGAGAGGTCCACCTGCTGGCCTCCCAGCTGCACGGTCCGGGCAGCCGGCTCGATCACAAGCTCACCGATCCGCAGCTCCTGGGCCGGGCGCTGGCCGGGATCGGTACGGCGCAGGACGGCCCGGATGCGGGCGGCCAGCTGGTCGGTGCCGAACGGCTTGGCGAGGTAGTCGTCCGCACCCGCGTCGAGTGCCCGCACCACGGATGAGTCATCGTCCTGGGCGGTGATGATGATCACCGGCACGGAACTCACCCCGCGCAGCATCTCCAGGACCTGCTGGCCACCGATGTCGGGCAGTCCCAGGTCGAGGAGCACCACCTGCGGCTCGTCCCTGACGGCCTGGGCGAGCCCCGAGGCGCCCTCGGTGGCGATGGTGACCACGTGCCCCAGCGCGGTCAGGTTCCGGCGGAGCAGCCGGCCGATCTCCGGATCGTCCTCCACCACCAGTACGCGCGTCATGGCCGTAACGTACTCCCGCCGACGCCGCCGGGTCGGGTGACATGATGGGAACGTGCCCTTTCGAAGCGTCGTAGCCGTCTCCGGCGTGTGGGTGATCACCGTCGCCGCGGCGTCAGCCCTCACCTGGAGCGTGATTTCGCTCGCCGGCGCACGCGTGGGGGAGCCTGCTGTGGTCGCCATCCCGACGCCGGTGGCGTCCGCCAGCCCGGGGCGCAACCCGGCGACCTGGAGCGGGCCGGACGGCAAAGTCACGGCCCGCTGCCGGGACGGGGCCATTTCGCTCGTCGCTGCGACACCATCGGACGGCTTCGGCGTCGACGTGAAGGACCGCGGGCCCACCCAGCTCCTGCTGGAGTTCGAGCGCAAGGACGACGCTGGGGAGACCCGGGTACGCGCGACCTGCGTGGACGGCAGCCCGGTCTTCACAAGGGAGTGACGGCCTAGCTGTTACCACCCGGACGGGCGAGACCCGACTCGTAGGCAGCCACCACCGCCTGCACCCGGTCGCGCACCCCGAGCTTGGCCAGCACGCGACGCACGTGCGTCTTGACCGTGGTTTCGGCGAGGAAAAGGCTCGCCGAGATTTCCGCGTTGGACTGCCCGCGGGCGATCAGCTCCAGCACCTCGCGCTCCCGCTCGGTGAGGGTGCCGAGACGAGGATCCTCGGTCTCTGGCACCTCTGTGCCCACCGCGACATGGGCGAGCAGCCGACGAGTGGCGGACGGGGCGATCACCGCGTCCCCGGTGTGGACGGTGCGAATGCCGCCCAGCAGGTCGGCCGGGGGAGCGTTCTTGAGCAGGAAGCCGGAGGCGCCGCTGCGGATCGCCGTGAGCAGGTACTCGTCCAGGTCGTAGGTGGTGAGCATCACGATGCGGGGCGGCTGCGCAATGTCGGCCAGGTCGGCGGCGGCGAGGATCTGTCGGGTCGCCTCGAGACCGTCCATCCCCGGCATCCGCACGTCCATCAGCACGACGTCGCAGCCGGTGCGTCCGACCAGCGCTACCGCTTCCGCACCGTCCCCGGCCTCGCCGACGACGACCATGTCGTCCTGGGCTGCGATCACCATCGACAGCCCGGCACGCACCAGTTGCTGGTCGTCGACGAGGACCACCCGGATCTGTTCAGCCACGCAGCTCGACCTCCTCGCTCAGTGTCGCCAGCGGGATGCTCGCCCGCACGCGGAACCCGTCCTCCGTCGGCCCGGCCTCCAGCGTGCCACCCACGATCTCCGCCCGCTCCCGCATGCCCAGCAGGCCGAGGCCCAGACCGGCCAGCGGCTCCTCCGCCTCCGGGTCGACCTCAGGCACACCGGCACCGCCACGGTCGGTGACGGTGAGCACGGCCCCGGAAGCCGTCCAGCTCAGCGCGACCACCACCTTGACGCCCTCCCCGCCATGCTTGAGCACGTTGGTGAGCGCTTCCTGACAGATCCGGTACAGGGCAAGTCGCGAGCCCGACGGCAGCGGACCGCGGTCACCGACCCGGATCAGCGATACCTGCAGCCCGGCCTTCCGGGCCTGCTCGACGAGGTCGTCCAGCGGCGCCTGGTCGGGGACGGGGGAGAGCTCCGGCCCGCGGTCGCCGTGGCGCAGCATGCCGAGGATGCGGCGGGTGTCGGTGAGCGCAGCCCGTCCGGTCTCACCGATGGTGAGGAATGCCCGCCGGGCAGCAGCAGTGTCGGCAACGATGTAGCTGCCGCCATCGGCCTGGGCGATCATGATCGCCAGCGAGTGGGCGATCACGTCGTGCATCTCCCGCAGGATGCGGATGCGCTCTGCGGCGACCGCCGCCTCGGCCGCGAGGTTCTGCGCGTCCAGCACCCTGGCACGGGCAGCGTGGGCGAGTGTCAGAGCCGTCCGGGAACGCCGATTCTCGACGAACAGGACCACGCAGACGGTCGCCAGCACCACGGCAACAGCCGCGAGGACGAGAGTGAGCGCAGTCATCAGGAGTGGACGACGACCTCGACCCGCTGGAACTCCTTGATGTCGGTGTAGCCGGTGGTGGCCAGTGCCCGCCGCAGCGCCCCGACGAGGTTCATGGTGCCATCGGCGATGTGCGAGGGCCCGAGCAGGATCTCCTCCAGCGTCCCGATGGCGCCGAACTTCACCCGCTCGCCGCGCGGCAGGGTGGCGTGCCAGGCCTCCGGACCCCAGTGGTAACCATGGCCGGGAGCCTCGCTCGCGCGTGCCAGCGGCGAGCCGACCATGACGGCGTCCGCACCGCAGGCGAGGGCCTTGGCGATGTCGCCGGACCGGCCGAGGGCGCCGTCTGCGATCACGTGCACGTAGCGACCGCCGGACTCGTCGAGGTAGTCGCGGCGTGCCTCTGCGACGTCGGCGAGGGCCGAGGCCATCGGCACCTCGACGCCCAGCACGTTGCGGGTGCGCTTGGTCGCGCCGCCGCCGAAGCCGACCAGCACGCCGGCAGCGCCGGTGCGCATCAGGTGCAGCGACGACTGGTATGTCGCGCAGCCGCCGACGATCACCGGCACGTCGAGCTCGTAGATGAACTCCTTCAGGTTCAGCGGCTCGTCGACCTTGGAGACGTGCTCTGCGGAGACTGTGGTGCCCCGGATCACGAAGAAGTCGACGCCGGCCTTCTCCACCACCCCGGCGAACTCCGCGCAGGTCTGCGGTGACAGCGAGCCGGCCACCGGCGCACCGGCGGCACGGATCTGCGCCATCCGCTCGGTGATGAGCTCCGCCTTGATCGGCTCGGCGTACAGCGCCTGCATCCGCTTGGTCGCGGTCACCGGGTCGTCGATGTCGGCGAGCTCTGCCAGCAGGGTCTCCGGGTCGGCGTAACGCGTCCACAGCCCTTCGAGGTTCAGGACGCCGAGGCCACCGAGCTTGCCCATGGCGATGGCCGTGGCCGGCGACATCACCGAGTCCATCGGGGCGGCGACGATCGGGAAGTCGAACGTCAGGGCGTCAATGCGCCAGGACAGGTTCACCTCCTCGATGCCGCGCGTGCGCCGCGTGGGCACGATGGCGATGTCGTCGAAGCCGAAAACGGGCAGGGCTCGTTTGGACCGGCCTATCTCGATCATTTCTGGGAGCTCCCTTGCTCAGGACTGCGAGGAGTAGTTGGGCGCCTCGATGGTCATCTGGATGTCGTGCGGGTGTGATTCGCGCAGCCCGGCGGCGGTGATCCGGACGAACCGGCCCTTGCTGTGGAGTTCGCCGATGGTGATCGCGCCGGTGTAGAACATCGACTGCCGCAGGCCCCCGACCAACTGGTACGCCACTGCTGACAGCGGGCCGCGGAACGCGACCTGGCCCTCGATGCCTTCGGGGATGAGCTTGTCGTCGCTCACCACGTCGCCCTGGAAGTAGCGGTCCTTGGAGTAGGACACCTTGCGTCCGCGGGCGGCCATGGCACCCAGTGAACCCATGCCGCGGTAGCTCTTGAATTGCTTGCCGTTGATGAAGACGAGCTCGCCAGGGCTCTCCTCGCAGCCGGCCAGCAGCGAGCCGAGCATCACGGCGTCGGCGCCGGCGACGAGCGCCTTTGCGATGTCGCCGGAGTACTGCAGGCCACCGTCACCGATCACGGGGACGCCGGCGGGACGGCACGCGCGGGCCGCGTCGTAGATGGCGGTCACCTGGGGGACGCCGACGCCGGCGACGACGCGGGTGGTGCAGATCGAGCCCGGGCCAACGCCCACCTTGACGCCGTCCGCGCCCGCTTCGACGAGAGCCTTCGCGCCGGCGAAGGTGGCGATGTTGCCGCCGATGATGTCGACCTCTGCGGCTGCCGGTTCGGCCTTCAGCCGGCGGATCATGTCCAGCACGCCCTGGGAGTGGCCGTGGGCGGTGTCGACGACGATCGCGTCCACGCCTGCGTCCACGAGCATCATCGCGCGCTCCCAGGCGTCGCCGAAGAACCCGATCGCCGCACCGACGCGCAGGCGGCCCTGCGGGTCCTTGCTTGCCAGCGGGTACTTGTCTGACTTCACGAAGTCCTTCAGCGTGATCAGGCCGCGCAGGCGACCCTGGTCGTCGACCAGCGGCAGCTTCTCGATCTTGTGCTTCGCGAGGAGCTTGAGGGCCTCGTCGCCGGTGATCCCCGGGCGGCCGGTCACCAGCGGCATCGGGGTCATCACCTCACCGACGGGCCGGTTCGGGTCGTCCTCGAAGCGCATGTCGCGGTTGGTGACGATGCCGAGCAGCTTGAGGTCGGAGTCCACGACCGGCACCCCGGAGATGCGGAAGTGGCCACACATCTCGTCGACCTCGCCGATGGTGGCGTCCAGCGTTGTGGTGATCGGCTGGTCGATCATTCCGGCCTCCGACCGCTTCACGCGGTCGACCTGGCTTGCCTGATCCTCCGCAGACATGTTGCGGTGCAGGATGCCCATGCCGCCCTCGCGGGCCATCGCGATGGCCATCCGCGACTCGGTGACGGTGTCCATCGCGGAGCTCAGCAGGGGGACCCGCAGCTGAATCCGCCGGCTCACGCAGGTGGTGGTGTCGACGGCGGACGGAATGACGTCGCTCTCGTTGGGCTGCAGCAGCACGTCGTCGAAGGTCAGTCCGAGGGCAGCGAACGGCCCCGGCACTCCGGACGGCGTGAGGTCGGCAGGAATCGACACTTCTCACCAATCTGTCTCTGGGTAGCGAGTGGTCAGTGTATCGCCGCGCGACGGGCCGACCTGCGGGTGGATCAGCCGATGGCGGCGAAGGCCTGCATGAGCGTCGGCTGCTGGAACTCGAACCCCGCGGCGAGCAGTCGTGCCGGGCGCACCCGCTGCCCGGTCAGCAACGCTTCCCTGACGAACTCGCGCCCGAACAGCAGCTGCACCGCGGGCAGCGGCAGTGGGAGCGGGGTGGGCCGGTTGAGGTGCGCGCCGAAGGTGGCGGTGAACTCGGCGTTGCTCACCGGGTTGGGTGAGGACAGGTTGACCGACCCGGTGAGGTCGGAGGTGAGCAGGAACTCGATCGCTCGGAGATGGTCGATCATGCTGATCCAGGAGACGAACTGGTAGCCGCTGGCGATCTTGCCGCCGAGACCGAGGGCGAACAGTGGCCACTGCATGGCCAGGTAGCCGCCGTCCCTCGTGAGGACCTGTCCGGTGCGCAGCTTTGCCGTCGGGACCGGCGAATGGTCGGCTGCGGCCTCCCAGTCGGTGACCACGCGTGAGAGGAAGCCACGCCCCGGAGGGAAGGTCTCGTCGACGATCTCGGTGCCGGTGTCGCCGTAGTAGCCGACGGCGGAGCCGTTCAGCAGCCGCTGGCAGCGACCGTCGGGGGCAAGCTGGGTGACGATCGTGAGGGTCGCGGTGGTCCGTGATCGCCGGATTTCCGCCTTGCGTTCCTTGGTCCAGCGGACGCCACCGATGGGCGAACCGGCCAGGTTCACCACCGCGTCCACGTCGTCGAGGCCCGGGCCGTCGATCCGTCCCGCGTCCGGATCCCAGTGCCGCTGGTCCGATGCCGTCACCGCGCCGCGGACCAGTCGCACCACCTCATGTCCGGACCTGACCAGGTGCCGGCCAAGGGCGGTTCCGATCAGCCCGGTGCTGCCGCCGATTGCTACCCGCATGTCCCGATCCTGCCACCGGCCATCAAAGGGGTCATGCCTGGCCGTGCCAGATCACCGTCTGGATCGCGTTCCAGACGCAGAAGATGATGGCGAATCCGAACACCCAGTACCGCTGGCGGCGGGTGAGCGGCACAAGGCCCAGCAGTGCGAGGCTCCAGGGCAGGTACCACGGGTGCAGGGCCTGGCCGAGGATGGCGATCGCCAGCGAGCCCCAGGCGACGAGGCTCAGCGGACGGTCGGCGAAGCGGACGCCGATCCACACCAGCACCACCAGCAGGATGAGGGTGCCGACCCGGCCGGCCTGAACGAGGAAGCCGGTGTAGGAGCCGCCGCCCAACTGCCACAGCAGCGCACCGCCCTTGGACAGCAGCGCCAGGGGTGCCGGCGTGCCGGCCAACCCCATCAGGTCGAGCCATTGCACCCAGCCGAAGCCCAGCCCGCTGCCGAGGCTCAGCACCACGAACGTCACAACGGTGACGGCGGTGGCGATCGCCGTCCGCCATCCCAGCAGCCACAGCCGGCGTCCCAGCGGCAGCGCAGCGAGCTGCGCAGCCACCGGCAACCCGGCCACGGCGATGACAGCGAGGCCGCCCTGTTGCTTGAACGCCATGGCGAGCCCCACCAGCACGGGGCCGGCCAGCAGCGAGGTCACCCAGCCCGGCCACCGGCAGGTGACCCAGACGGCAGCGAGGGTGAGGGCCACCATCGGGGCGTCGTTGTGGCCGGCACCGATGAAGTGCAGCAACAGCAGCGGGTTCAGCACACCCAGCCAGACGGCGCCCCGCTTCGGCACGCCGAGCAGGGCGGCGATCCGCGGCACAAGCAGGAGCATGGCTGCCAACGACAGCAGTGCCGGGAGGCGCATGGCCAGCACCGACCAGTAGGCGTCGGCACCGGTGAGCTGCACGACCAGCTGGTTGAGCCGAAGGGTCAGCGGCGGGTAGGCGACGCCGCTGCCGGCCCACAGCGGGTCGACCCACCGTGCGAACGGGCTGCCGGAGGTGGCAAGGCCCACCTCGTAGGGGTTCGCGCCGGTGCCCAGCGTCCAGCCGAGGTCGGCGTAGAGGACGGCGTCGTTGCTCAGCACCGGCGGGGCGAGCAGCAGCGGCAGGCTCCACAGTCCCAGCGTCGGCCAGGCGTTCACGGCCGGCCGCGTCGGGGTGGGGCGGATGTGCCACCAGCCCCAGGTGATGGCGACGGTGCCGAGGACGATCAGGATCCTGTTCAGCGGTTGTGGGGCGCTGAGCCCGATCGCGTCCACCAGGTCGGGCGGCCAGCCGTCCGCAGCGAACGAGAACTCGGGATGGCAGCCGCCCCAGGCGACGGCGATGGCACCGAAGAACCCCGCCCAGACCCCGGGCGAGCGCAGCGCTGCCGCGTGGCTCCCGGTCACGACTCGGCGGCGATGGCCTCGTGGTGCCGCACGACCTCCGCGACCACGAACTCCAGCCACTTCTCGGCGAACTCGGGGTTCAGCTGCGCCTGGAGGGCCAGGTCGCGCAGGCGGGCGATCTGCTGCTCCTCGCGCTCGGGGTCGGCAGGGGCGAGCCCGCGGGCCTTCTTCAGCACCCCGACCTGCTGGGTGATCTTGAACCGCTCAGCGAGCAGGCAGATGATCGCGGCGTCCAGGTTGTCGATGGAGCCGCGCAGCCGTTCGAGTTCAGGGTCGCTCTGCACGCGCCCAGCTTAAGGGGCGACCTTCGGGAGCACGCCGATCGCGTCCAGCACGTACGCGATCGCCGCGCCGACGGCCAGACCAAGTCCCAGGCGACCCAGCAATCCGATGCTGCCCTTGGCCCTGGTGACGTACATGACCGCTGCAACGGCTGCGCCGACGCCGCCGGCGATCAGCCCGTACAGCGGCCGGTACATCGTGGCGACGAGCGCGAGCGCAAGTCCCACCATTGTCAGGGCCGCAGCCGGACCCTGGACGGCCGATTTCGGGTCCTAGCCGACGGGACTCATGGGGCCACCCTAGGACCGCTCAGGCGATGACGTCGCCGGGGGAGGTATTTGCAGGAATGCCGGTGACAATGGAGTTCGGAGGCACGTCCTTCACGACCAGTGCGTTCGCCCCCACCTTGGTGCCGTCTCCGATGGTGATCGGGCCGATGATCTTCGCACCTGCGCCCAGCAGGACGTTGTTGCCGATGGTCGGGTGCCGCTTGAACCGTCCGCGGGAACGCCCACCGAGGGTCACCTGGTGGTACATCAGGACGTCGTCGCCGACCTCAGCGGTCTCGCCGATGACCACTCCCATGCCGTGGTCGATGAAGAACCGGCGCCCGATGACGGCTCCGGGATGGATCTCGATCCCGGTAAAGAACCGGGAGAGCTGGGACAGCACCCGCGCCAGCGGCTTGCCGGCCGGCCCGGACGTCCACAGGCTGTGCGCCAGCCGGTGCACCCACACAGCGTGCACGCCGGGGTAGGTCAGTGCCACCAGGATCTTCGAGGTGGCCGCGGGGTCCTCGCGGAGGGCGGTCTCCAGGTCCTCGGAGATCCGCCCCCGCGCGGACTGCAGGATTGCGGCGAGATTCACGCGTCCAGTAGATCGGCGTAGAGCACCGTAGACAAGTACCGCTCACCGAAGGACGGGATGATCACGACGATCGTCTTTCCCGCATTCTCGGGACGCGCGGCGAGTTCGCCGGCCGCAGCGAGGGCAGCGCCGGAGGAGATGCCGACCAGCAGGCCCTCCTCGCGAGCAGCCTTGCGGGCCCATTCGACGGAGGTCTCGCTGCTCTGTGGCAGCACCTCGTCGATCACGGAACGGTCGAGAATCTCGGGGATGAAGTTGGCCCCGATGCCCTGGATCTTGTGCGGGCCGGGTGCGCCGCCGGACAGCAGCGGGGACTCGCTGGGCTCGACGGCGACGATCTTCACCTCGGGCTTGCGCTCCTTGAGCACCTGCCCGACACCGGTGATGGTGCCGCCGGTGCCGACGCCGGCGACGACGTAGTCGACCGCGCCCTCGGTGTCGTCCCAGATCTCCACCGCTGTCGTCTTGCGGTGGATGTCGGGGTTGGCCGGGTTGGCGAACTGGCGGGCGAGGATGGCGCCCGGGGTCTCGGCTGCGACCTGCTCGGAGCGGGCAACGGCACCCTTCATGCCCTCGGAGCCAGGGGTGAGCACCAGCTCGGCGCCGAAGGCCCGCAGCAGCACCCGGCGCTCCTTGCTCATGGTGTCCGGCATGGTCAGGATCACCTTGTAGCCGCGGGCAGCGCCGACGAAGGCGAGCGCGATGCCGGTGTTGCCGGAGGTCGCCTCGACGATGGTGCCGCCGGGCTGCAGCTGGCCGCTGGCCTCAGCAGCGTCGATGATCGCGACGCCGATCCGGTCCTTCACGGAGTTCGCCGGGTTGTAGAACTCGAGCTTGGCCAAGACGATCGCCTCGCTGTCGCCGTAGAGCCGGTTGATCTTGACCAGCGGCGTGCGGCCGATCAGCTTGGTCGCGTCTTCGAAGTAAGCCATGTTGTTCAGTCTTCCTTTTCTGCGGTGTTGGTGGTGTGTTTGGTTCAGACCCGGGCCAGCGCCTGGTCGAGGTCGGCGATCAGGTCGTCGATGTGCTCGATACCCACGCTGAGCCGAACCATTTCCGGAGCGACGCCCGCCGCCACCAATTCCTCCTCGGTGAGCTGGGAGTGCGTGGTGGTGGCGTTGTGGATGGCCAGTGACTTGGCGTCGCCGATGTTGGCCAGGTGGGAGAAGAGTTCGAGGGACTCGATGAACGTAGATCCCGCCTCGCGGCCGGCCTTCAGCCCGAAGGCGAGGATGCCGCCGTAGCCGCGTCCGGTGAAGGTGCGGTCGGCGATGGCCTTGAACGGCGAGGAGTCAAGGCCCGGGTAGTTCACCCAGGCAACCTTGTCGTGGCCCTCCAGGTACTTTGCAACGGCAAGGGCGTTGGAGGAGTGGCGCTCGATCCGCAGGTGGAGGGTCTCCAGGCCCTGCAGGAACAGCCAGGAATTGAACGGCGAGATCGCAGCACCGGTGTTGCGCAGCAGCACCGTCCGGGCACGGATGATGTACGCGGCCGGGCCGGCGGCGTCTGTCCAGACCACGCCGTGGTAGGCCGAGTCCGGCGCGGTGAGGCCGGGGAAGCGGTCGGCGTGAGCGGCCCAGTCGAACTTCCCGGAGTCGACGAGGATGCCACCGACCGACGTGCCGTGTCCGCCGATGTACTTGGTTGCCGAATGGACGGCGATGTCGACGCCGTGTTCGAAGACCTGGGCCAGGATCGGCGTGGTCACGGTGGCGTCCACGATGAACGGCAGGCCAAGGGCGTGGGCAGCCTCGCTCCAGGCGTCCAGGTCGATGACGTTGATGGCCGGGTTCCCGATGGTCTCGCCGAAGACCAGCTTGGTCTTCTCATCCACGTGCGCGGCGAGTCCTTCCGGCGACGCCGGATCCACGAAGCGCACCTCGATGCCGTACTGCGGCAGCGTGTGGGCGAACAGGGCGTAGGTGCCGCCGTACAGGGTGGACAGGGCGACGATGTTGTCCCCGGCGTAGGTCAGGTTCAGCACGGCGTAGGTGACCGCCGCGGAACCTGACGCCGTGGCCAGCGCGCCCACTCCACCCTCGAGGGCGTTGACGCGGGCCTCGAACACCGACTGGGTCGGGTTCATGATGCGGGTGTAGATGTTGCCCGGCACTCTCAGCGCGAACAGGTCGGCCGCATGCTGGGTGTCGTCGAACACGTACGAGGTGGTCTGGTAGATCGGCACGGCGCGCGCGTTGGTGGCCGAATCGGCCTCCTCCTGGCCGGCGTGGACGGTGAGGGTGTCGGGATGCTGGGACATTTCGCTCCTGTGTTTGTTGGTACGTGCTGGGTGTCCGGGGCCCGCGGGTCCGGTGAGAAGTGGGTGTGCCGCGAGACGATCCGCAAACGGGAGCGGTGAGGGCGGAGCGGCGATTCGTGTTGTAAGGAAGGCTATTCAGCGCATTCGACAACACACCATCGACGGCAGGCAGCGACAACACACGGTCGCGGGGCGCATCGAGGACATGGGCGGAGCCTAGCGGGGGTGGCAGTTGAACGGTCAACTCCGCCGGGGATGTCTCAGCCGATGGACACTCTGAGGCCGGATTGGGCCCAGCCGCCCCGATTGACCAGGGTCAGTCCGTGCAGATCCTTGGGCACCTCGAACAGCAGGCTGCCGCTCCGGCTCTCGCCAGTGGCGATGCTGCCGTGGTCCGGCAGGGCGTCCGGGGCTTCGTTCAACATTCCGTTCACCTGCGAGCCGTCGGCCAGCGCCATCAGGTAGTCGCTGTCGTTGTAGTAGAGGTCTTCTGGTCCCGCATTCTCCAGCGTCACCTGGACGAGCAGGAACACGTGCCCTTCGCCGGCCTGAATCCCTTTGCTGGTGTACTTCTCCGCGCTCAGGACGGTCTGCGAGGCGCCGCCGATCGTCGCCGTCTCGCCGAGCTGGTAGGTCTGTTTCTGCGCCGCGGAACTGGCTGGCGGGCGTTCGTCGGCCTGCTCCTCCACCTTGGAACCGCAGCCGATCAGGGCTAAGCAGCAGGCTGTCAGGACGGCGGTGATGATTCTGCTCACACGAGCGCTCCGCATCTGTGAGAACCGATGGGCAGATCCTATTCTTGGCCGGGCTGCGTCCGCAGGGCCCATGAAAAAGCCGCTGGATCGGGATCGGCCCACCGGGCAAACGGCCGCGACTTCCCGAGTGGGGCCAGCCCTAGACTGCCGCCATGAGTGCAGAACACGATCTGGTGCTGGTCGTCGATTACGGCGCCCAATACGCCCAACTCATCGCGCGACGCGTGCGCGAGGCGAAGGTGTACTCCGAGATCGTGTCGCACACGATGAGCGTCCCCGACATGCTTGCACGCAACCCGACGGCGATCATCCTCTCCGGCGGGCCCAGTTCGGTGTACGAACCCGGAGCCCCGCAGCTCGACGTGACCCTCCTCGAGGCCGATGTGCCGGTGTTCGGCATCTGCTACGGCTTCATGGCGATGGCGCAGGCCCTTGGCGGCACCGTTGCCCGCACCGGGCAGCGTGAGTACGGCAGGACCACCGTCGAGGTGCTTGCAGCCGGCAGCCTGCTGGCAGGCCTGCCGTCCAGCCTCACCTCGTGGATGTCCCACGGCGACGAGGTCACCGCAGCGCCCGCAGGGTTCACCGTCAACGCAAGGTCACCGCGGGCAACCGTTGCGGCCTTCGAGAACGACGAACTGCGGCTGGCCGGCGTCCAGTGGCACCCCGAGGTGCTGCACTCCGAGCACGGTCAGGCCGTCCTGAAGCACTTCCTTATCGACATCGCTGGCTGCCGTCCCACCTGGACGAGCTTCAACATCGCCGACGACCAGATCGCGCGGATCAAGGCAGAGGTGGGAGACGCAAGGGTCCTGTGCGCCCTTTCCGGGGGCGTCGACTCAGCGGTGGCCGCTGCGCTGGTGCACGCTGCGATCGGCGACCAGTTGACCTGCGTGTTTGTCGACCACGGCCTGCTGCGCAAGGGCGAGGCCGAGCGGGTGGAGCGTGACTTCGTTGCAGCGACCGGGGTTTCGCTGGTGGTCGCAGACGAACGCGATCGGTTCCTGGACGCGCTGGCCGGGGTGAGCGATCCGGAAACAAAGCGCAAGATCATCGGCAGGGAGTTCATTCGGACGTTCGAGGACGAAGCCCGCAAGATCAACGCCACAGGCCCGATCGACTACCTCGTGCAGGGCACCCTCTACCCCGACGTTGTCGAATCAGGCGGCGGTGAGGGGGCTGCGAACATCAAGAGCCACCACAATGTCGGCGGCCTGCCCGACGACCTGCAGTTCACCCTGATCGAGCCGCTGCGCACCCTCTTCAAGGACGAGGTGCGCCAGGTGGGGCGCCAGTTGGGCCTGCCGGAGCACATCGTCGACCGGCACCCGTTCCCTGGCCCCGGTCTCGGCATCCGCATCGTCGGGGCCGTGGACGCAGAACGCCTGCGGATCCTGCGGGAGGCCGATGCGATCGTGCGCGAGGAGACCACCGCCGCCGGCCTCGACCACGACATCTGGCAGTTCCCTGTGGTGCTGCTGGCCGACGTCCGTTCGGTCGGGGTGCAGGGAGACGGTCGCACCTATGGCCACCCGATCGTGCTGCGTCCGGTTTCCAGCGAGGACGCGATGACCGCCGACTGGAGCCGGTTGCCCTACGACCTGCTGGAGCGGATCAGCACCCGGATCACCAACGAGGTGCCCGAGGTGAACCGCGTCGTCCTCGACGTGACCAGCAAGCCGCCGGGCACCATCGAGTGGGAGTGACCCCAACGCACAAACTGTGAGTTAGGCGGTGATGTCGCCGCCACACTCACAGCTTGTGGTGTTGGTGAGGGTCAGCGGTAGTCGGACGGCGGGGTGCTGGAGCCGCTGAACATCTTCTTCAGGTCGTCGAAGCCGGTCGGGCCACCCTCTTCGAGCGGCAGGACGAGCCACAGGGCGATGTAGACCACGAGGACGACGCCGAAGAACAGCGACAGGACGACGGCGAGGATCCGTACGAGGCTGGCATCCAGGCCGAACGAGCGGGCGACGCCGCCACAGACGCCGGCGATCATCTTGTCGGAGGCGGAGCGGGTGAGCGGTTGCTTCATGGGTTTCTTTCCTTTCGAGGAACTTCAGTTGTGGTTCGCGAGAGCAAGAGCATGCCCACGCCGATGACGACCATCCCTGCGGGGGCGAGTACCCCCACCAGGTGCCAGTCGACATGTCCGTAGCTGTTCCACAGCCCGAGCCCGGCGAGGGCAAGGGCGAGGACGCCGAATGCAAAGGCTGCGCGATCACGGGTCATCTGCGCACCTCCACGTCACCGAGGTCGACATCCACCGTGACGTGCAGGGTGGGCGCGCCCGCGATGGCCGCCGGATAGCTGTTGACCCCGGAGAGGTCGAAGCCGTCACGGCTCACCCCTTCAGTGTCGAACTCCCCGGCGCTGACCTTCCAGGTGACCTCACTGGCGACCCGCGCCGGCAGGGTGAGGTCCACCGACCCGGCGTTCACCTTGATCGTCAGTTGGCGGTCGGTGGTCAGCGTCAACGCGCTGAGATCGAGCGTGACGTCGCCGGCGCTCAGGTTGACGGCCGCAGGCAGCTCGCTGCTGGTCGTGACGATCCGCTTGTAGTCGCCGACGTCGGAGAGCCGGACGGCTGCCGCCGAGCCCATCATCGATGCGGTGACAAGCCCGGCGATGACTGTTGCCGGCAGCAGCAGCGGCGGGCGTCCGGTGCGGGATGCGAGGAACAGCGTGAGGCCGAGCCCGGCCAGCACCGCAGACGCGTAGGCCAGCGGACCGCCGGACACTCCGAGGAAGCCGAGGATCGTCACAACGAGCACGCCGGCACCGACGAGGACGAGCGCGAGCCACCAGAACTGGCGGCGGCGCCGCCGATCGGCGATCACGGCGGGCGGTTCGTTGTCGCGGACGATGAGGTCGCCGGCGGGGTCGGTGTACGGCTGCGTCCAGCGCTGCTCGGTCGGGGCGGGAAGCGCGACGGCCTCGTAGCCGGGGGTGTTCTGTTCGGCCAGCCGAACCCGCCAGGCGTCGGCTGCACGCTCGAACGGGGTGGGCTCGGGGGTCGGCGCGGGACGTGACGATCCGTGGTTGCGGAACCCGAAGAACCAGACAGCGAAGATGATGAGCACCGGACCGAGCCCGATGCCGCCGGAACTGGTGAGGCCGACGATGACCACGAGGGCGCCGATCGTTGCCGCGATCACGGTCGGGGTCGACCACGAACGGGTGAACGGAAGGAAGCGCCGGACGGGCATCTCGGCCTGGCCCTCGCGGGGCATCAGCAGCAGGCCCGCGCCGTAGGCTGCGACCCCGAGGCCTCCGAAGAAGGCCAGTACGACGATCGCGATGCGCAACAGGTTGGGGTCGACCCGCCAGCGTCGCGCCAGGCCGGCGCAGACGCCGCCGACCATCGCGCCGCCACGGGGGCGGCTGATGACGGGGAGGCTCTCGGGCATGTCACCATTCAACGCTCCCGGGAGCGCGCCGACCATCGGGGGAGACCCTGAAGGCCCCCCGCATCGGCGGTCGTGGTAAAAGTCTCAGTAAGCATTGAGAGCGGTTGCATCACATGGTGGGTATTGCCCTGATAGCGTTCGCACAGGCACGAGAAGCAGGGTCGGGCGGGCACCATCCACGACGGAGTGGCGCATCCGTCGGCCCGGTCGGTGAGACAGGAGGGCTCCGGAGTGGTCAGGTTCACCGGGGGACACTCGGCGCCGACCCTCGAAGACGTTGCCCGCATCGCGGGCGTCTCGCGGGCCACGGTATCGCGAGTCGTCAACGGCGGGACGCTGGTGGCCGCAAAGACCACAGAGGCCGTGCGTGAAGCCATCACCCAGCTCGACTACCACCCGAATCGTGCGGCCCGCGCTCTCGTGACGCGGCGCACCGGCGTGATCGCCGTGATCGTGCCGGAGACCGACGAGCGGGTCTTCGCAGACCCCTACTTCCCGCAGGTCTACCACGGCGCACTGCAAGCCTTCGGTGACTCCGATGTGCAGGTGGTGCTGGCGATGTCCCAGCCCGGCGACAGTGCCTCGCGGATGGTCCGCTACCTCGAATCCGGGCACGTCGACGGAGCGCTCATCGCCTCCCACCACGGTCCCTCTCTGGCGCAGGCGCTGGCGAAGTCGTGGCAGCCGGTGGTGTTCATCGGCGACCCGGAGGTGCCGGGCGTCCCCTACATCGAGCTCGACAACCGGGCAGCGGCTAAGGCAGCAACCCGGCACCTGATCGAGCGCGGCGCGCGCCGGATCGGCACCATCACCGGGCCGCTGGACATGGGCTCTGCGCGCCAACGGCTGGAGGGCTTCCAGGAGGCCATGGCCGAAGCCGGACTGGACGGCAGTCTGTACGTCGAGGGCGGGTACAACGCCCAGAGTGGCCAGGTGGTCGAGCAGTTGCTCGCCCGGGACCCCGGCCTTGATGGAGTGTTCGCCGCGAACGACCTGATGGCTGTCACGGCGATGGGTGTGCTGCAGCGCCTGGGACGACGTGTTCCCGAGGACGTGAAGATCGTCGGCTTCGATGACGCATCCATCGGCCGGCAGTGCACGCCGCAACTCACCACGATGACCAACCCCGCCGCGGAGCACGCAAGGGCGGCGGCCGAGTTGCTGATCGAGATCCTTGCCGGCGGTGTCCCGGAAACCAGAAACCTCATGGCGGCCAGCCAGCTGGTGGTACGCGGCTCGACATGACCCTTCGTGACGACCGGAGCTCGGTCGGTCCCGAGGCCGGCGCCAACCGGCCGGTCTCCTCAGGGCAGGCTCCGGCAGAACTGCAGCCGCGATCCACGCGCCCGCTGAGTGCGGCCTGGGTCGGAGGGGTGTGTGCCGGTCTCGCCGACCACCTCGGCTGGTCGGTCCTTCTGCTGCGGGTGGTCGCGGTCGTCCTCGGCGCCACCGGACTGGTTGGCGTCGCGATCTACTTCGCACTCTGGCTCGTGATGCCGGCGTCGGCCGAACAGCGCTCGGCTCCGGGCCTTGAGGCCAACACCCGCAAGGGGCTGCGTCCCCGCGGCTCCGTGACCCTGAGCCCAGTCGACCTCGGGATGGCGAGCGCCCTCGGCCTGCTCGGGGTCGGGCTGTTGTGGATGCTGCAGGCATCCGGCTTCGCGTTGCCCATCTGGGTACTGCTGGCCGGGCTTCTGGCAGCGACCGGGCTCGGCATCATCTGGTGGCAGGCCGATCACCTGTCGACGAGGGAGCTGCGACGCGGCTCGGGCTGGCGGCGACTCCTGGCGCCCCTGATGGCGCACTGGACGACCCTTGTGGCCATCGGGGTGGGGCTGGTCGCGCTGACCGCTGCAGTTGCGGTGGTCGTGGTCGCCCAGCCGGCGCTCGGCGAGGTGGCCCGCACACTGCTGGTGCTCGGGCTCGCTGTGGGCGCCCTGCTGCTTGCGGTGCTGCCCTGGATGCTGAGCGTCCGGCAGGCCCTCGCGCAGGCGCGCGACGATGCGCTGGTCGCCGACGCCAGGGCCGACATGGCAGCCCACCTGCACGACTCCGTCCTGCAGACGCTGGCACTGATCCAGCGTCGGGCCGGCGACCCGAAGGCCGTCACGGCGCTGGCACGGCGGCAGGAGCGCGAGCTGCGGCAGTGGCTGTACGGCGAGAGCCTCGGCTCGGCGACCCTGTCTGAGGCCCTGTCGGCGGAGATCATCGACGTGGAGGACCGTCATGGCGTCGACGTCGAGCTTGTCAGCGTCGGCGACTGCCAACTGACCCCTGACGTGACCGCCGTGGTGAAGGCTGCCCGGGAGGCGATGGTGAACGCCGCCAAGCATTCCGGGGCCGAACGGATCGACGTCTACGCCGAGGCCGACCCCGACCTGGTGTCGGTGTACGTGCGGGACCGCGGCAAGGGTTTCGACCTCGCCGATGTGGAGCATGACCGCATGGGTGTCCGCGGCTCGATCATCGAGCGGGTGAAACGCGTCGGCGGACGGGCGATAATCAGGACGGCGCCCGGTGAGGGCACCGAAGTGAGACTGGAGCTGCCGCGATGACCGAGTCAGAGACCCCGACGACCCCCGCTGCCTGGCGGGTAGTGATCGTCGACGACCACGCCATGTTCCGCAGCGGCGTCCGCCACGACATCGGCGACCGGGTGCACCTCGTGGGCGAGGGCGAGGACGTGCCGACCGCTGTGGCGGCGATCCTCGCCGGAGCCCCTGACGTTGTGCTGCTCGACGTCCACCTTCCCGGCGGGGGAGGCATCGAAGTGATCAAGCAGGTGACAGCTGTGGAGCAGTCCGTGAAGTTCCTCGCGCTGTCGGTCTCCGACGCCGCGGAGGACGTGATCGGCCTCATCCGGGCGGGCGCCCGCGGGTACGTCACCAAGTCGATCTCTGCGGACGAACTCGTGGAGGCGATCGGACGGGTGGCCGAGGGCGACGCAGTATTCAGCCCCCGGCTGGCCGGCTTCGTCCTGGATGCGTTCTCCGGGGCCATCGACGTGGCCAGCATCGACGAGGACCTCGACCGGCTCTCGGTCAGGGAGCGCGAGGTGCTGCGGCTGATCGCTCGCGGCTACGCCTACAAGGAGGTGGCCCGCGAGCTGTTCATCTCGATCAAGACGGTGGAGACCCACGTCAGCAGCGTGCTGCGCAAGCTCCAGCTGTCGAACCGTCACCAGCTGACGCGGTGGGCGACCGACCGAAAGCTGGTGTGATCCGCCCCTCGTGACGACCTCGGTCGCTGCGCTCCCGAGCTCTCGTCAGGGACCGTTCCTGGGTTACCGCTTGCGCTGGATCAGGTTGTAGATCCACAGCACCAGCACCGACCCGCCGATCGCCAGCAGCCACGACCACGGTGAGAAGAAGCTGGTGACGCCGCGGTCGAAGAGGGCTGATCCGATCCAGCCGCCGACGACGCCGCCGATGAGGCCGATGACCAGGGAAGAGATCCAGCCACCGTTGGCCTTCAAGATCGACTTCGCGATCGCGCCGGCGATGAGACCCATGATGATCCAGGCAATGAAGTTCATGTCCGTCACCGTAGGCGGGCTCCGGCCCTCCTGCGTATCGGGTCTGTCCACCACTCGACCCTGAGCGGCCGCTGAGGCGAGCCCGGACGATCGGTGGGGGTGCGGCGGCGTAGGCTTGCCGGGCCATGTCAGAGACCCTCTTCCCGGACCTGTTCAGCGCGGCCTTCGAGCCGCCGGCCCAGCCTGCGTCCAGCGAGCAGCCGGACCCTGAACGTCCGGACACAGCGCACCAACAGGCGGCGCGGCGTCAGGTGCGCGAGGACGAGCTGCTCGACGGCCTCAATCCTCCCCAGCGTCAGGCTGTTGTGCATGCCGACAGCCCGGTGCTCGTTGTGGCGGGTGCGGGTTCCGGCAAGACCAGGGTGCTGACCCGGCGAATCGCGCACCTGGTGGGTGTCCGCAAGGTGCACCCGGGGTCGATCCTCGCCATCACGTTCACGAACAAGGCCGCGGCGGAGATGCGGCACCGGGTTGTCGAACTGGTCGGTAACCGGGCGAAGCTGATGTGGGTCTCCACGTTCCACTCCGCCTGCGTCCGCATCCTGCGCAGTGACATCAGCCGGTTCGGCATGAGCCGCACGTTCTCGATCTACGACGACACCGACGCCAAGCGGCTGATGACCCTCGTGCTGCGCGAGTTGGAGCTCGACCCGAAGCGCTACCCGGTGCGCGCAGTGCTGAACTGGGTGTCGAACTGCAAGAACGAGCTTGTTGACCACGAGACCGCCCGCAGCCGGGCTGCGGCAGGCAACGAGGAGGTGTACGCCGACGCGTACGCCGAGTACCAGCGCCGGCTGAAGGCTGCCAACGCCCTCGACTTCGACGACCTGATCATGACCACCGTCCACCTGCTGCAGGCCTTCGGTGACCTGCGCGAACAGTACCGGCGGCGTTTCCGGCACGTGCTGGTGGACGAGTACCAGGACACCAACCACGCCCAGTACGCGCTGGTGCGCGAGCTCTGCAGCGTCCGCTCCGGCGCTGCGGACGGACCCGAGGTGGACCCGCCCGAGCTCATGGTGGTCGGCGACTCCGACCAGTCGATCTACGCGTTCCGCGGTGCGACGATTCGCAACATCCTCGACTTCGCCACCGACTTCCCGGGCGCGCGCACCATCGTGCTCGAGCAGAACTACCGGTCGACGCAGAACATCCTGAATGCGGCCAACGCCGTCATCACCCGAAACCCGGGACGTCCGGAGAAGCGGCTGTGGTCGGACGCGGGCGACGGCGAGTTGCTTGTCGGCTACGTCGCCGATACCGAGCACGACGAGGCGCAGTTCGTCGCGGAGGAAATCGACCGGCTCACCGACTCCGGCGCGTCCCGTCCCGGCGATGTTGCGGTGTTCTACCGCACCAACGCGCAGTCGCGTGCGTTCGAGGAAGTGTTCATCCGGGTGGGCATGCCCTACCGGGTGGTCGGCGGCGTCCGGTTCTACGAGCGCAGGGAGGTGCGTGACGCGATCTCGTACCTGCGGGCGATCGCGAACCCCGACGACGACGTGTCGGTGCGCCGGGTGCTGAACGTGCCGCGCCGCGGCATCGGCGACCGCGCCGAGGCCATGATCGAGGCCTTCGCAGCGTCCGAACAGATCTCCTTCGGCGCAGCCCTCGACCGGGCAGCGGAAGCCCCCGGCATCGCCGTCCGCTCGCTGAACCAGGTGCGCGGGTTCGCCGCGCTGCTGGCGGGCTACCGGCAGAAGGTCGCCAACGGGGTGCCGGCTGACGAGATCCTCGCGGGGATCCTGAAGGACTCCGGTTACCTCGAGGAGCTCACCAACTCCACCGATCCCCAGGACGAGAGCCGGGTGGAGAACCTGGTGGAACTGGTCAGCGTCGCCGGTGAGTTCGTCGCGGCAGCCCACGCCGTGGACGTGCCGGAGGACGAGAGCGAACTGGCTGCGGGCGCCCCGGAGCCGGACGATTCGCTGCCGGCCTTCCTCGAGCGGATCGCCCTGGTCGCCGATTCCGACCAGATTCCCGACAACGACCCCGAGGCCGCAGGCGTGGTCACGCTGATGACCCTGCACACAGCCAAGGGCCTGGAGTTCAACACGGTCTTCCTCACCGGCTTCGAGGACGGGATCTTCCCGCACCAGCGGGCGCTGGCGGACTCCAACGAGCTGGAGGAGGAACGCCGGCTGGCCTACGTGGGCATCACCCGCGCGCGCCAGCGCCTGTACCTCACAAGGGCCAGCGTGCGTTCGCAATGGGGTTCGCCGCAGTACAACCCGCCGAGCCGGTTCACCGACGAGATCCCGGCCCACCTGATCGACTGGCGCCGCCTCGGCGTCGTCCGCACCAGCTACGCCTCACAGGCTGCCGCGCGGAGTGAGCAGGCGTGGCGCTCGACGGTGAGCTTCGGCGCGCGTCCCGCCATCAAGACGGTGGCTTCTGTTGCCGTCGGTGACCGGGTGCTGCACACCACTTTCGGCATGGGGACGGTGATCGCCACGTCCGGCGCCGGTGATGGGGCGAAGGCTGACGTGGACTTCGGGTCGACCGGGGTGAAGCGGCTCTCTCTCAAGCACGCTCCGATGGAGAAGCTGTAAGGCTCAGCCCTCGGTGGGGGCGTCGGTGTACGGGTCGCCGTTCTTGTTGGCCTCGGGGTTCCAGCCGATGAACTGCATCGGGTCGGTGCCGCGGCCGTTGATGTAGGCGGAGAAGTGCAGGTGGCAGGCGGTGGAAAGACCGGTGCTGCCCACGTGCCCGACCAGTTCGCCCTTGTCGACCTTCTGGCCGACCTTCACGACGTAGCTGGTCATGTGCAGGTAAGCGGTCTCCACGTTCACGCCGTTGATGGCGCCGTGGTCGATGCGGATGTTGTTGCCCGAACCGCCGTTGTAGCCCATCCCGGCCTTCACGACGACGCCGGTCTGCGCGGCGTAGATCGGCTGGCCGCACTTGCCGCCGATGTCGTCACCGTCATGCATGCGCATGTAGTGGAGGATCGGGTGCATCCGCATGCCGTAGGGCGAACCGACGCCACCGGCCGTGGGCCAGAGGAACTTGGCCAGGTTCTTCAGGCGCTCATTTTCCTTGCCGATCATGGTGGCGTCGCCGCTGAGCCCGCTGGCGCGGGCATCGAGGGCCGCGTCCTGCTGTGTCGCGACGATCTGGTCGCCGTCCTCACTGAGCTGCTGGGCTCGCTCGGCCGCCAGGTCGGAGAGCGACGGGGCCGCCGTCCCGCTGGCTGCGGCGACCGCAGGGATGCTGGCGATGGCGAGCGCGCCGGAGTCGGCGAAGGCCGTGCCGATCGAGTTCGTGGATGAGGTGGTGAAGGCACCGAAGCCGGCAACGGCGATTCCTGAGACAACCACCACGGTCGCGCCCCGCTTCAGCAGGTTGCGCAGGTGTGCAGCGGAGAAGCGCTTGCTCGTGGCCTCGGCACCGGGAATTCCGGGGAGTGCGCGACGCGGCTTGTCAGCCCGCAGTCGTGGAATGTCCACTTGTCTCCCGTTCACAGTCCCCGTTGCGCCAAAGATGCCCGTCCCAAGCGGGCAGGAGCGAGCTTAGCATTTCCTTGGCTGTTTCTCAGAATCTCTCAGAAACTGGATACTTGGCATCTGAGGCGGGGCCAACCCGTGCAAACGCGCGGATCCGCCCACTAGGCTCGGCAGGGCTTCGCCAGCCGGCGACCAAAAGTAGTGGACGGAGTCGGAGTGGATCTGTTCGAGTACCAGGCGCGGGACCTGTTCGAGGCGCACGGCGTCCCGGTGCTGCGGGGCATCACTGCCCGTACGCCCGAGGAGGCACGGGCTGCGGCGACAGAGCTCGGCACGCCGGTTGTCGTGGTCAAGGCACAGGTGAAGACCGGAGGCCGCGGCAAGGCTGGCGGCGTCAAGCTGGCGCGCTCTGCGGAGGAGTCGGCGGCGAGGGCTGGCGAGATCCTCGGCCTCGACATCAACGGCCACCGCGTCGACACCGTCATGGTCGCTGAGGGCGCCAGCATCGCGGAGGAGTACTACTTCTCGCTGCTGCTGGACCGCTCGACCCGCAAGTACCTCGCCATGTGCTCCAAAGAGGGCGGCATGGACATCGAGACCCTTGCGCGCGAACGTCCCGACGCGCTGGCGCGCATCGAGGTCGACCCGCTGGTGGGCCTGGACGCGGCCAAGGCCGACGAGATCGTCGCTGCCGCCGGCTTCCGCGAGGCCGACCGTGCGGAGATCGCGCGCGTGCTGGTGCTGCTCGGTGAGGTCTACCGCGACAACGACGCGACGCTGGTGGAGGTCAACCCGCTGGTGAAGACCGGTGAAGGGCGCATCGTCGCGCTCGACGGCAAGGTCACCCTCGACGGCAACGCCGCCTTCCGCCACCCCGACTGGGACGCCTACGCCGACGAGTCGGCGGACGACGAACTGGAGGTGCGCGCGCGAGCGAAAAACCTGAACTACGTGAAGCTGGACGGTTCGGTGGGCATCATCGGCAACGGCGCAGGGCTGGTGATGAGCACCCTCGACGTGGTTGCAGCAGCAGGCAAGAACCTGCCGGGCCAGCCCAAGCCGGCCAACTTCCTCGACATCGGCGGCGGGGCATCGGCCCAGGTGATGGCCGACGGGCTCGACATCATCTTGTCCGACTCGCAGGTGAGGGTGGTCTTCGTCAACGTCTTCGGCGGCATCACCGCCTGCTCCGAGGTGGCCAAGGGGATCATCGACGCCCTCGGCATGCTGGGGGGGCGGGCCACAAGGCCGATCGTCGTCCGGCTGGATGGCAACGCTGTCGAGATCGGCCGGCACATGCTCACCGAGGCGGCGCACCCCCTGGTGCAGCTGGTCGACACCATGGACGAAGCGGCCCGCCGGGCCGCCGAGCTGGCCGTAGCGGCCGAATAAGGGGGAATCGCAGATGTCAATCTGGTTGGACCAGCGGGCAAAGGTCATCGTCCAGGGCATGACCGGCTCGGAGGGCCGCAAGCACACCCAGCGGATGATCGGGGCGGGTACCCGCATCGTCGGCGGCGTGACCCCCGGCAAGGGCGGGCAGGCCGTCACCTTCGAGGAGGATCCGGTTCCGGTCTTCAACTCCGTCCTCGAGGCCAAGGAAGCGACCGGTGCCAACACCTCGGTCGTGTTCGTCCCGGCCGCGTTTACCCGGCAGGCGGTCATCGACGCCGTGGACGCTGCCCTCGACCTCGTAGTGGTGATCACCGAGGGCGTCCCGGTGAAGGACACCGCGGAGTTCGTCGCGTACGCCGCCGCGTCGGGCGTGACCAGGCTGCTGGGCCCGAACTGCCCTGGGCTGATCTCGCCCGGCAAGTCCAATGTCGGCATCATCCCGCCGTCGATCTCCGGCCCCGGGCGGATCGGCCTGGTCTCGAAGTCGGGAACGCTGACCTACCAGATGATGTTCGAGCTGCGTGACATCGGCTTCTCGACCGCCATAGGTATCGGCGGCGACCCGGTGAACGGCAGCACCCACATCGACGCCCTCGCAGCTTTCGAGGCCGACCCGGAGACCGACGCCATCGTGCTGATCGGCGAGATCGGTGGGGATGCGGAGGAGCGGGCAGCTGCCTACATCGCCGACCACGTCTCCAAGCCGGTCGTCGGCTATGTCGCGGGCTTCACCGCCCCGGTGGGCAAGACCATGGGCCACGCGGGTGCGATCGTCACCGGATCCGCAGGCACCGCACGGGCGAAGAAGGCTGCCCTCGAGGCGTCCGGGGTGCGGGTTGGTCGCACGCCGAGCGAGACCGCTGGGCTGATGCGCGAGGTGATCGCCGGGCTGCACTGAGGCCCGGCGGCCGGCTGCGGCGGGCGGGCTCAGCTGACGGGGTTCAGGTGGCCTGGCTGGCTCGCTGGCCGGCGCGGACGGCGACCTTGGCCCAGTCGGAGTCGGAGAAGTCGAAGGTCGTCGACGGGTTGGCCAGCAGGTAGACCAGGCGCGTGTTGACGCTCAGCACGGCCACGCGGAACACCACGGTATTCGTGCCGGTCTTCTGCGTGACCATGTAGGTCGAGCCGCTGATCTTCGCTTCGTTGGCACCGGTGCCCTTGACCGCGGGGCCTTCCTTGACGTTGGCTGTCGGCGCCCGGTCGGGGCAGCCGGTGAGGTTCTTGTCCAACTTGTTGGCCAGCGTCGCGACACCGTTGGCGTCAGCGAATGTGTAGACCACCTGGTCGACACCGAAGCCCTGCGGCGCATTGCTGTCGTCGGCCATCAGGAGCGTTCGCTGGCCGACCGACTGGGTGCCGGAGACCGTCTGGAGGTTGATCGCCTCGCACAGGCTGCCGACGACGTCAAGCGTTGTCTTGGGTTCCGTCGCGCCCCAGCGTCCGGCGCCAGCGGTGATGCGCGGCAGGTCGGCCGGTACGAGCCAGCCGATCGGGTTGCCGGCAGGGGGCAGCGACGTGGCCACAGAAATGCTGCCGGGGCAGGTGCCCAGCTGGCCGCCGCACCCTCGACTGAGTGCTGCTGCGGCGACGTTGGCCAGGTCGGATGCAGGCACCGCCGTGGCAGTGGCGACGTCGATCAGGCTCACGCTGCGGCCGGTGCGGCTGATCAGCAGCGAATGGAACTGGTCGGTCTGATCCTGGACGGTCAGCCGGATGACCTGCGCGGAATCGGCCAGGCCGCTGATCGTGTTCGCACCGCTGATCAGTGCGATGGTGTCGGTGCAGGTGCCGGCCTGCACCAGTCGGGCGGCGTAGGCCTGGGTGGCGGCGGCGTCGTCTGCGTAGGTGTCGATGGCCTGCACGACAGTGTCGGCGGGCGAGCTGGACCCGGTGAGCTTCTTCGACGGGCTGCGCTGGGCGGCCGGCAGGCCGTCCGCCGTCGCGGGCAGGCACAGGGGCCGAAGGCCGTCCGGGTTGCCGTTGGAATCGACCCAGGTCGTGGCGCCAAGGGTGCCGAGGTCGGCAGCGGTGAGGAAGGGATCCTGCGCCGCGGCTGTACCGCTCTCGCTGGGGCCGCCACCGGATGCCGTGGAACGCAGGGTCAGCGCCCAGACCACTCCGGCAACCACGACGACGACTGCTGCGACGGCTGCGATCACGATCAGGGCCGGCCGGGAGCTGCGGCCCTTCCGCAGACCGGCGGCCGCCGGAACCTCAGAGCCTGCCGACACCTCTACCACTGCGATGCCTGGCTTCGGCTCGCGGACCTTCTTCTCCCGGGGAACCCGGGGCGGCTTGGGCGCCTTGCCTGGCCTGGCCGCCGGTTCGGCCTGCGTCGCCGTGTCGACGACAAGT
>Ga0209745_1000227_pt1 | contig 32812 bp, 29 predicted proteins | sample BarGraNGADG00312_FD_184495 | JGI IMG/M metagenome (GOLD analysis project Ga0209745, IMG submission 184495) | Arctic peat soil microbial communities from Barrow, Alaska - Barrow Graham LP Ref core NGADG0004-312 (SPAdes) (version 2) | ecosystem: Environmental > Terrestrial > Soil > Wetlands > Peat... | reverse complement strand
ACTGAGTTGAATGCTGACACAAAGGCCGAAACTGCTGACGCTAAGGCCGAAACTGATGCCGAACAAGCTGACGCGCCGGAGGCGCAGCAGGCTGACGCCAAAGATGCTGAGTTGAATGCTGACGCAAAGGCCGAAACTGCTGACGCTAAGGCCGAAACTGATGCCGAACAAGCTGACGCGCCGGAGGCGCAGCAGGCTGACGCCAAAGAAACTGAGTTGAATGCTGACACAAAGGCCGAAACTGACGTAGTTGAACCTGAATTGGATGCTGACACTAAGTTAGATGATGATACCAAGTCAAGCGATGACGGCTCACTCGAAGCTATCCTTGCAGACATGAAGAAGAAAGGTCAGCAGGAGTAGGCGGAGCCACGTGGGACACTCGGATGTCTGGGGGCCGGCTGGAGACAAACTGATATTGATCGGGCTTACAGGCGGTATAGCGTCGGGCAAAACCGAGGTTGCCAGAGAGTTTGCTAAGCTTGGAGCATATGTAATAGATGCCGATCAAGTGGCACGGGAGGTTATTCTGCCAGGCAGTGCCGCATATGATGGGCTTCTCCAGCAGTTTGGTGAAGGAATTATCGACGATTCCAGGCAAATCAACAGGGCCACACTTGCCGGTATCGTGTTCGCGGACGCTCAGAAGAGGCAGCTTGTAAACAATATAACCCACCCCGCAATTCTTGACGAAATACTTCATCGGGTGACAGATTTCGCGGATAAGCTTGGGCCCGGTGATGTTCCCACCGTAATAGTGGATGCCGCATTGATAGTTGATGTGGGTGCTTCCAGAGTGTTTGACCAACTGGCAGTGGTCACAGCAGACGAGAAAGTCCGATTGAAGCGGTTGGTTTACCAGCGGGAGATGTCTGAAGATGAGGCCCGGAGCAGGATCTCCTCACAGATACCAGACTCCCAGAGGATCGAGATGGCCGATCTTGTCATAGAAAACAACGGTACCCTCGATCAACTGAGAAAAACCGTTGGTGATGTCTGGCGAGAGATCGAGCGCAGATCGCGATCGCTTTACTCCTGAGGCTCCTTCTCCAGTTCGGCCTCTTCGATACTTGTGAGGAAGGGGAACATCATCTTGAGACGATAGGCGATTTCCTCGTCTATCTCGTCCATATACTCGTCGTATACCGGGCAGCCCATCTGGACGCAGAGTATCATGCTTCGAGAGCCGCGAGGATTTGACACTTCCCAGCATTTCTTACCTTCGGCGTAAGCCTTACAGTTGAGGTATTGAGCGGCAGAGCACTTCTTTATTTCCCAGCAGTTTTTACCATCGGTCATAGTGCTTCCAAGTTAGCATTAAAGACAAGAGCGGTCAAACCACTGTCATTGAATCACAACGGTATGAGCGCTAGAATTCAACGGGGGCCCTGCCTGGCGCGGGGCTCTACATTTTTGCGATACTGTTTGATGGGGTTAAGGTGTATGTCCGCTCTGAAAACTGAAACCAAATTCGTGCCCCAGGGCGACCAACCGAGAGCGATAGATAGCCTGGTAGAGGGTCTCAGGACTGGAGAATGCTACCAGGTACTGCTGGGGGTAACAGGCTCGGGAAAGACTTTCACCATGGCCAAGGTCATCGAAGAGGTTGGCAGGAAGACCCTGGTACTCGCTCCCAACAAGACGCTTGCTGCACAGCTTTACTCGGAGTTTCGTGAATTCTTTCCTTCCAGCGCGGTCGAATACTTTGTCAGTTACTACGACTACTACCAGCCTGAGGCGTATATACCCAGCACAGACACATACATCGAGAAAGACTCATCGATAAACGACGAAATCGACCGGCTGCGTCACGGGGCAACGAGTTCCCTGTTGTCTCGAGATGACGTGATTATCGTTGCGTCTGTGTCTTGCATATATGGTCTTGGTTCACCCGACGAGTACATGAACCGAATGGTCATGTTCGAGGTTGGCAAGGAGTACGACAGGGAGTCCATCCTTCGCAAGCTTGTGGATATCAGGTACGAGCGCAATGATCTGGCGCCGGACCGTGGGAAGTTCCGAGTGCGGGGCGACGTTATCGATATATACCCCGCTTACTGGAACCAGGCTATCCGGGTTGATATGTTCGATAATGAAGTGGAGAGAATTACCGAGGTGGACCCTCTGACTGGCGAGGTTCTGGCCGAACGGGATCGAACGGTTATTTGGCCGGCGACGCATTTCCTGACCCCATCCGACCAGTTGGAGACCGCCCTGCGGGGAATTGAAACGGAGCTTGACGAGCGTCTCCATGAACTCGAGTCACAGGGGAAGCTGCTGGAGGCGCAGCGACTTAAGATGCGTACCAACTACGACCTGGAGATGTTGCGCGAGACCGGCTATTGCCACGGAATCGAGAACTACAGCCGTCATCTCTCCGGCAGGAAAGCGGGAGAGCCACCATACACGCTGATAGATTTTTTCGGTGATGATTTTCTCACATTTATCGATGAATCTCATATAACCGTGTCACAGTTGACAGGTATGCTAAATGGTGATCGCTCTCGCAAGCAGACCCTGGTCGAGCATGGCTTCCGTCTTCCTTCAGCGCTGGACAACCGTCCGCTCTCCCAGCAGGAGTTCTTTGACAAAGCCGGCGAGGTAATATTTGTCAGCGCGACACCGGCTGCGTGGGAGCTGCAGAAGTCAAACCGCATAGTCGAACAGGTTATCAGGCCTACCGGGCTCGTTGACCCAGTGGTGGAGGTAAGACAAGCGGAAGGCCAGATCGACGACCTTATCTCGGAGATCCGCGATAGAGTCGCGGAAAAAGAGCGCGTGCTGGTGACAACCCTCACGAAAAAGATGGCGGAGACACTGGCGGAATATCTTGCGGAGATGGGCATAAGAACCAGGTATTTGCACTCGGAAATTGGAACGATTGAGCGTGTGGAAATACTGCGCGATCTGCGGGCAGGCGTTTTCGATGTCCTTGTCGGGATAAACCTGTTGCGCGAGGGGCTCGACCTGCCGGAAGTGTCACTTGTTGTAATACTGGACGCCGACAAGCAGGGGTTTCTGCGAAGTGAACGAAGCCTTGTGCAGACGATGGGGAGGGCCAGTCGAAATGTCAGTGGAAAAGTGCTTTTGTACGCTCAGAATTACTCGGAAGCCATGCGTAACGCAATCGGTGAGACCAATCGACGACGTGAGCTCCAGATGAAGTTCAACCGGGAACACGGAATAGACCCGCAGACCATACAGAAAGAAGTGCGGGACATCCTCGAAGTGGCGATGGCGCCGCAGGGCGCAGAAGGGTCGAAAGACCCCGTTGAGCGGGCGCGCAAGCTTGATCCCGAAGAACTGCAGCGATTGCTGTTAAACATGGAGGAAGAGATGCGGCTGCTCGCGGAGGAACTGCGCTTCGAGGAGGCGGCGCAACTTCGCGACCAGATTAAAAGAATTGGCGAAGAACTCCTACCGAGTGATTGATTGTCGATGAATGACGAACTTTTAAAGATACGCGGGGCGCGAGAGCACAATCTCAAGGATGTGAACCTCGACCTACCCCGCAATAAAATGACGGTTATGACTGGTATCAGCGGCTCCGGGAAGTCTTCACTCGCTTTCGACACCATATATGCCGAAGGGCAACGTCGTTATGTTGAGTCGTTGTCATCTTACGCCCGCCAGTTCCTGGGCCAGCTTGACAAGCCCGACGTCGACTTGATAGAAGGCCTTTCTCCTGCTATATCGATCGACCAGAAAGCCGGTACCAGCAACCCCAGGTCGACTGTGGGAACTGTCACCGAGATCTACGATTATCTAAGAGTGCTTTACGCGCGAATAGGAGCGCCGCACTGCTACCAGTGTGGTCGCACCGTGTCAAGACAGACACCCCAGCAGATAACCGACAAAATAATGGAGATGGAGAATGGTGCCAGGTTGATGCTGCTGGCGCCAATAGTGCGTGGCAGGAAGGGTGAGCACAACGCGGTCTTTGAAGACCTCAGGCATCGAGGCTACGTCCGGGTGTTGGTTGATGGCGACGTACTAGACCTCTCCGACGAGATAGAACTCGATAAGAATAAAAAGCACGAGATATTTGCCGTGGTGGACCGCCTGGTGCTTAAAGACGGCTCGCGCTCCAGGGTCGCTGAATCTATCGAAGCGACGCTCCAACTGGGAGAAGGCATGGTCGCCGTGCAGGACGGCGAAGGCCATCGCGACATCTATTCCGAAGAATTTGCCTGCGTGCACTGCTCTATAAGTTTTCCTGAAATATCGCCTCGCTTGTTTTCCTTCAATAGCCCTTACGGCGCCTGTAAGGTCTGCAGTGGACTTGGGAACCGGCAGGAGATAGACCCTGAGCTAGTGGTTCCCGATGCCAGCAGAAGCTTGATGGAAGGTGCTATCGCACCGTGGGAGGCGGCTACGCAGACTCATTTCTACAGCACCCTGCAGGCGCTTGCGGACAGTTATGGCTTCAAACTAACCGTACCTTTTGAGGACCTGGACGAAACCGTACAGCGATTGGTGCTTTACGGGAGTGGCGATGATGAGCTGCTGGTCAAGCACCTGGATTCGCGAAACCGCCAGAGAACTTATTATACCCAGTACGAAGGTGTCATCCCGACCCTGGAGCGCAGATACCGGGAGACCGAGTCAGAGTACGCTCGCTGGCGCATAGGTATGTTCATGAGCATCAAGCCGTGCCCGGACTGTGGGGGGGCCAGGCTTCGACCGGAGAGTCTTGCCGTAACGGTGGGAGATTTGAACATCGCGGAGCTTGGCGACCTCACTATCGACCACGCCGCGAGCTTCATCAAGAAACTAAAGCTCAATCAACGAGAGAAGACGATTGCCGCGCGATTGATCAAGGAAACGCTGGCCAGAATGCAGTTTCTGCTTGATGTAGGGCTTGACTACCTTACCCTTTCCCGTCAGGCGAGTACGCTTGCGGGAGGCGAGTCACAGAGGATTAGATTGGCCACCCAAATAGGTTCCGGCCTGGTGGGAGTTCTCTACATATTGGACGAGCCCAGTGTGGGCCTGCACAAGCGCGACAACCACCGGCTTCTCGATACCCTGAAGAGGCTTCGGGACCTCGGCAACACCGTCATCGTCGTTGAGCACGACGAGGATACAATCCGAGCCGCCGATTATATCGTCGATATCGGCCCTGGAGCCGGCATACACGGGGGTCATATAGTCGCAACAGGGAGCGTCCAAGACCTCGTCGCCAGTAAGAAATCGGTAACGGGTAAATATCTTTCTGGCGCCCTGGAGATTCCGGTCCCGAAGCGCCGCAGACCGATTAGCGATCGATCGATTGTGGTCAGAGAAGCGAGGGAGCACAACCTCAAGGGGATAGACGTGACCTTTCCCCTGGGTGTCTTCACCTGCGTCACGGGTGTCAGCGGCTCGGGAAAGAGTACCCTTGTAAACGATATCCTTTATAGAAGCCTTAGGCGAAAGATGGCTTCATCTCGAACCCCGCCCGGCCGCCATAAAGGCATAGACGGAATCGAAGAGATAGACAAGGTTGTTAATATCGACCAGTCGCCCATAGGACGAACACCCAGGTCGAATGCGGCGACTTACACCAAGGTATTCGACGGAATCCGCAGTCTATTCTCCAGCACCCCGCAAGCCAAGGTTAGAGGATACAAACCTGGACGATTCAGTTTTAACGTGCCCGGAGGGCGATGCGAGGCATGCAAGGGAGAGGGCATGGTAAAGATCGAAATGCACTTTCTGCCCGATGTCTATATCGAATGTGAAGTGTGCAAGGGAAAGCGCTTCAACCGCGAGACACTGGAGGTAACCTACAAAGGCAAAAACATACACCAAGTGCTGGAGATGACGGCAGAAGAAGCGATGTCCATATTTGAAAACATCCCAACCATAAGACGCCAACTGCAGGTTCTATCTGACGTAGGGTTGGGGTATATAAGACTTGGCCAGCCAGCGCCGACTCTCTCCGGGGGAGAGGCCCAGCGTGTCAAGCTGGCCAGGGAACTGGGCAAGAGAGCTACCGGGCGTACGTTGTACCTGCTGGATGAGCCAACAACCGGGTTGCACTTCGACGACATCAGCAAGCTCATAGAAGTGCTTTACAGGCTGGTGGAGGGCGGCAACTCCGTTGTGGTGGTTGAACACAACATGGACGTGGTCAAAGTGGCAGACTTCATAATCGACCTGGGGCCCGAGGGTGGTGACAAAGGCGGGGAGCTTGTAGCATGCGGTACGCCGGAGGAGGTTGCCGCCACGAAGCGTTCCTACACGGGGAAGTACCTTAAAACCGTGCTTGCGGGGCACCCGACGCCTGGCACCGTCGGCCCCAAGTAACGGGTGAAGGCGTCAGCTCAGAGCAGGGGCTCTAAAGATGAAGAACGGCTTAAAAGAGAAGCTTGAAACGTTGCCGCCTGAACCCGGCGTATACGTCTTCAGCGATAAGGTTGGAAACGTCATTTATGTAGGCAAGGCCAAGGCGTTGTCCAATCGAGTGCGTTCATATTTTCAAGCGCCGCCGGCCGGTGACTACAAGGGAGAAGCACTTCGCCGCGAGATTGCGGACCTGCAGGTTACCGTATGCCAGACAGAAGTCGACGCGCTCATCCTGGAGTCTACTTTAATCAAGAGGTACAGACCGCGTTTCAACGTAATACTCCGGGACGACAAGAGTTATCCCTACATAGCCGTCTCGGTATCAGATGAGTTCCCCCGGGTATTCCTAACGCGGGGCAAAAGAGTCAAGGGAGTAAAGTACTACGGACCGTACGTAAACGCGCGAGCCGCTCGTAATACCATCCGCCTGCTGCACAAGGTATTTCCGTTGAGGCACTGCAAGGGACGGGCGCCGGGCCAGAAGGGCAGCTCTCCTTGCCTCTATTGGGAAATGCACCTGTGCCTCGGTCCGTGCCGTGGTGATGTGGATCCGGAGGAGTACGGCCGACACGTAAAGCAGTTTTATGATTTTCTAGAAGGGCGCTATTCGGAGGTACTCGCCGACTTGGATACCAGAATGCGCGCCGCGGCACGCGAGGAAGAGTACGAGAAGGCGGCTCGTATACGAAATCAGATCGAGTCGGCTAATCAGGTACTCAGGCATCACAGAGCGCTGTCTTCATCAACCGTAGACTACGATGTCGTGGGCGTATTTCATGATGAGACAACGGCAAGTTTCTCTGTGGCACAAAACCGCGGTGGCTTCCACCTGGGTAACCTTTGCTTCCTGACCGACCTGGAGGATGAGATCGTTGAGGAGGAACTCGTCAGTGAGTTTGTCAAGCGCTATTACGATGGGGCCGGCTCTATTCCTGAACTTATCCTGGTGCCGTCACTGCATCATGAGGAAGTTGATGGAATCTCAGCGTGGCTAGCCTCGCAAAAGGGAGCGAATGTAGAAATCCGGGTTCCAATCAAGGGCAGGAAGAGACACGAGCTGTCCCTTGCCGGCGCGAACGCCAGACTGGCGTTGGAAGGCGCAAAACTCGAGAGGGCACGAGACAAGGGGCGCACGGAGGCTGCAATCGCTCAGCTCGCAGGCGACCTGGGGCTTGCGAACTTCCCGTTGAGGATAGAATGCTACGACATATCTACGATGGGAGGCGCTGCTTCTGTGGGATCAATGGTTGTTTTCCAAGACGGCTATCCCGCAAGGCGAGACTATCGTAAATTCTCGATTAAATTTACTCCGGGGATTGATGACGTGGGGATGATGCGCGAGGTCCTATACCGCCGCTTTAAGCGGTATCTTCGCGACATCGAAAAGGGCGTCGATGAAAGGGGGGGCGCACACGGGTGGGCGAAGAAGCCTGACCTAGTCCTACTGGATGGAGGTAAAGGACAACTCAGTGCGGGACGTGACGTTTTAAAAGTTCTGGGGATCGAGGGGGTAGGGCTGGCCGCGCTTGCGAAGCGCCTTGAGGAAGTCTACCTCCCGGGTTGCTCGGAACCGGTTGTATTACCAAGAGATTCAGAGGAGCTGTTCTTGCTGCAGCGGATAAGGGATGAAGCACACCGCGCGGCCGTCTCGTATCACAGGTTGTTGATGAGCAAAGCGACGTCAAGCTCCTGGTTGGATCAGGTAAGCGGGATAGGACCCGGGAGAAAGAAGGCGCTGATGCGGCATTTTGGCTCGCCGAGGCGCATTCTGGACGCTGAACTCGAGGATATCAAAGCGGTGCCCGGGCTGCCCGATAAAACCGCCGACGCGGTATACCTCGCGGCACGCAAGATTAGGGAGGACACGAATGCGGGACCCCAAAGGACCTGAACCAACAGCCCTCATGTAAATCGATGATTGGACATTCCGGGTCTGGTTGAGCGACGTGGGAGTGTTCCGCATGCGGATGCCGGCAGTTGACGGGCCGGAGTTTGCAAGCAGGGAGAATGGGCAGTCAATAAGAATAGATACTAGAGGGAATCATTTGTCGGGCGATGAAGGTCTGTTGGAGCAGCCGAGAAGTTATTTGGTCAGCGTATTTGGTTGATCAACCTCAAGGGGGAATGAACGCGTTGGAGATTTTGATTGTGACCGGGATGTCGGGAGCAGGTAAAACAGAGGCCCTCAAAGCCCTGGAGGACCTTGGGTACTACGCAATAGACAACCTTCCAACGCTGCTTCTTACAAACATAGTTGATTTACAACCCGCCAGTGGCACAAAACTCGATCGTGTAGCGGTGGTAATGGACGCTCGTGGAGGCACCGACTTCGCTGACCTCTTCTCGGCGCTCGATGGACTTGAGTCGATACCCTACACCATTGTATTTTTCGACGCCTCCAACGAGGAGCTCCTGAAGAGGTTTTCTGAAACCAGGCGCATTCACCCGCTCGATAGTGAAGGTCTACGGGTGACGGATACCATAGCCCAAGAGCGCAGGCTTCTCCAACCGCTACGCGAGCGTGCAGATGTGGTCATCGACACCTCTAGTATCAATATCCACGAACTGAGGGACATCCTCAAGGGGGTTGTTCCCCACCTGGAAGACCTTCGCACCACGAGACTCACATTTATATCGTTTGGCTTCAAGTACGGTCACCCCCTTGATGCCGATATTGTCATCGACGTCAGGTTCTTGCCCAACCCATATTGGGTAGAGGGTCTGCGAGAGATAGACGGTAACGACCCCAAGGTAATAGGGTATGTGATGAGCCAGCCGGAGACCTTGGAATTCATAGAGGTATTTATCAAGATGCTGGACCTTATACTTCCCAGTTATCGCAGGGAGAGGAGGCCTTACCTTACAATCGCTATCGGTTGTACGGGTGGGCGCCACAGGTCTGTTGTGATTGCAACTGAGCTATCGAATCACTTCAGGGAAGAGGGTTTCCACACCAGCGTGATACACCGTGACCTGAACAAGTAATCCCACTTGACAAACAAGCACTGATGGCAAAAACAGTCCATGAAGTGAAGGAAGAATTGGCTCACCACCAGGCCAGCCGCCGCTGCTGCAGGCTCGCTGAGCTTTCCGCTCTCCTCCACATAGACGGAACATATGCGATTCGTGGGCATCAGGGACACTGCCTCGCAACCGAGAGCGCCGGACCTAACACCGCACGGAAGATATATACGCTCATGCATTCACTATTTGAGGTTGAGACATCCGTGGTGAAAGTAACCAAAAGCACCCCTCGGCGGGGCAACGTATTCAGAGTTGAGATTCCCGACCAGCCCGGCTTTCACCAGGTACTCAACGAACTGGGGGTGCTTGATTCAAGTCTATCTCCTGAACCGGTAATGCCGAAACGCCTCACCAGGAACGAATGCTGTGTCGCTTCTGCCCTGCGCGGAGCCTTTCTAGGTGGAGGGTACGTGAGCGAGCCTTTTGGACCGGCGGATCTCGAAATATCCTTTACCACCAAGGAGGCAGGCCTGGGTTTCGAGCAGTTGTTCCGACGTCGCTCGCTTGAACCGGGATCGCGTGAACGTCGTAACCACTGGGTGCTGTATTTAAAGAAAAGGCAGGACATATCGTCGTTCCTGGCGGTCATCGGAGCCCACAGCGCGCACCTGGCTTGGGAAAGCCAGACTATCATTAATGCAACCAAGAACACCGTTAACTGTCTGGTGAACTGCGACGCGGCGAACGCCAAGCGGCTGGCGGAGGCATCTCTGAGGCAAAGAGAGGTGATCGAACAGATTCGTTCCAGCGGGCTTATGGCCGGCGCGGATCCGATTCTGGTGGAGCTTGCCAACGCGCGTCTGGATTACCCCCAGGCATCGCTTTCAGAGCTAGGCAGGCTGTTGAACCCCGCCGTTTCCAAGCCCGTGGTTCAGGGGAGGCTGAGGCGCCTCGAGGCAATGCTCTTTGATGATGAATAGAACGATGGGCCGGTCCACTGGTACTGGTATAATAAACCGCGTACGATTTTCGGACGCATGTGTTGACCGAAGGGAGTGTTAGGAATGTCAGTCAGGGTGGGTATCAACGGTTTTGGAAGAATTGGCAGGCTCGTTGTACGCGCGGCCATTGGAGACCCTGAAATCGAGATCGTTGCCATAAACGATCTGGCGGACGCCAAAGTGCTCAGACATCTATTCATGTACGATTCCGTACATGGAGTTTATGGCGGAAAAGCCGAAGCCGGCGGGGAAGGGATGCTGGTTATCGACGGTAAGAAGATGAAGGTGCTCTCCGAGAGAGATCCATCCGATCTTCCCTGGAAAGAGCTCGAGGTAGATGTTGTCCTCGAGTCGACCGGACTCTTCACGAGCAGAGATAAAGCAGCCAAACATATTGACGCGGGAGCCGCCAAGGTAATAATCAGCGCTCCCGCCACGGACCCGGACATCACCATGGTTTTGGGGGTCAACGAGGATATGTATGATAAAAAGAATCACCACGTCATATCCAACGCGTCGTGCACCACAAACGGCCTTGTCCCGGTGGTAAAAGTTCTAATGGACACATTCGGGTTCGTACGTGGTTACATGACTACCATTCACGCATATACGAACGACCAGGTTATCCTAGATGCACCCCATAAGGATCTTCGACGCGCGCGAGCCGCGGCTATGTCGATTATTCCTACTACCACCGGTGCAGCCCGAGCTACCGGTCTTGTCATCCCGGAGCTTAAGGGCAAGATCGACGGGGTCGCCATGCGAGTGCCAACCTTTGACGGCTCCATGATAGACCTGGTGGCGGTGCTGGGCAAAGAGGTTACCAGGGAGGAAGTCAATGAAGCGATATCCGCCGCCGCCGATAAGGGTCGCTTCAAGGGCATACTTGCCTACACAGAGGATCCGATCGTAAGCATCGATGTTGTGGGAAGCAGTTACTCTTCGGTATTTGACGCGCAGTCGACCATGACCATGGGGGATATGGTTAAAGTGATATCGTGGTACGACAACGAGTGGGGCTATTCCAATCGCGTGGTGGACCTCATTAAATTTGTAACCGCATGACCGGCAGGTGAAGTAAGAGATGCTGAATCCTCCTAAAAAGACTATCCGTGATATCGATGTCTCGGGCAAAACGGTACTCGTTAGAGTGGACTTCAACGTGCCGTTGGACATTGCCCGCAACGTGGTCGACGATACCAGGATCAGGGGCGCTCTGCCGACGATTCACTATCTCCTGGACCACAATGCTTGTCTTATCTTGATGTCCCACCTCGGGCGTCCCAAGGGCCAGGTGGTAGAGAGCCTTCGTATGGCGCCCGTGGGTCGATGCCTTGAAGCGCTGCTTGATTATCCGGTTGTTACCTTGAAAGAGTGTGTCGGGCCACGCGTTAAAGAAACGATTGAGAAAAACCCTGGCGCGGTGATACTGCTGGAGAACTTGCGCTTCTACCCGGGCGAGAAGGAGAACCTGGCGGATTTCTCCAGGCAGTTGGCCGAACTGGCCGACATATACGTGAACGACGCCTTCGGCACCAGCCATCGAGCTCACGCGTCGACCGTTGGTGTCACGGCGTACCTGCCTTCGGTCATGGGACTTCTAATGGAAAAAGAGTTGGAGACCCTCGGTGGGTTGCTGGAAGACCCGGCACGCCCATTTGTGGTTGTTCTAGGTGGCAATAAAGTATCCGACAAGCTTGGTGTGATAGACAGCTTCCTTGAGATAGCCGACACGATTATCACCGGTGGTGGGATGTGCTTTACGCTAATTAAGAACATGGGGCTTGAGATCGGGAATTCCGTCACCGAAGAAGATCAGATTCCCCAAGTGGCGAACGCGGTGAAAAAAGCGCGCAAGAAAAGCGTTAGAATCATGGTCCCCAGCGATTTCGTGGTAGCTGACCGCTTCGACAAGAATGCAAACTTCAAGGTGGTAGCAGCCGAGGCTATACCATCAGACTGGATGGGACTGGATATCGGACCGGCGACCGTCGACAAGTACTGTTCGGTGCTAAACGGGGCAAAGACCATATTTTGGAACGGGCCCATGGGAGTCTTCGAGTGGCCCTCTTTCGCCAATGGAACCGAGAGCATAGCGGAGTGCATAGCCCGTGCTGTGGCTACTACCATAGTCGGAGGGGGAGACTCTGATGCAGCGTTGAGGCAGTTTGGCCTCGAAGACAAGATGGACTTTGTGTCGACCGGCGGGGGCGCCGCCATGCGGCTATTGGAGGGTAAGAAGCTGCCAGCCGTGGAAGCGCTGGCCGATATCTAGCGATCAGGTGGGAGGTCACATTTTGCGCAAGCCGATTATTGCCGGAAACTGGAAGATGAACATGCTGCCCGCCCAGGCGGTTGCTTTGGTGCAAGGTTTTTGGGAAGAAATATCCGGATTTAAGGATGTCGATGTGGTATTGTGCCCGCCGTTCACTGATATCGAGTCGGTTTCCAAGACCGTAAAAGACGGAAACATATCGGTGGGTCTGGGTGCTCAAAACATGCATTGGGAAGAGTCGGGAGCGTTTACCGGTGAGGTTTCCCCGCTTATGCTGCTTGAGTTCGGTGTTACGCACGTGATAATTGGGCACTCCGAGCGGAGGCAGTTCTTCGGCGAGACAGACCAGGGTGTAAACCGCAAAGTAATATCAGCGATCGACCATGGACTTACGCCCATTATGTGCTGCGGTGAGAGTCTGAAGCAGCGGGAAGCCGGAGAGATGGAAGACGTGGTCACAAACCAGGTTAAATGTGGCCTTTTCGAGCTGGATGCTGCGCAAGTGCCCAAAGTTGTTATCGCTTATGAGCCGATCTGGGCTATAGGTACCGGCAAGGCGGCCACTTCGGATGATGCTGAAGAGGCGTGCGGGATTATCCGTGAGACGCTTAGGAAGGACTTTGATGCCTCAACTGCCGATTCGGTGAGGATTCAATATGGCGGCAGCGTTACGCCCGACAACATCGCCGAGCTTATGGCTGAACCGGATATCGATGGCGCCCTGGTTGGAGGTGCGAGCTTGAAGCCCGACGTCTTTGCCCGCATCGTGAGGTTCACTTGACGGTCCCAAGACCATTCTTGTTGACAATTCTCGACGGGTGGGGGTCCCGTGCGTCCGCCGATGGGAACGCCATTATGATGGCGAATACGCCGACAATGGATCATCTCCAATCCTCTTACCCCAGCACTACATTGGGAGCAGCGGGTGAAGCCGTAGGACTTCCCTCCGGCCAGATGGGAAACAGCGAAGTAGGTCATCTGAACATCGGGGCCGGCAGGCTCGTACTGCAGGACTTTCAGAGAGTGAATCATTCGATCTCCCGGGGCGATTTCTACCGCAACAAGGTGCTATTGAGCGCAATCGGTCATGCTGGCGCCCACGGCTCCACACTTCACCTTATGGGGCTCCTCTCCGACGGCGGCGTTCATAGTCATATAGAGCACATTTTCGCCATTCTTGAGATGGCGCGCGAGGCCGGTCTTGAAAGGGTCGCGACACACGCGTTTCTTGACGGCCGTGATGTGCCGCCCAGGAGCGCATTGCAATATGTCAATGAGCTGGGGCGTAGGACAACTGACGGTATTGGCGCTATCAGGACGATCCAAGGTCGATACTACGCGATGGACAGGGACAACCGTTGGGATCGGACAAAGCTGGCTTACGATGCAATTGTTCACGCGGAGGCTCCCGTTGCAGAGACCGCCGAAGAGGCGGTGGAGCAGTCCTACAAAGATGGTGTGGACGACGAGTTTCTGGTGCCACGGGTGATCGGAGGACCTGCGCCCATGGAGCCTTCCGATGCGGTGATATTTTTCAACTTCCGGCCTGACAGGCCGAGACAGTTGAGCCGGGCCCTCATCGAAATAGATTTCGATGAGTTCGATAGGGGAGAGGATCCAGTCCTACCATACTTGGCGACCATGACCGAATATGATGCCAAATTTGACGTACCTGTGGCGTTTTCACCAGAGAAGGTCAAGCGGGTGTTGGCTGATGTCTTCGCGGAAAACGGCAAGAGCCAACTGCACATAGCAGAAACCGAAAAGTACGCCCATGTTACCTACTTCTTCAACGGGGGGATAGAAGAGCCCAAGTCAGGTGAAGACAGGGTCCTTATTCCGTCCCCTAAGGTAGCCACATATGATCTCAAGCCGGAGATGAGCGCGTCCGAGGTGGCTGAGGAAACCATACGTAGGATAAGAAGCGCCAAGTACGATTTCATTGTACTCAACTTTGCCAATTGTGACATGGTCGGTCACACGGGCAATATTGAAGCAGCCGTTAAAGCGGTGGAGACTGTGGACCGTTGCCTTGGCAAGGTACTCGATGCCCTATTCGAAGTTGGAGGAGCCGGGTTTGTCACAGCAGACCATGGAAAGGCCGATGAGATGCTACAAGAGGGATCCGCATGCACTGCTCATTCACTCTCACGGGTTCCTTTTATAGATGCTACCTCAATCCAAAGACCGTTGCGTGAAGGGGGTACCCTCGGGGACATAGCGCCTACCGTGCTGGAGGTCATGGAGATACCGCAGCCGCCGGAGATGACGGGCACGTCCCTTTTCGTCCAGCTTGCAAATGAGGGTCCTTAATCATAAAATTGTTATGACATGGCTATCGTAAAGATTGTAATCCTGGTCATTCATATAATTGTCTCGCTTGGGCTAATAATCGCGGTGTTGCTTCACTCGGGCAAAGGTGGCGGCCTCTCCAGCGTATTAGGCGGAGGCGGTTCCTCGATGTTATCGGGATCCTATATCGTCGAGAAGAACCTGGACAAGATCACGATCGTCCTGGGGTCTGTTTTCTCCGCGACTACCCTGGTGCTCGTATACCTTTTAAAGTCCTGAAATACCGCCTTTTTTCAAGCATTTGAAAGTTGCGCCCTACAGGGGGGTATGATAAGCTTATAAAGCCAATTGAAAGCGCTCTAGATGAGCGGGCGATGTGCCCGCTTTTTATTTACTGGGGCGACTTTTTGAGTAGGAAAAGGGCGAATTATTGGGAGGGAATTCCGTGGAAGGCGACCTTCCGGAGCGGGTGATGAAGGTCACCAGTAACCTCCTGGCGGGACTTTCACTCGATCTTGTTGATGTGAGTGTCACTCATAAAAGTGGCAAGACCTGCTTGAGGATATTAGTCGACAAGGAAGGCGGAATAACATTGGAGGAATGCGCCAAGGCCAGCGAACTGATGGGGCAGGTACTGGAACGAGAGGCCGTAATGCGGGGGTCGTATGTCCTGGAGGTCATGAGCCCGGGGGTGAATCGCCCATTAAGAAAGTGGGAGGATTTCAAAAAAAGTATCGGCAAGAGGGTGAAGGTAAAACTGGGACAGCCGTTCGAAGGTGTTAATAGCTTGTCTGGAATCTTGCGGGATGCCGATGATCAGTCTTTCGTGCTGGACATGGGGGACGAGATAGTTGAGCTGAAATACGAGAAATCCACTTCCGTGAGACTCGACTCGGAGCTGCCCTGGTAACATGTGGACGAGGAAGTGTTAAATTTGAAGTTTAAGTTGATAGACGCGCTCAAGCAGATAGAGCGGGAGAAAGGTCTTTCGGTTGACACTGTTCTCGAGGCTCTCAAGGATGCGTTGCTGACGGCTTATCGGAAGGACTACGAGGATCTAGATGAGGAGTTGCAGGCGCGTATAGATATTGACGAGATGACCGGCGACATTCGGGTATTCGAGGAACGTGAAAACGAGAGTGGCGAACTTGAGGAAGTCGAGGTAACGCCGGAGAACTTCGGTCGTATAGCGGCCCAGACAGCTAAGCAAGTCATTATACAGCGCATTCGCGAGGCTGAACGAGAGCTCATGTTCGACGAATACCACGGGCGCGAGGGTGACATCGTGACCGGAATAGTCCAGCAAAGTGATCAACGCTACACGTTGGTAGACCTTGGCAAGGTGGAGGCACTGCTGCCCCCAAGCGAACAGGTAAGAGGGGAGCGCTACGAACACGGTGCGCGCCTTAAGACATACATTGTCGATGTGCGGAGAACCACCAAGGGACCCCAGATAATGGTCTCGAGGACCCACCCCGGCCTTCTTAAGCGTCTCTTCGAGCTCGAAGTGCCTGAGATATACGACGGTCTGGTTGAGATAAAAGCGGTAGCTCGTGAGGGTGGACAGCGTTCAAAGGTCGCTGTCGTATCTAACGATTCGAATGTGGATCCGGTGGGCGCTTGCGTTGGCGCAAAAGGCTCCCGGGTTCGGATGATTGTGAGTGAATTGAGGGGCGAAAAGGTGGACATCGTCGAGTGGAAAGAGGACCCGGCGGAGTTTGTGGCTAACGCTATAAGCCCGGCAAAGGTCAAAGAGGTGATCGTCGATGCGGACAACCTGACCGCCGAAGTCATAGTCCCGGATAATCAACTATCTTTGGCGATCGGTAAAGAGGGCCAAAATGCAAGGCTTGCCGCCAAGCTTACCGGCTGGCGCATTGATATACTCAGCGAATCGCAAGCGATGGAGTCCGCGGCCATGAGGGCTGAGGAAACATTGAATGAGCAAGAGGTAGCCTCCAGTGAGGGTATATGCAGGGCTATTACCTCATCCGGACACCGATGCAAGAATAAAGCGCTGCCCGGCTCCGAGTTCTGCGGGATAGCAGCACACCAAAGACTTGCCGACCTTATAAAGGAAGGTTCTGAAGAAGTCGAGGTTGTTACACCGGTGCCTGAGGCCGCGACCGCGCCTGAAGCGCCGCAGGCGCCGGACGCGACCGCGGCGGAGCCGCAGAAGGCTGATGCTAACGAAGCTAAGTTGGATGCTGCCACCGCGCCGGCGGTGCCGGCGCCGCAGGCTGTATCTGAAGAAGCTAAGTTGAATGCTGACGCTAAGTCCAAGTCCGATCAAGCTGAGTTGAATGCTGACGCTAAGTCCAAGTCTGACCAAGCTGAGTTGAATGCTGACGCAAAGGCTGATGAAAGCGAAGCGGAGTTGAATGCTGACATTAAGGCCGAAGAGCCGGAGCCGCAGCAGGCTGACGCCGACAATATTGAGTTGAATGCTGACGTTAAGGCCGAGGCGGCGGAGCCGCAGGGGCCTGATGCCGATCAAGCGGAGTTGAATGCTGACGCTAACGCTGAAGAAAGTGAACCTGAAGAAAAGTGAAGGGATCAATCAGAACTTGCGCCGGCTGTGGCGCAAAACGGATAAAGAATGAAATGATAAGAGTTGGATTGGACACCGACGGAAATCCAAGGGTAACGAGCGCCGGCAAGTGCGCGAGGCGGGGATCATACATCTGCATCGATGCCCTGTGCGTCGGTAAGGCGAGAAAGAACGGAGGGTTGTCCAGGGTACTCCGTAAAAACGTCCCGGATCGTATATACGACAAGCTTGAACTCGAGATAGAGGACAGGCAGAAGGTAAGCAGTGGGTAATATAAGAGTTCACGAACTTGCAACAGAACTACGCAAGTCTAATCGCGAGGTATCGGACAGACTTCGCAAACTGGGGATACCTGCCAGGACAAACCTTTCATCCATTAAGCAGGGCGATGCAAACAGGGTAAGAGTTTCATTCGGTAGAGACCCTCTGCCAATAGAGAAGCCCAAGAAATTACCGGCTAAGAAGCCCGCCGAAAAGCCTGCCAAGAAGGCTGAAAAGAAGGCTGAAAAGAAACCCGCGACCAAGAAACCCGCGGCCAAGAAACCCGAGAAGAAACGGGCTGCCGAGAAACCAGCGGCTAAGAAAGCAGCCGCCAAGAAAGCGGTAAAGAAACCCACCGCTAAGAAAGCTGTGAAAAAGCCTGCTGCTAAGAAAACTGCAGTTGAACCAGCCAAGAAGAAAGCTGGGCCTGAGAAATCCGAGGTGTCGGTCCAGACCGTTAAGAAGGCGACTTTGGCGCCAAAGGCCTCCAAAGGCACGCAAGCGGTCCAAACCCCCGCGGCTGCAGATTCACCAAAGGTGAAGGTTCCCCAGAAAACCAGTTCGGCCGGCAAAGCAGCGGAGTTGCCGTTAAGAGCCGTCCCAAAGCCGGCAACACCTGCGAAGCAGCCTGAGGGGCGGGAAGCACACCTTAGGCCAAGCGGCGTCGAAGAGGCGATACCAACCAAAACGGCACAAGAGAAGCCCAAAGCGAAAAGGCAGCCACTGCGTGTTGCCCCCCCTGATCGAAAGCCTCAGGGACGCACGGGCGTGGCCGAGCGCAAAGTTTACAGGTTCGTTCCGCGCGGAAGAGGCGCTCCGGCCAGAACGAAAAGCGCCCCCAGCACGGTTGCGCCCAAGTTACTCCGTGTGTCGTCCGGAGTAACGGTAAAGGAATTCGCTCAGACAGCGGGTCTGACCCCCTCGGAAGTAATAAAGAAAATGATGTCATTTGGCGAAATGCTCACGGTGAACCAGGCAGTCACTGATGATGCGCTTAGGCTTCTATCAGAGGACTTGGGGATCGAAATTAAGATAAAACCGCGGAGGGTGGACGAGTTTGAGGAGATTACGGACGTCGCGGAAGACCTAAAACCACGGCCACCGATCGTAACAGTCATGGGCCACGTTGACCATGGCAAGACCCTTCTCCTCGACGCAATAAGGAAAACCGACGTCGTATCGAGCGAGATGGGAGGGATAACTCAGCATATCGGGGCCTATCAAGTTAACTTCGAAGGCAAAACCATTACCTTCATCGACACACCCGGTCATGAGTCTTTTACAGCCATGAGGGCCAGGGGGGCTCAAGTTACCGATATAGTTGTCCTGGTTGTGGCAGCCGACGACGGTGTAATGCCACAAACCCTGGAGGCCCTGGATCATGCTATGGAAGCGCAGGTGCCCATCATCGTGTCGGTCAACAAGATAGACAAACCTGATGCCGACGCCTACAGAGTAAGGCAACAGCTTTCCGAGCGGGGACTTATCCCGGAGGACTGGGGTGGCGAGACGGTTTTCGTAGACATGTCTGCGAAGGAGGGCACCAATATCCAGCATCTTCTGGAAATGGTGCTGCTGATAGCGGAGCTTCAGGAGCTCAAGGCCAATCCAAACGCCCCCGCGAGCGGTGTTGTTATCGAAGCCCAGTTAGATAGGACCAGGGGCAATGTTGCCACTGTGCTTGTAGATAGGGGTACTGCCAATATAGGAGACGTTGTGGCGGTGGGTACCGCTTGGGGCAGGATAAGAGCGATATTCGACGACAAGGGTGGGCCCCTGGACACCGCCGGGCCGTCGCAGCCAATTGAAATACTCGGCCTTTCAAGCCTGCCAATGGCTGGTGACGAATTCAGGGTGGTCGAGGACGATAAGAAAGCTCGTCAGATCACTGACAAGAGACGCATTCACAAGAAGATGGAAGAGATGGGAGGTCCCAGGCATGTTTCGCTTGAGAATCTCTTCGAACGCATAAAAGAAGGCGAGCTCAGCAAACTCAAGGTGGTGCTAAAGGCCGACATGCAAGGCTCACTTGAAGCCATCATGGAGGCCCTGGAGAAGCTTTCGCGGGACGAGGTGAAGTTGAACGTAATCCACTCAGGCGTCGGAGGCATCACTGAATCTGACATTATGCTCGCCTCCGCCAGCGATGCAGTCGTGCTGGGCTTTAATGTAAGACCGGACAGCAAAGCCGCCCGGGTCGCCGAAGCCGAGCAGGTTGACATTAGGACCTACCAGATAATCTATAAGCTGACCGAGGATATGGAAGCGGCGATTATTGGGATGCTCGAGCCTGAATACGAGGAAGAGATCACTGGTAGGGCGGAGGTCAGACAGACATTCCGCGTGCCGGGTATAGGAATGGTAGTAGGCTGCTACATAATCGAGGGAGAGGTTACGCGCAACTCGTCCGCAAGAGTCGTCCGTGACGGGGTGGTTGTATACGACGGGAAGATATCATCGCTAAGACGGTTCAAGGATGACGTTAAATCCGTAGCGACCGGCTTTGAGTGCGGAATCGGCCTGGAGGACTTCAGCGATCTCAAGGAAGGCGACATCATCGAGGCGTACCTGATGCGAGAGATTCCAAGGTCGTAGCATAACGACCGTTCGATACAGCTGAGCGCGGAGAATTTCGTGAAGTTCTTTGTGGGCATAGGTAGATACCAACTCGACATGGCAGCATGCTCGTCTCTGAAAGATAAGCGGCGCATCGTAAAAAGCATCGTCGACCGTCTTGGAAATAGTAAAGTTACCGGCGTTTCCGAAGTTGGCGCAAATGATTACTGGAAAAGCGGTACGATGGCGCTCTCCTGTGTGTCTGCCTCGCGTGAAGTCATCTTGAATACTCTCGAAAATGCGAGAAGGACCATCGAGTCCTATGGGGTCGAAGTGACTGAAGTTGAGCGGTGGATAATCAGACCGGATGATCTGGATGGGCATCTCTGATGTCCAGAAGGCTTAGCAGAGTTGAAGAAGCTTGCAAGGAGGAACTGTCAGAGATCCTTCAGAGAGAGATCAAGGACCCACGTGTAGGGTTTGTTACTATAACCGATGTAAAAGTGACGGCAGATCTTAGGCACGCCAGGGTTTTCATCAGCATATTCGGTTCCGAGCAAGAGGCGGAGCAGTCGATGGACGGCCTTGAAAGCGCCAAAGGATATTTACGCTCGCAGCTTGGCAGGCATCTACGACTGAAGTATCTGCCGGAGATAGAGTTCGTCCACGAGCACGTCGCCGAGGACGCCCTCAGGCTTAACGAGCTTATAAAGCAGGTAAGAATCGAAAGAAATGAAAACGAAAGTGGATAAGAAGAAGCTACGGGGCGCGGCAGACCTCATGGCCGTAAGCAAAACAATAACCGTGTTGGGGCATGTGTACCCGGATGGAGACGCCATAGGATCCGTTCTCGGGATTGCAATCGCCATAAAGGAGGCGGGTTGGGAGGTTCAAGCAAGCTGGCCCAATCCGTTCGAGGTCCCCCACAAATACGCTTTCTTGCCCGGCATGGACCTGCTGGTTCCTCCGGAGAGACTGACCGCAGACGGCATCGTAGTGACCTTGGACTGCGCATCGGCCGCCCGTCTGGAGGAACTGGAGGAACGAGCGCTTAACTCATTGGGCCTTATCAATATCGATCATCATCTCGACAACACCAGGTTTGGTTCGATCAACCTGATCGAACCCGAGGCATCCGCTACCGCGGAGATAATATATCGTTACTCAGCCGACCTTAAGTTCCGTATCAATAAGGAAGCGGCGTTATGCCTGTATACTGGTATCGTGACCGATACAGGTAGATTTCAGTTCAGAAACACTACCGCGACTACCTTGACGGTTGCCTCCGAGATGGTGGCCATGGGCGTCGAACCCAATACGATATACGAGAACGTCTACCAGAGTGATTCACTGGCATACATAAGACTCTCTGGAGAGGTTATTACCAAGGCTGTGTTTGACCAACAGTTGGGGTTGATCTACGGGTGCGTAACGCAGTCGGATCTCAGGGATTTCGGCGTAAATATGAACGAGACCGAGGATCTCATCGATGACCTGCGGGCGTTGAAGGGCCACGTCGTTGCCGCTCTTTTCAAGGAACGTGATGATGGGAAGATGAGAGTCAGTCTCCGTTCACGAGTCGACTTCGACATCGGCGCTATAGCCAGAAAACTTGGCGGAGGCGGGCATCGTGTAGCGGCGGGATATACATCGACCAAAAGGACTTTAGAGGAAACCATTGAGGAACTCAGGGGAGAAATCATTGCCTCCGGAGGGAGTACTGGTTCTCGATAAACCGCCAGGTATGACTTCCAGGCAGGCAGCCGCTACGGTCGGGCGACTGGCAGGGAGCGTAAAGAGCGGTCATACGGGAACACTTGATCCACTTGCCACAGGTGTTCTTGTTGTTTGTCTGGGGAGGGCTACTTTGCTCACCCGGTTCTTAAGTGGAGGAGCCAAGGAGTACGAGGCAGTAGCGCTGCTCGGCATAGATACGGACACCTACGACGTGGATGGGGCAGTTGTCCAAAAGCGCGATACGTCAGGTTTGGGGCTTGAAGAACTCAACGCTGTCACAAACGATTTTGAAGGGAGAATCCAGCAGTTGCCACCACTTTTTTCAGCGGTGAAGCACAAGGGCAGGCCTATGTATCAATATGCGAGGGCGGGTGTCGACATCGAGCAAAGACCGCGAACGGTCAATGTAGAGTCTGTCGAGGTGACCTCGTTGAGCGATGCTGACAATCAAGTGCGCTTTGGGATTAAAATAATCTGCGGGCCCGGGACCTACGTGCGCAGCCTGGTGCACGACATCGGCGAGCGTCTCGGGTGCGGTGCCTGCGTAGCTGAACTGCGAAGGCTTAGGTCAGGTAATTTCAGCATTGAACAGGCGATAAGTTTAGACAAGCTGGACTCAGCTGAAATTGATATAACGAAATCGATTTTGAGCGTAGAGAAAGCGACGGAGGGAATGCCTTCGGTCCAAGTAGGGGAAGAGGGGGCAATTGCGGTTGGTCAAGGTAAACCGCTGCAACTCGCGTGGGTTTCCGATGTCCTCTCTGAAGACCGAGGGATACCACGATGCACCTTCCGCGTTCTCGACAGCGCCGGCAGGCTACTGGCCATTTACGGTACTCGCCGAGCAGAGGACGGGCAAGAAATCGTTGCCAGGCCAATAAGAGTGTTGAGGCCATTGACTCTTGAAACTGGGGAAAATGAAGCTGCTCGAGCATACTGAAGATTATCGAGAGCATGCCGGCGAATCGGTAGTGACAATTGGCGTGTTCGATGGAGTACACCGCGGGCATCAGGCGATTATCGCTGAGTGCGTACGTGAGTCTAAAATCAGGGCTATACCAGCGGTAGTCCTCACCTTCGAGAGGAACCCCAGGGAGATCGTCTGCGACGAATCCCCCTGCATTATCACTGCGCCGAAACGCAAGCTCGATATCCTTGAGGAGCTTGGGGTTGAATTCACCATCTCCGTTCGCTTTTCCAGGGACTTCGCCGCACTCCAGCCGGCTGAGTTTTGCGAGAAAGTCTTGGTGGAACAGCTTGGCGCGCGCATGGTCTGTGTAGGCGAAAACTTTCATTTCGGAGAAGGCGGCAGGGGAAATACGTTGATGCTCAATAGCGAGGGAAAGCGTCTCGGGTTTGAAGTACGCACGGTGCCACTGGTCACTATCGACGACCTCGGACAGGTCTCAAGTACCCTCATAAGGGGGCTGATAATCGAAGGAAGAGCGCACGATGTGATGAGGGGGCTTGGCAGGCCCTATACCGTGACAGGCAAAGTCGTCGCGGGACACTCTAGGGGGAAAAGGCTAGGCTTTCCAACCGCCAACCTTGCGCTGGAACGTGACTTCTGCGTGCCACCCGACGGAGTCTACGCGGGCAAAACGAAGCTTCGCCATAAAGAATATGTATGCGCCATAAACATCGGCAGCAATCCAACATTCGGGGACAGCGAAACCGCGCTGGAGGTATTTCTACTGGATTTCGCAGGTGACATCTACGGAAAGTCACTTGAAATAGAGTTTCATCAACGTTTGCGTGAAGAGAAGGCATTCACCGGCGAAAAAGAACTTGTGCGCCAGATGAATAAGGACGTGGCCAAGGCCCGTGTCTTATTGGGCTAAGTATGCTAATATATCTTGAAACCGGGAAAATAGCTTTGGAGAAATGATGATTGAAGGTAAAGAGAAAAAAGCTCTGATAGACGAATATCGGATGCATGAAACAGACACAGGATCACCGGAAGTTCAGGTAGCCATACTTTCAAGGCAGATAAGCGAGCTGACCGAGCACCTGAAGATGCATAAAAAAGATCACCATACTCGTCGAGGATTGTTGATGAAAGTTGGAAGGCGAAGGAGGTTGTTGAATTATCTGAAGAAAGAAGACGTGGAAAGGTATCGTATACTTATCAAGAAGTTGGGGCTGAGGAGGTAGAAAGAGGAATAACAGAGAACCCACACACTTCCTTGTGGAATAGATGAATTACATATGGGTTCTCATGTTAAGGAGTGAGAGCTAAGGAGGATCATTTTTATTATGGGAATATTTTCAAAAGAGGTAGATATTTTCGGGCGCCGGATTCACATCGAAACCGGCAAAATGGCAAAGCAAACGGATGGCGCGGTACTAGTTAATTGCGAGGGTACCTCGGTACTGGCCACGGTGGTCGCCGGTGATGATATTCGGGACGTTGATTTTCTTCCACTGACTGTGGACGTAGAAGAAAGATTGTATGCGGCCGGCAAGATACCCGGCAGCTTTTTCAGGCGAGAGGGGCGGCCGACAGACATGGCTACTATTACCGCCAGAATAATCGACCGAACGATCAGACCGAATTTCGATAAAGCGTTTCGTAACGAGGTTCAGGTTGTCGTGACAGTGTTGTCCACGGATCAGGTAAATCCCCCGGATATGCTGGGCATCGTAGGCGCCGCATGCGCGCTCAGCCTGTCGGATATACCGTTCCATGGACCGTTGGCGGGCGTACGCGTCGGCAAAGTCGGCGAAAAATGGATAATCAACCCGACCTACCAGGAGATAGCCGATTCGTCCATGAACCTGGTTGTAGCCGGTAACAGGGATTCGATTTTGATGGTTGAGGCCGGTGCAAAGGAGGTGTCCGAGGCCGAAATAATACAGGGACTATCGGTTGGGCACGACGCGATCAAGGAGCTGATCACCGTTATAGATGGCCTGGACGCCGAGGCCAGACAAGAGAACGAAAAGAAGCCGAAGGATGAGCTGCTGAATGAGATCAACGGATTCCTCGAACCCAGGTACGATGAGGCCGCCAAGAATCTCATAGACGCCCATAAGCGTGACGATGCTGAGGCCATTGAGGCATCCAAGAAATCCTTTAAACAAATAAGCGGTGAGGCGGCAGAGGCATTTGACCTCAAGCACAGGAAGATAGTTTCTGTCTGTTCCCGTATCGTCGGTCAAGCGAGTATCTATAAGCGACTTGCGGATGAGATCGAGCCCGAGATAAGCGAGAGAATGCGTAAGGTCCTGCTCGACGCGTCAGTTCCGGGTCTTCGTAAATACGACCGTAGCACCATGAGAAAAGATGTCCGGCGAGCGATCGCGGAGGAGTACAAGGAAAAGTACCTGGGGCTGGAAGAGATGGTCAAGCTGGTGCTTGATGGCATGGAGCGGAAACTCCTGCGTGAGCAGATAATACAGCACAACGTGCGCCCCGATGGTCGCAAGCCTTTCCAGATAAGAAAACTCACCACAGAGGTGGGATTGCTACCGAAAACACACGGCTCCGGGCTTTTTACCCGCGGTGAAACCCAGGTATTGACCATAGCGACGCTGGGAGCTCACGGCGAAAAGCAGATTCTGGACGATCTAGGAGTCGAAGATTACAAGAGCTTCATCCATCACTACAACTTCCCGCCGTACTCAACCGGAGAAGCGCGGCCTATGAGAGGCCCGAAACGCCGTGAAATAGGTCATGGAGCGCTGGCCGAAAGGGCGCTGCTGCCGCTTATTCCCGATGAGGAAGAGTTCCCTTATACCATTCGACTGGTCTCAGAGGTGCTTGAGTCTAACGGTTCTTCATCCATGGGCTCAACGTGCGCGAGCAGCATGGCGCTGATGGATGCAGGCGTACCGCTTAAGGGCAAGATGCACGTTGGCGGAATTGCGATGGGTCTCATTCTCGAGGGTGACAATTACGTTATTCTAAGCGACATACAGGGATTGGAAGATTCGACGGGCGACATGGACTTCAAGGTCGCCGGCTCAAAGCGAGGCATCACCGCCCTGCAAATGGATATCAAATGTCTGGGGCTATCGTCAGAGATAATGGAGGCAGCTCTCGAGCAGGCGCGTCAGGGCAGATCCTTTATCATAAAAGCAATGTCTGAAACGATCGCTGAGCCGCGCGAGGAGGTCTCGCCGAACGCGCCCAGGATGCTTCAGCTGTCAATCCCCGTAGATAAGATAGGGGAGCTCATAGGTCCTGGCGGAAAGAACATACGAGGTCTTATTGAAAAATATGACGTGGACATAGATGTCGAGGACGACGGGCGAGTCTTCGTCTTCGGGCGGGACGCGGCCAAGGTTGATCAGGTCAAACTCAATATTGAAATGATAGCCAAAGAGCTGGAAGTCGGAGAGAAATACCTGGGCACGGTCGTCAAGACGACCAACTTCGGTGCTTTTGTTGAGCTTAGGCCTGGAAAGGACGGCCTCATCCATATCTCCAAGCTGTCGAAGAGCCGGATAGACAGAGTTGAAGACGTTGTTAACGTTGGGGATAAGATAGAGGTCGAGATTGCCGAGATCGATGACCTCGGCCGCGTAAACCTCAGAGTCCTTGACCTGAAACCGAGTGAGAAATGACGGCTGCCGGCGTCTTCGAGCAGGAGGAGGGCTTGCGAAGGTCGGAGCTTGACTCCGGCTTGAGGGTGCTAAGCGAGAATATACCGGGCGCAAGGTCGGTCTCGCTGGGGATCTGGATCGATACTGGATCGCGTGATGAGAAACCCGTTGAGCATGGTCTTTCGCATTTCATGGAACATATGCTTTTCAAAGGCACACCCAGGATGAACGCTCGCGAGATCGCTGAGGCGTTCGACTACATGGGGGCCGATATAAACGCTGGGACCGGCCGAGAGCACACCTCCATGTACTCGAGAGTTCTTGAAGATTACCTGCCCCGCGCTATGGAGATCGCTTTTGACATGCTGCGTTACTCGGTTCTGGAACCGAAAGAGATCGACTCCGAGCGCCAGGTCGTTCTCGAGGAAATCAATATGCACAACGACTCGCCGGATGAGACGGTGCACGATTACCTCGCTCACGCGCTATGGGGTGATCACCCTATCGGGCACAGCGTACTCGGTAACGCTGAAGTGACAAACATGGTGGACAAGAGTTCCCTGTTGAGCTTCTACCGGGAGCGCTACGTGGCGTCGAGGATTGTCTTAGCAGCGGCTGGAGCTGTTGACCACGAGAGCCTCCATGAAACGGTACTGAATCTGACGAAAGATTTCCCCGGGGGCTTGCCCGCGGTGCGTGACGACTCTATGCCCGTGCCGTTGACGGGGAAGTACGTTCATCAGAAGGACACCGAGCAGGCTCATATAGCCATTGGCTCCAGGGGGCTACCCAGGAGACATCCCGACCGCTTTGCTCTATCTATCCTTGATAACATCGTGGGTGGTTCGATGAGCTCGAGGCTGTTTCAAAAGATCAGGGAGCAGTTGGGGCTGGTATATTCCATATATTCTTTCACCGGCCTTTTCCTCGGAATGGGGATGGTGGGCATCTATTGCGGAACGCATCCGAGTCAGGCAAGAAAGGTCATTGAACTCGTCGAGGGGGAACTTACGCACGCGAGAGATGGCGGATTCAATGAGAGAGAGCTGGAACGTGCCAAGAATCACATAAAGGGCTCGCTATTGATTAGTAATGAAGATAGCGGTAATCGCATGAATAGGATTGCTAAGGCCGAGATGTCGGGCGGGGAGCATCTCACAATAGATGAATTAGTCGGCCGGGTAGAGAAGGTGACTATGGAGGACCTCCACCGCGTGTTCGAGGAGACGTGGGGCAGCGTTGGAGCGAGCCTCGCTGTAGTGGGGCCGTTTGACGAGGACGAGATCGGGCTTTCCGGTAAGATCTAACGGGGAGGTCGGGCGATGATCAGTGTGGCTGTTCTCGGCGCTCTGGGAAATATGGGCCGTGAAGTCATTTCTGCGGTCATAGGAGATTCCGAACTCGAGCTCGCGGGCGTGGTCGACGCGGAGGCAAGTGACGCAGAATCTCTTCCCAGGCATCCGGTAAGCGGCTTGGCGGTTATCGATGACGTTTCACGGCTGGATCCGGCGACCGTAGATGTGGTCGTTGATTTTACCGTCGCTCTTGCTGCCGTGAGGAACATATTGTGGGCGCTCGACAATGGCGTGCATGCGGTAGTAGGCACAACTGGAATTTCCGAAGAGGACATCGGGCGAATAACCGATAGGGCGGCGTCGGGCAACGCCAATGTGCTGATAGCTCCAAACTTTGCCATTGGCGCCGTGCTGATGATGAGGTTCTCAAAGATGGCCGCCTCTGTCTTCGACCAGTGCGAGATTGTCGAGCTCCACCATCGTGGAAAACGTGACGCCCCCAGCGGTACGGCCATTGCGACGGCGCGACTTGTCGAGAGGGCCATGAAGCCGTCTGAAATACCCTCCTCTCAAGAGCGTGAGGTCCGCGGGACGCGTGGCGGGAAGGTTGGCCCGATCAATATACATAGCATCCGGTTGGATGGACTGGTGGCTCATCAAGAGATCTTGTTTGGAGCAAAAGGGCAAACGTTGAGCATCCGGCACGACACCACGGACCGCTCTTGCTTCATGCCTGGAGTGATCATCGCAGTCAAGGCCGTAGCCGATCTCCCGGGACTCACCATTGGTTTGGACTCACTTCTATAGCTTTCAGCATGATTTGAGGTCAGTCGCCGCTTAGACGCGTTTTGAAGGCCAGTTGTGCCCGTTTCCAACCAAGCGACCATTTCTTTTCCTAAGTGATCTTGCCGTGAAAAGGTGCGATTTAACGCGAAAAGAATACTTTAATGTAGGAGTCATTCCATTTATTTAAGGTATCGAATTGGCCAATAACAAAAACAAGAAAAGCACCTCCCGGAATGAGTTGCCGAAGAAAAAAGATGTCCCTGCTCGAAAAGCTCCGACGGTGGGGGAGGTCGAGGCCGAAAAGGAAGGCAGACTGAACCCGGGGCGGGTGCGGGCCCTTTGCGGGGTCGGATTCCTTGCATTGGCAGTCTTCACGTTTCTGTGTGTCTTCGCTCCTTCCACAGTGGGAATTGTGGGCAGCGGCGTCAAAACAGGACTGGCCTGGATCCTCGGATTGGGTCGATTCGCCGTGCCTTTCATCTTTTTGGGCGGGGCCGCCGTTTCTTTTATCGGGCATCCCAGGTTAAACACCGTTCTGTTAATAGTGGGCATCGCGATCATCTGTGTTTCCATCCTAACGTTGTTCACTATCTCTAAGCCTACAGGTGGAATGTTCGGCTACACGGGGCTGTCCAGTGGAGGAGGCCTGGTCGGCGCCATATTCGCTTGGCCGTTGGTTAAGTTGGTGAAGCCCACGGGAGCTTATATCTTCACCCTGGCCGCCCTGGTGGCAGGGGTGGTGCTTGCTTTCGAGGAACAGTTATTGACGCTCTGGAAAAGACTGCAAAGAAGTGGACCGGAAATCTCTATTGGTACAACAGGGGCGGAAGACGAAACCGACCCTCCGGCCTCAGTGAAAGAGGCGCAGCCCGGAAAGAAGGCTAGGCCAAAGGTATATCCGTCAGTGCCCAAGCCGGCTGCGCCGGTGACCGAAGAAGCAAGCGGACAGCTGGCGATGGATGTGAGCCGGCCAAAGACGACGAAGTACAAGTTACCTCCCGTTTCGATACTGAACCGTAGCACCGTCAAGGCTTTCTCAAAGCAGACCAACGAGGAAAGAAAACTCGCTATCGAGCAAACCCTTCAAAGCATGGACGTGGACGCTCGGGTGACCAAAGTCTCCCGCGGGCCTACGGTCTCGCTTTTTGAGGTAGAGGTGGGCACCGGTGAGAAGGTAAAAAGAGTTACCGAGCTGGAGCAAGATATCGCTTACGCGCTTGGGTCACCCGACATCCGCATTTACTCGCCGATACCTGGAAGACAGGCGATTGGAATTGAGGTCCCAAACCACATCAGGGATTCAGTGCTGCTGGGGGATATCATAGGTTCGCTTGGACCGGCGGCCCCGCATAGCTTACTGACAGTGGCTGTGGGCAAAGACATGTCCGGCGAGCCGGTGGTGCTCGACCTGGCTCAGCTTCCTCACCTCCTTCTTGCCGGCTCTACCGGGGCGGGAAAGTCATGCTGCATAAACTGTATTGTCTGCGCACTTCTAACCAGGTGCCGCCCGGACCAGCTCAATTTCATCATGATCGATCCGAAATACGTCGAATTCACCTGGTATGGCGGTCTTCCGCACCTGCTTTGCCCCGTGATAAACGAGCCCGAGCCAGCCGCCAAGGCGCTGCTTTGGGCGGTTCATGAGATGGACAGGCGTTATCAAGTACTTCAGAAGCAGCGGGTTGTGCACATCGACGAATACAACGCCATCGCGGGCAAAGACAAGGAGATTGAGTCTTTGCCGAAAATAGTGATAGTGATAGACGAGCTTGGCGACCTGATGATCGTAGCCAGGCGGGAGGTCGAAAGTTCTATCAGCCGGCTCACGGCAAAAGCGCGCGCGGTAGGGATACACCTTATTCTCGCCACCCAGCGTCCATCCGTTGACGTTATAACTGGCGTAATAAAGAACAACATTACCGCTCGGATCGCCTTCCAGGTGGCCAGCAACGCGGACTCTCGAACAATCCTTGGAACCAAAGGTGCCGAGAAGCTTCTTGGCAAGGGGGACATGCTCCTCGACCCTGGAAACATCCCACAGGCCGAGCGTGTGCAGGGTGCCTTGATTCAGCAGAAGGAGATTGAGTTTCTCACAGGGTACATACGCGAACAGAAGTTCGATAGTTTGCCTGCTATCGATCTTGCGGAGGTTGCGTCCTCCGTGAAGGAAGAGCTAGGCGGGACGGATTCACTGCTGGAGGAGGCGGCTGAATTCGTGGTGTACGCGGGGGAAGCATCCGCCTCGATGCTGCAGACCCACCTCCGGGTCGGCTATGCGCGTGCCCGTAGGATAATCGTTGAGTTGTCCCAGATAGGCATTGTGGGTCCACACGAGGGCAGCAAATCGCGAAAGGTTCTTATGTCGCCGGAGGAGCTGGAAGGATGGAAAACTAGGCAGAAACTGTAGCAACCTGTTGCACTTTTGTCCTCGTATTGGTAACCTATTTTTAGGTGTCGTACCAAGCGGTTGGAAGACATTTAAGACGGGTAAGTATAATGGGGGTCTGGTTTGGCGAATCCTATTGCTCAGAAAGTCGAGAAGATTCTGGCCGCTGCGGTAGGTGACTTTATCGCAAAAGCCACCGTCAAGAAAAACTGCGAGATAATTGGGAGTAGTCCAGAAACACTTACAGCCGCGCAACTGCCCGATTTAGCTGCCCATATAGAAAAATCCGTATCGTTTTTTTCTGGAAAAGATACGGGGACAGAGGTGGCGGACAAAATTAGGAACCTGGGCGGTTAAAGCACCCGGGATGGTCAATACTTGATTGGACAAATGTCGCTGGGAAAGAAGATAGTACTGATTGGTCTGGTCAGGGCGATTGTTTCTCTCGGAATCCTGATACCGGTGCTGGCGGGGACAACGGGCCTTTCCGGCTCAAAATTACTGGTTGTTGCGATTGTCCTGTTCGTTGTGTTCATTTTGGGTGAGATTCTTGCAGTGGCTTTTGTGCAAAGAACGGTGGGCAGCTCCATAAGTCCGGTCATACAGTTTACGAATTCCGTAGCGGAGGGTGACCTGACCGCACGCCTGGATATGATCTCATCTGATGCCATTGGAACACTGACGGTTGCGCAAAACGCTATGTTGGACAGCCTTCGACTAATTATCGAGAAGCTGCGTGAGGCCTCCAACCTGGTAAGCTCCACTGCGGAGGAGCTCGCCGGATCTTCCGAGCAGGTCATGGCATCCGCGGAAGAGGTATCTTCCACCGTCGAACAGATATCGAGGGGCGCGGAGTCTCAAGCCAGAACAGTCGAGGAGACATCAGCGATAATCGGAGAAATTGCGGAGATGGCAAGTAACGTGGCGGAACAGGCAAAGGTTTCGGCCGATACTGCCAGAACCGCCAACGAAATAGCTCGATCCGGATCTGAGAACGCGGCTGTAGCAGCCACTAGAATGACAGAGATGCGACACGCCATGGACGGTGTGACGGATATCATGCAGGGCCTCGGTGACCGATCGATGCAAATCGGTCTCATAGTAGACGTGATCACCAATATCTCCGACCAGACGAACATGCTTGCGCTGAATGCCGCGATAGAGGCAAGCAGGGCCGGCGAACACGGAAAAGGATTCGCCGTTGTAGCCGAAGAGGTTCGCAATCTCGCGGAGGGCAGCCGTAAGGCCGCTGAACAGATATCCAAAATGATACGAGACACCGAACGTGAGACCTCGCGTGCGCTCAAAGCTGTTGAAAATTCCAAGGAGATAGTCTCAACTTCTATTGAGGTCATACAGTCAACCCTGGACGCATTGACCAACGTTGTGGAGATAGTGGATGAGATAGCCAGCGGCGCCGAGTCCGTCTATAAAGCAACCGAAGCCCAAAGAGAGGGTTCGGAAAGAGTGGTCAGGGCTTCGCATGATGTCGCCGCGATCGCGGAGGAAGCCGCCGCTGGGACCCAAGAGGCATCAGCGGCTGCAAATCAACAAGCCGCTTCCGTTGAGGAGATGCGTGCTTCGATACAAGAGCTCGCGCGGTTTTCCATTGAGATGAAAAAGCTGGTCGAAGGCTTCAAGCTCGAGCAAACGGAGTAGTTCTATGGCTGCGGATTACTCCTTCGATGTGGTCAGCAAAGTGGACCTCCCCGAACTTGACAACGCGCTTAATCAGGCTCGAAAAGAGATAGATAACCGGTTCGATTTTAAAGGGACCGGATCACGTATCGAAGGCGGAAAAGAGGCTATAACAGTTCATTCCTCAGACGA
>Ga0209745_1000226_pt1 | contig 32872 bp, 29 predicted proteins | sample BarGraNGADG00312_FD_184495 | JGI IMG/M metagenome (GOLD analysis project Ga0209745, IMG submission 184495) | Arctic peat soil microbial communities from Barrow, Alaska - Barrow Graham LP Ref core NGADG0004-312 (SPAdes) (version 2) | ecosystem: Environmental > Terrestrial > Soil > Wetlands > Peat... | reverse complement strand
TAACCTAACCTAACCTAACCTAACCTAACCTAACCTAACCTAACCTAACCTAACCTAACCTAACCTTATATCTTAAACCTTTCGTCTTAACCCTTTCTACATACAATAGACGTTTGTGTATTCAAAATGTTGCCTCTGGTTAAGTTAAAGATTTGTTAATCATTTGTTAAGATGTTGTATGTAATAGAAAATCAGCGAGATATGAAAATGCATAGTAATTTGTTTTGATGAATTGAGCTCCGCTTCTCTGCTGCTTCAGCCCGGTTCAATGGTACAGATAAGCAAAAAAAGTCCCGATAGTTTTATACACAAAGCCCTGGATATAATAAGAACCGGTTTTGGTCAACCTTCGTGCTTTAATACCGATGCTATCGTCCAGGAATTGGTCCGACAGGGTAAAAGTATAGTCGATGCGCGCAATGGTGGCGCTTCAGGGTGTGTTGAGTCAGGAGCATACATCATATTCAGTTTAATGTAGTGAACGCTGAAACTCTGATGGATGCTCAGAAACATCCGGAGTTACACCGCGACCTTATTGTAAGGGTTGCAGGTTACAGTGATTACTTTAACGACCTGGGAGAGGATCTTCAGAATGAGATCATCAACAGGACTGAGCATGAGGAGGTGTAGAGGTTACTTCTTCTTATTCTTATCCTGTATCTCGCTAAACATAGAGGTGGCAGTTGCAACAATACCTGCTACATCTGTAAGATTTGCCGGGAGTATTATAGTATTGTTTTGTTTCGCCATATTTGCAAATCCAAGCAAGTACTGTTCAGCAACTCTAAGGTTAACTGCATTCAGGCCATTTTCTTCAGAAATGGCCAAAGCAATGGCTCTTAATCCATTTGCAGTAGCTTTTGCAAGTTGTTCGATCTCTGAAGCGCGACCGGCAGCTTCGTTGATACGTTTTTGCATCTCACCTTCCGATTTTTTAATAAGTTCCTGTTTGTCACCTTCAGCATTATTTATCTTAGCCTGTTTTGTTCCTTCTGATTCGGCAATAACGGCTCTTTTCTCTCTTTCAGCCCTCATTTGTTTCTCCATAGCATCTTTAATACTCTGTGGAGGAGAGATGTTTTTAACCTCATAACGGGATACCTTAACACCCCATGGCTCGCTGGCTTTATCAACAGCTTCAACAATAGATACATTTATTGTTTCACGTTCTTCAAATGTACGGTCAAGTTCCAGCTTTCCAATTACACTTCTCATTGTTGTTTGAGCAATCTGGATAGAGGCAAATCTGTAATTATCAATTCCGTACGAAGCTTTTTGAGGATCAAGAACCTGAAGATAAAGGATACCATCAACCTCAACTGCAATATTATCACGGGTTATACAAATCTGTGGTGCAACATCAATTGCCTGTTCTTTCAACGTGTGTCTGTATCTTACTTTATCGATAAAAGGGATAAGTAACTGAAAACCTGCTGTAAAGGTTGCCCTGTATTTCCCAAGTCTTTCAACGATAATTGCAGTTCTCTGGGGAACAATTTTGATCATTGAAGCAATAAGGATAAATCCTAAAAAGATTATACCCACAAGAATTAAAGTAGTGCTAGATCCTTCCATTTTAAAATATTTTTTTAGGTTCAACTATTAATGTAAAATTTACTTTTTCGAGAACGATAACTGTCTGCCCTTCTTTAATTGCTGAAGGAGATTCGGCTTTCCAGGTTGTACCCCTGAATTCTACTTTTCCTTTTTTGTCAGAACTAAAGTCGACTGTAGCTATTCCTTCTTTCCCCGTAAACTCATCTTCAACCTCTGCTGAAAGGTTTTCCTTATTGTAAAAAAACCTTTTCTGAATTATTCTTCTGAGTGCGATAAGAGAAATGATAGAAGTAATTCCGAAAATTACAATCTGCATATTTGTGCCAGGATCAAAGATAAGGCAGAAAAGGGCCGTTATCCAGGCTCCGACGCCGAAGAAAAAAATAATGAATCCGGGTACGACCACTTCGAGTAGAAATAAAACCAGACCAAAAGCGAACCAGAAAAGTTCAGGTCTGTCTAAAATGACTTCGAACATATTGAAAAGTTTAAATTTATAACAGAAACATAGTTATGTTGGAAGTAAAGATACAATAAAAAGTGTTGCAAATTCTAAATTGTGATTTTTTATAAGCAGTTGGGAAATGACTATGTATAAAATTATTCCCCGATTATTTTTTAGGAAAATTGAAATTAATGGTTCTCATCCACGAAACAACTTTTTTAGAATAGAAATTAAGGTTTTCACTTTTAAAATCTCCCTCTGTTTTGACAATATAACCCTTATACATTCTTGTATTTTCTGAATATTGATAACAAATAAATTCTGTTGACCCCGCATCTGCGGCAACATTTTTCTGGGCAGTTACTTTACTTGACGCAATGTTTTTAATGTAATTTGTATATTTCAGAAGTTCGTCTTTTGATATTTTTTTGGTGGATTTTAGACAGTAACCAAGGTTTTCGGTAACCTGATTTTCACTCAGACCAAAATCATTATCCGGAAAGTTCCAGTTTTCCGGGTTATTATATGTCAGAATATTTCCTTCTTTGTCTATAATAAAACCATTGTGCTGATAACCCCATGCATAGTTGATATAGTCTAACTGAAACAAGATTGTTTGCTTGTCGCTGATTATATATGCCTTTTTGCATCCTGTAATAATCAAGACAAATGAAAGGATAACAATTATTTTTTCAGAATAGGATTTCATTTAAGGTCAGAATATATTTTGTTCTTCAAACAATCGATCATACTGTATCGTTTTTGAACTTCCAACGCAAAATTATTATTATAATGCTTATAATTAAAGTACGGGTAAATATATTTTCAGAATTCATTTATTATTTGTAACTTATATCGTTATTAATTCCATGGAAATTGCGCTGCAATATGGCTGTTTTAATATAGGCGCATGCAGTGTAAGTGATACATATACAAGTTGTAATGCTTGTATTTCTCATCATCTTTAATTTAATCGACAGAAAAGTAAAAAATCAAATGGAAAAGTTTTTTGATTATTTTGATAGTCGGCACAGGGAGTCTATTCTAAATAAACCTCCTGTCGATGATGGTCCTGTAATTACGATTTCACGATTAACCGGGTGCGATGCCAGACAAGTAGCGGAAAATCTTGTTGATGAATTAAATCGAAAATACAACACAACAAGGTGGAAATGGGTCGATAAAGATATTATTTATGCTATCGCAAAGGAATTGAATTCAGATACTCAACGTGTTGAAAATTTCTATAAAGGGATTGAATTGTCGAGTCTTTCAGAGATGATAATGGCATTTTCGGGTGGTTTTATCAGCGATCTGAGAGTTAAAAAAGCTATAAAAGAAGTTGTCCTTTCTATCTGTAAAGAGGGTCACATAATTCTGGTTGGAAGAGGTGGGGTATCAATTGCTCACGAAATTACTGATGCACTTCATATCCGGCTAATTGCACCCTTTTACTGGAGGGTAGAGAATGTTATGAAGAAAAAGCAGATGAATATAGAAGCTGCTGAAGAATATGTTGTAGATACAGACGAAAAGAGATTCACACTGATACAAACATTCCTTGATAAGAATCCCCTTAATATTGATTACCTGTTCGATACAACAATTAACCGAAGCTCTTTCAGTATTCAGGAAATATCGGAATTGATTATTTCTATGTACGAGAAAAAGGTTTGCCGGCAGATCTCTGAAAGAAAAAAGATTGCCAGGATTTGTTAACGAAGCTCAAAATTCTAAACCTTTCATTTTGCCTGTGCTCTGTGCCTTTCGAAATGCCACTCCCGGGGTATAAGCCATACTGAAGTCAAATTGAGTATTATATGGTTTTGTTGGAATTTGCGCAATATTCAGGTTAAAATGAGTACACAAGATTGACAAAATTCTCTTATTAAAGGATTTTAGAAACCTCATTCATCCAATCATATCAGTGATACATACATCAAAACAATACTTTCATACAATTCTTCCGATATTATTAATTTATATTGTTTGATCAAACTATTTTTAGTGAGAGTTTTGAGTAATAGTAGAGTCAATGCAAAACTTGTCCTGTAAAAATAGATTTAAAATGTCGGTAAACTTATTTATTAGTTTTTCTGGTCTTTTGGCGCTAGCAATGGGTTGTGGTAATAATATTTCCGAAGGGAAAATACAGACCAGCAACTCCCCTGGCAGGATAAATGAATCAGAGGTCCGGTCTGCTTATATAAAATTTCGCTCTTTTCAGAATTCTGATTCAACCTGGGGATTCACAATCTTCGTGAACAGCAGACCTTTTCTACATCACAGAAAGATCCCGCTTACCGGAGCGAATAAAGGATTCATGTCAAAGAACGATGCTGAAAAAGTTGCGGGCTTATTTATTAGAATGATTCAAGCGGGTGACTATAATCCTGGATTGAATAAAAAGAGTCTTGATAGTCTTGAAATATTAATGAACAAATAAAGAATAATATGAAGTATTAGGTTTATCTTCAATTGTTCCGGAGTTCCCCATTCCCAAGTTTCCCTACTGCTCCGGAACTTTAAATCCCCCTTCGAATGGAATTGCTTTCAATCCGAAAGCGCTCTTACTGAAGGGGGTTCCTTTTTTCTTACAGTAAAAACGTAATACGCTGAGTATAAATATTATAGATAAGTAATTATTATTGCATACGGCTTAAGGGGGAAATCTCAAAAGCTATTGAAGCTTTTCTCTACTCTGAACCAGTCAAAATCAGCACATGCCCATGTATTGGTTGTTGGCGAAGCAAAGCAGAACATCCCCATTTTTGCCCCTATCCATCCACCCTGGCGGGCTTTGAAATCCTCACCAATTGGGGTGAAGTTATTGCCATCAGTACTATAACTATAAGAGCATATTGCATTTGGTGATGTTACTTTTACCCTGAGATATATAGTTGAATTAGTTACATATTGCTCCTCAAGTTTGGTCTCACTGCCTTTTTGATCGGCGTTCCTGCAAATAACCTGTGCCAGTTTATATTTATCTCCCGATTTTTCGAACGACAAATAAGCATAATCCCGACCCATAATGATCAGACCTGTTTTGCAACCTTCTCCATTAGCCTGGGTTGTAGCTGTCAGATGCACTTTTGTTGTCGTTACAAAATCGGGTGCAGGGAATTTCTGTAAAAGGAGGTTAGGCACATCCCAAAGATTAATATAGCTTTCAGGAGGCTTAATTGAATACAAACGAAGATAACCATTTCCACGGATAAGTGACATCCACTGAACCTTTGGATTGGCATTCCATTGCCATTGTAAACCAAGAGTATCGGACTCAAACTCATCGCTTTCGGGAGGAGTACAAATTGGCGAGGGTCTCTTAATATTTGGTTTCCTGAAAGTCAGCACAGGTTCCCCCGTGCCATCACCGTCAGGGTCATTGCCAATTACAGGCCAGTCGTTAACCCATTTCATTGGCTGTAAATGAACTACCCGGCCATAAGCCTCTTTATCCTGAAAATGCAAAAACCAGTCTTCGCCGGCAGGGGTTGTAACCCATGCTCCCTGATGAGGCCCGTTAACAATGGTCTTACCCTGGGCGAGTACTATTTTTTCTTCATAAGGTCCATAAATATCTTTTGAGCGCAGTACCAGCTGCCATCCTCTTGTCACACCTCCTGCAGGAGCAAAAACATAATAATAGCCGTTGCGTTTGTAAAGCTTAGGACCTTCAACTGTAGGATTAGATTCATGCCCGTCATAAATAATCTTACCTCCGTCGGTGACGCTCTTACCATCACTATTCATTTTAAAAATAGTCAGAATACTTGCTACTCCTGCCCGGCTTCCTGCCCAACCATTTATAAGGTATGCGTTACCATTGTCGTCCCAGAGCGGACAAGGATCGATAAGACCTTTCCCGGCAATAACAAGTACCGGAGCTTCCCATTCACCGGCCGGATCCTTCGTTTTTGTCATGTAAATACCGAAGTCAGGATCGGGATAATAGATATAAAACTCTTTGTTGTGATATCTTATTGACGGAGCCCATACGCCTTTTCCCTGCTGGGTTTTATCAAAAACATCAAGCGGAATTTGTCTTTTTAAAGCATGGTTAATGAGCTTCCAGTTTACGAGGTCTTTGGAATGAAGGATGGGTAACCCGGGAGCACAGGTAAAACTCGATGATACCATATAGAAATCGTCGCCCGCACGGGTGGCGTCCGGATCGGAATAATCTGCGTTTAAAATTGGATTTTTATATGTGCCATCGCCATTATCAGATACCCAAACTTTTGAGACATAAGATTGAGCAACTAAAAATTCCTGACTATACGCAAATAGAAAGAAACACACGAACAGTAGCCTGGAAGTAATGGATGGTTTTAGTCGAATCAAGGTGCTATGGATTTAAGGTTTTAAATAGCTGCAGTGAAACAGGCTGATTATGAGAAATTAAAAAAGATTTACAAGTATCACATAGAAAAGAATAATAATTGTCAGACTTTCTGAAACATCTTTACGATCTTAACAGCAGCAGCAATCTTTTTTGTAAGCCCTTCCCAGTCTTTTTTCTGAATGAGTTCTTTGGTTATAAGATTAGAACCTATGCCCACACACGTAACACCTGCTTCGAACCATTCCTTTAAATTTTCAACAGTAGGCTCAACCCCACCGGTTGGCATAATGCTTGTCCAGGGACATGGCCCTTTAACTGCTTTTACGAAATCGGGTCCTCCTACCGATGACCCCGGGAATATTTTTACGATTTCTGCTCCCAACTCTTCTGCGTAGTTTATTTCCGATAATGATCCACAACCTGGAGACCAAAGAATTTTTCTGCGGTTACACACTTTTGCCATATCGGGATTGAGAACAGGAGAGACAATGAAATTTGCTCCGCACTGAATATAAAGTGAAGCTGTTCCTGCATCAATTACAGATCCTGCTCCCATAACCATTCCCGGAACCTCTTTCTCGGCCCATTTATTAAGCTCACTGAATAACTCATGAGCATAGTCGCCCCTGTTAGTGAATTCAAAAACTTTTATTCCACCATCAAAACAAGCTTTGATCACATTCCTGCAAACATCCGCGTCTTTATGATAGAATACGGGAACAATACCTGCCTCCCGCATCTTAAGTACTACATCTATTCTTGTAAATCGCGCCATAATTATTATTGTTTATACAAATGTATTTAAAAAATATGAAAAATTTAATCAAAATATATTTAATACAAACGTTGCATGGTGCAGGGTGCATGGGACATGGTGCAAATCACCGAGTCTCCCCTTCTTGTTTTTGTCGTGAGTCGTGCATCGTTCGTCGTGCTTCATTTTCTATACTTTTGTCTTTTTACTTTAATCTTTTATCTTAGCTAATACTTATCTTAGCACCTCAATCTTTAATAATGGCACTTAACTACATCTGGATAGCCTTCTTTCTTATAGGATTCATTGTTGCTCTCGGGCAGTTGATCTTTGGAGGAAATACGCAGATATTCAATGAGATGGTAAATGCGGTCTTTGCCAGTGCCAAGACAGGTTTTGAAATATCACTTGGATTAACAGGTGCACTTACTCTATGGATGGGTCTGCTGAAAGTGGGAGAAAAAGGCGGAGTCGTAGCAATTCTTGGCAGAATGATAGGGCCTCTGTTCGAAAAACTTTTTCCCGGACTTCCTAAAGGTCATCCGGCGTATGGGTCGATTATGCTAAACATATCTGCCAATATGCTTGGTCTCGATAATGCTGCAACACCTGTGGGACTAAAGGCAATGAAGGAGATGCACGAAGTAAATCCCAATAAAGACACTGCCTCAAACGCCCAGATCATGTTTCTTGTTCTTAATGCTGCCGGTCTGACAATAATTCCTGTCAGCATAATTGTTTACCGGACACAGCTTGGCGCTGTAAACCCTGCTGATATTTTTATTCCGATACTTATTTCAACATTTGCCGCTTCACTCACCGGGATGATAAGTGTTGCCATTATTCAGAAAATAAACTTATTCGATAAGGTGATACTTGCCTATCTTGGCGGGCTGACTGCTATCGTTGCCGGGATAATAATTTATTTCAGCGGACTTCCAAAAGATCAGATATCCTCGATTTCCACTTTTGCAGCGAATTTTATACTTATGTCGGTTATTGTACTCTTTATAGTACTGGCATTTCTAAAAAAGGTAAATGTGTATGATGCATTTATCGAAGGTGCAAAAGATGGATTTGGTATTGCTATCAAAATCATTCCATTTCTCATTGCAATCCTTGTTGCTATAGGAGTTTTCAGAGCTTCCGGGTCAATGGATTTTATTATCTCGGGCATTGCTAAATTTTTTGCATGGATGGGTTTTGATACCCAATTCACAGCAGCTCTTCCTGTTGCATTTATGAAACCTCTTTCCGGAAGCGGAGCCCGCGGATTAATGATCGATGCAATGACAACATATGGAGCAGATTCATTTATAGGACGATTGGCATGCACAATGCAGGGAACAACAGATACAACATTCTATATTGTAGCAGTTTATTTTGGTTCTGTTGGAATTAAAAACACAAGATACTCAATAGGATGCGGTCTGCTTGCTGATCTTGCAGGTTTCGTAACAGCCATATTTGTTGCCTACCTGTTCTTTACTTAACCTCAACCTCAACCTCAACCTTAACAGGTGTGCAGTTTCATACTCCGAACTATTCAACAGGAATGATCAGCAGGAGTTTCTTTTTGTCCGTTCAGAGCCGAATGAGGATGGCGGATTGTATCGGATTTTTGCGGCATGCGATTTTTTTTCGGATAGGGCTATTAAGTCTGTTAGTGAGGTTTATCTTCTGGACTGAGAGACTGAGAGACTCGGAGAAAGGGAGAAAGGGAGAATGGGAGAAGGGGAGAATGGATAAATCCGTTATCAGAAACCTTTCAGAAAATATGCCAGGGCTACTCCGAAGTAGTTACCAAGAATATATCCGATTATTCCTCCTGTTATTCCTGTAACAATTACATCTTTATTCTTAAGTGCATTTGCAACGAGCGGAACAAATGGCGGAGAGAATATGAATGCTGTTGCTGTTATCAGGAAATTATCTGCATCTATGCGGAATATTTTTGCAAGGATGAGATGGAGTATCAATGATCCGAAATAGCACCATGAAATAAATAGAATAAGAGGAAGCATACCAATCCCGAACATCGACTTAAGGTCGGCCATTGAGGCAATAGTTAAAGAAAAAACAAGTATCAGGTACATTCCCAGCTGAAAGGTCTTTTCGATTTTGTTTACCGATTTTACCATTGATGCAAAAATGGCAAGAGTTGTTATTGAAAGTATAACAACCACCATCTGGGGAAGCATAGGCAATAAAAGACTTATTCCACCTGAAATTGCAAATATAACTACTGAAATACCCAGTGCCTTTAACAGTGGCAAAATTGTCTTTTTATTAAGCATTCCGGAGAAATCATCAAGATTTTCTGTCTCTTTTGCAATTAAACCGGCCTCAACTGATATCCCTTTTTCTTCCGTAAATTTGGGAAGAATGAACCTGAAAATCCGGGGTGCAATTGTGATAAAGAATAATACCAGGCCGGCACCAACAACCATGTCATAAGTACTTACTATGACAAATAGATTAGGATCCACATTGAGAGCCATTTTTATGGCTACAAAGTTTGGTGTTCCTCCTGTATAGATGCCTTCAAACATTCCCGCAAGTTTCCAGCTGTCAGGTATTGAATCTTTCCAGATAAAAAATCCGGCAGTTACCATTACTAGCCCGGCAATGATCGCCAAAGCAACAGAGATAAACCCCTTTTTTGCATACCTGAGCCACCTTTTCAGGTTAAGAGAGAAAAGTAAAAGGGGGAAAGCCAATGGAACTACTACTGAAGGAATAAGATCCTGAACAGTTCCTATTTGATTAACAAATCTGTCTTCTACAGGAATAATACCTTTATTTATGAGGCTTTCTATTTCAGTTTTTGGAAGTGCCGCACGGCCTTGTAATGCAAGTTTGTATTGATGACTTCCCTCAGGAAATATGCCGACAGTACCTAAAAAAAGTCCTATGAGATATGCAAAAACTATGGTTCCAAGTTTTTGTAGAATCGACCACTTCTGGCAAAAAAAGATGATTACCAAAGGAAAGGTGAAGTAAAAAACAACAAGGAGTATAATTTTAATCATGGCCAGAGCATTACATTTCGCTCAAATATAAAAAAAGCGACTCACCGAATGGTAAATCGCCTGAAAAATAGGTTTTTATACTTATTTACTTCGGTGTTTTTATCTGCTTCTGTGTCTTCTTAACTTCCTCAGCGCAATCACATTCCTCAAAGCTCTTCTGATATTGCTCTATTGCTCTCAGACTCATACCCATGCTTGAAAATCCTCCGTCGTGGTAAAGATTCTGCATGGTAACCTTCCTTGTAAGGTCAGAAAAGAGGGCTACGCAGTAATCGGCACACTCAGCGGCAGTAGCATTTCCTAGTGGAGACATCCTTTCGGAGAAATCCAAAAGCGAGTCCATACCATGCACACCACTTCCGGCAGTAGTAGGGGTAGGTGACTGGGAAACCGTGTTGATTCTTACCCTTCTGTCACGGCCATATATATAGCCGAAGCTTCTTGCAATAGACTCCAGAAGGGCTTTTGCATCGCCCATATCATTATATCCGGTCAGCGTTCTTTGAGCTGCAACATAGGATAGTGCGATAACTGAGCCCCATTCCTTTATGGCGTCCAGCTTATATGCTGTTTGCAGAACTCTGTGAAAGCTAAGAGCCGAAATGTCAAAAGTCTTGAGCATATTATCATAACTTGTTTGTTCATAAGGTATATCCTTTCTGACATTCGGAGACATGCCTATAGAGTGGAGCATAAAATCGAATTTACCTCCGAAAATTTTCATGCTTTCGGAGATCAGGTTTTCAATTTCATCCATTTTTGTTGCATCAGCAGGAATAACCTGACTTCCGGTTATTTTTGCCAGTTCGCTGATTGTTCCAAGCCTCATTGCAACAGGTGAATTTGTGAGAACAAGCTCTGCGCCTTGCTCCCAGGCTTTAAGGGCAACCTGCCATGCAATAGATTTTTCATTCAGGGCGCCAAAAATGACACCTTTTTTCCCTTTTAACAATCCTTCTTTCATATCCTTATTTATTAATTCAAGCAATAAAAATTCTTTTTTGACCAAATTTCTTAATTACTTTCCCCCATGCCTGACCTCAGCCTCCTGCTCACTCCTCCTAAATCCACCTCACCCTAAATCCCTCTCCCAGGGGAGAGGGACTTAAAAACCGATTATGTTTTCATTTCCAGCCCCCTTTAAAAAGATACCAGTTGCCACTATATGAGTTGTTTAGCCCCTCTCCCCCGGGAGAGAGGTTGGGGTGAGGTAAGCTTTTAATTAACCGCCGCTTTTAGGAGCTCCCTGGCGTTTTTCATAGCAGTCTCAGTAACTTCACTGCCGCTCAAAAGCCTTGCAACTTCAATAATTCTTTCATCAGCTGATAACAACTTAATCCGTGTAAAAGTTGAATCGTCTGTATCGTCTTTATAAACGTGGTAATGCTTGTTGCCCTGAGATGCTACCTGAGGGAGATGAGTTATATTTATTACCTGCATGTATTTCCCCATTCCTGCAAGTATCTGTCCTACTTTGTCAGCAACTTCACCGGATACTCCTGAGTCAATCTCATCGAAAATTATGGTAGGCAGGTTATTGTTTTTTGTAAGCAACGACTTAAGACTTAGCATAACTCTCGATAACTCCCCACCCGACGCAATTTTGGCAAGGTTCTCGGGCGGGATCTGTTTATTTGCCGAAAATAAAAAGTCGGCCTGGTCGATACCGGTCGGGCTAAACTCCTGCAAATGAGTAAGAGATATCCTGAATTTTGCATTAGGCATCCCAAGTTGTTTAAGTAAATCAGTAATTTTTAGCTCAATATTCGGGAGGACACTTTTTCTGCTGTTTGACATCTCACCCGAAATCGTAGTTAGGAGTTTAACTTCTTTTGCCAGAAGAGATTCCAGTTCGGTTAGCCTTTCATCGCTTGAGACTATTGATAATATCAGGTTATTTAACTCTTCCTGTTTAATTATGAGCTCATTAAGATTAGCTGCCCTGTGTTTTTGAATGAGTGAATAAATGAGATCGAGCCTCTCGTTAACAAATGAGAGACGCTGGGGATCGGCCTCTATTGCAATTGCAAGTTTTTCTATTTCAGCGGCAAGGTCATCCAGTTCTATCAGCGAGGATTCCGTTCTTGAGAGAAGAGTCTCCCCGTCAGGTATAAATGTTCTTATTTTCCCGATATTTAGTTTTACTTCTCTGAGCATAGACAGAATCGACAATCCTTCAGCATAGAACAGGTTTGATGAACCGCTTAACGCCAGCTTTATCTCTTCAGCATGTCCGAGAAGTTCCTGTTCAGCCTCAAGCTCTTCCTGTTCTCCGTTTTTGAGTTTAGCTTCCTCAAGCTGCTTTAGCTGAAACTGATAATACTCCAGATCGGCTTTATTCTTTTCGGCTTTTTCTTTTACCCCGGAATACTCTTTTTTATGTTTGCGCCAATTTGAATATGATACCAGGTATTGATCTTTTAATTTGTGAACACCTGCAAATGAGTCTATTAAGCTAAGCTGAAAGGAATTATCACTTAGCATGAGAGTCTGATGCTGGGAATGAATATCGATAAGTTTTTCACCAAGTTCTTTCAGAAGTGCAACTGTTACAGGAGTATCGTTAATAAATGCACGTGACTTTCCGGCCGGATTAATCTCTCTTCGAAGGGTTGAAACAGGCTCCCAATCCAATTCATTCGAATTGTAAAATTCATTCAGGTCATATTCCTCAATCCTGAAAGTGCCCTCAACAATACATTTTTCATTTTTATCCAGCAATACAGACGTGTCTGCCCGTGTGCCAAGTATAAGTGAGAGAGCGCCAAGCAAAATGGATTTTCCTGCGCCTGTTTCTCCCGTAATGATTGTTAGTCCGTTATCGAGATCAATGTCAAGTTCCTTTATGAGAGCGTAGTTTCGTACGAACAGCTTTATGAGCATAACCGTTTATAATGATGGATTAGCAGTATTAATCTTTTCATATTTTGCCTTGTTGGCAGGGTCAATTTCTGTAAGAATCTGCACAACACGGCTTTTCTCTTCGGGAAAGGCATCTGAGAAAATGTTTATGAGCTCGTCTGATTTTGATTCCAATACTATTTGAACGAAATACATGAATGGATCGGGTTTCCTTCTATATACTTCCTGAATGAGCTTAAGGCTTTCCGCTATGCTGGTTCTGGCCTCTGCTGCTCTTGATTCCATCCTATCGAGGCCATTAATATCATATTCATAAATAAATTGTCGTACTCCTTCATATTGTTTATCGAGTATGTTTTTTACAAGCCAGTATCTGTTGCGATTACGGGAAGCATCATAAGGTTTCCATCCTGGTTCGGGAGCATTCTGCGCGTTTGTAACGATTTTCTCTGCCATCTGAAAAAATTCCGTTCCCCCAAGAGGAGAAAATGAATCATAATCAAATCCAAGCATTATATACGTATAGTAGGCCAGAACTGAAATGAGATTTGTCTTATGGGCTCCGGGGTCAAATTCGAGTGGCTGAAACTCAACATATCTGAATTGAAAATTATTATCAATAAAATTCAGCATTGTAGATTTATATGTTGTATTGAAAACCGGTCTGCTAAGTTGTATCTGAATTGTGCCTTTGAATTCATCGGCCGACAATTGGTCGTTTAAATTAATCAGGATATTACAATCGAGTCTTTCGGCGTAATTAAATACGTGGTTTGTCCACACGGTACCATTCATAAAATCATATATATCTTTTTGCATAGTCTCGAAGATCTGCCGGTTGGTTCCCTGTATCCTCTGAGCAGAAATCTGGACATTGCAATTCAATTCCTGGGCGCTGATAATAACCGGGAACAGAACAATTAAGAATATTAGAAAATATTTACGAAAAGGATTTAATTTCATTCTGATAAACTATTGAATCATTGAAATAATTTTATTTAGAATATCTTTTGCAGCTTCTTCTTTTGATTTCAACTCAAATTTATCAATATTATTGTATTTGTCAATTATCGTGATCTTGTTTGTATCGTATCCAAAACCGGCCCCATTATCTTTTAGTGAATTCAGCACAATGAGATCCATATTCTTCCTGAAAAGCTTTTCTTTTGCGTTCTCAATTTCGTTATTTGTTTCAAGAGCAAAACCTGCAATAATCTGAGATGATTTTTTAGTCTTACCCAGTATCTCAGCTATATCCGCAGTTGACTTTAGTTTCAAAGCCAGATTGTTCCCATCCTTCTTAATTTTTTTCCCTTTCACCTCTTCCGGCGTGAAATCAGCTACTGCTGCCGATAAAATAGTTATATCGCAATCAGGAAATTTTGAAATGCATTCAGCAGCCATGGTGGCGGCAGTTGTAACATTTGTGATTTTTATCAGACTGTTTAATGGACTGGATTCCACGGGGCCCAGAACTAGTTCAACGTTGGCGCCATACTCTACGGCAGCATCTGCAAGAGCAATCCCCATTTTACCCGTTGAGTAATTGCTGATATACCGGACCGGGTCGATTGGTTCGCGGGTGGGACCGGCATTAATCAGGATACGTTTGCCTTTCAGAGGCTTATAGCTTTTTTTTTTTGTAAAGAAGTCTTTTATCTCCTTTACAATTTCTTCGGGCTCTGCCATCCTGCCCTTACCGGTAAGTCCGCTGGCAAGTTCCCCGCTAGACGGTTCGAGTATTGAATTGCCAAAAGCCTTAAGTGTCTCAATATTAATTATTGTTGCAGGATGCTTCAACATATCCATATCCATTGAAGGAGCGATCATTATATGGCAGCGTGCCGACAGATAAGTAGTAAGCAGAAGGTTGTCGGCTATACCGGTTGCCATTTTTGCTAAGGAATTTGCAGTAGCAGGAGCAATAAGATAGATGTCGGCCCATAAGCCTAAATCCACATGGCTGTTCCAGTTACCGTTCTCAGAATTAAAGAACTCAGTTAAAACCGGATTTTTCGACAAGGTTGCAAAAGTAAGAGGGGTTATAAATTCTTTGGCATGATTAGTCATCAGAACTTTCACCTCAGCCCCATCTTTAACAAGCAACCGGATAATAGTTGCAGTTTTATAAGCTGCAATACCTCCGGTTACACCTATTAGAATGTGTTTGCCTTTCAACATAGTCAGGCTTTATTTTACTTCTGTTTGGCAGCAGTATCAGGGTTTCTGTAGAAAATCTTACCTTCTTCAAGTTCCTGCAGAGCTATAAGAGTTGGTTTTGGAAGCCTTTCGTAAAACTTCGAAATTTCGATCTGTTCACGGTTTTCGAATACCTCTTCCAGGTTGTCGCTGTAAGAGGCAAACTCCTCGAGTTTTTTGTTTAGCTCCTGTTTCATCTCAACCGAAATCTGATTTGATCTTCTTGAAACAACTATTACTGTCTCATAGATATTTCCGGTACCCTGTGTCATAAGGTCCAGATTACGTGTAACTGTTGTTACGGGTGCGGGTGATTTTCTGTAATCCATATATTTATTGATTATTTTACTCCGGTATCTGTAATTCCTGTTTTAAGATATTTATTTGTTTTCACAAAGATGCTGTTAACCTCTTTGGCATAAAGGCTTTTTGGAAATTCTTCCATAAATGAATAATAGTCATCTAGAGTAGCCTGAAATCTCTCCTTTTGCCTGACTGCCTGACTGTTATCGGCATAAAGATAGAGGGAAGTCAGTTTCAGGTACATCATCTCTTCCCGGTATTTTGTGTCGGAATACTCTTTCAGACTATTGTTAAGAGCAACAACTGCTGCTTTATATTGATTCATATCATAATAGAGTTTAGCGCTCAGATATGATTTTTCAACTAGTTTTTCTTCACAAACTTTTATAAGTTTTCGTGCCTCATCCACTTTCGGGCTAAGGGGGAACCTTGTTATGAAAATTTTAAAGCCTTCAATTGCATTACGGGTATTTTCCTGATCGAGCTCAGGACGGGCGGCAATATTATAATCACATACTGCAGCCATGAAATTAGCTTCTTCCGAATGTTTTCCAAACGGGAACTCGTTAATAAAAGTTTTAAAGTAGCTTCCGGCCATGTAATAATCTCTCATCCCGTAAAAGCTGTTGGCATTCATCCAGTTGAGTTCTTCAGCCTCTTCAGTTGCTCTGTACCGTGGAAGGATCTGAGCCAGAAGTTCAGTTGCCTTAACATACTGAGTAGCATCGTAATACTCCTTGGCTTTTTGCTTTTTAAGTTCGAAATCAGAACTCTTAAGAAGCTTTTGGTACTCGCCGCATGAGCTCACCAACATCAATATTATCAGGGTTATATATAATCTAAACTTCATAGAAAAAATTGTTGCGCAAAATTAGGAAATATTTTTCATTTATGGCATAAAAACGTAATTATATATACAATTATTATATAAGGGGACTAAATAGGTGCAGGGTGCACGTGGGGTAGTCCGCCATTGCGCCATTGCGCCCTTGTGCCCTTGTGCCCTTGCGCCCATTCTCCGCGGTAAATAATTCTATTAGATTTTTGTATGGTTTTATACGTTTCCAGGTAAATAGGTATAAATAGGTACAACGTTGTATCCGATTGTTTCTAATTTTGTGAAAAATTTTACAAAAGGGATTTACAATGGATATATTTGAAAAAATCAAGAAAAACAGAGGTGCTTTAGGACAATACCAGCAAATTGGTCATGGTTATTTTGCATTTCCTAAACTGGAAGGCGAAATAGCTCCAAGAATGAAATTCAGAGGCAAAGAGGTTCTGACCTGGAGTCTGAATAACTACCTCGGACTTGCAAATCATCCTGAAATACGTAAAGTAGATGCTGAGGCAACTGCAAAGTACGGACTGGCGTACCCAATGGGTGCAAGAATGATGTCGGGACAGACAACAATGCACGAAAAATTTGAAGAGATGGCAGCGCTTTTTACTCACAAAGAGGATGCTTATCTTTTAAACTTCGGTTACCAGGGAATGGTTTCGATAATCGACGCTCTTGTAGACAGACATGATGTTATTGTCTACGATTCCGAGGCTCATGCTTGTATTATGGATGGATTACGGTTGCACATCGGCAAGAGATTCGTTTTTCCGCATAATGATATGGAAAGTTGTGAAAAGCAGTTACAAAGGGCAACAAAACTGGTTGAGGAAACCGAGGGTGGAATCCTTTTAATCACTGAAGGTGTTTTTGGTATGGCCGGCGACCTGGGCAAACTTGATAAGATAGCTGCTTTGAAAAAGAAATATAACTTCCGGTTGATGGTAGATGATGCTCACGGATTTGGTACAATGGGTAAAAATGGGAGTGGTACCGGTGAACATTTTGGAGTGCAGGATCAGATCGATGTTTACTTTGCGACTTTTGCAAAATCGATGGCAGGTATTGGCGGGTTTGTGGCAAGTACGAAAGATGTGATAAATTATTTGCGCTATAATCTACGGTCCCAGATATATGCAAAGTCGCTCCCTATGGCAATGACCCTTGGAGCTATCAGACGACTTGAGTTTATTCAGACACACCCGGAAATAAAAGAAAAACTCTGGACCATCGTTCGAGCTTTACAGAAAGGTTTGCGAGAGGCCGGATTGGATCTGGGCAAAACAGAATCGCCTGTTACTCCTGTATTTATGAAGAGCGGTGTTCCGCAGGCAACACAAATGATATATGATCTGAGAGAGAATTATGGAATTTTCTGTTCTGTCGTAATTTATCCTGTTGTTCCGCGGGACGTTGTTATGCTGAGGCTTATACCAACTGCTGCACACTCACTTGAAGATGTTGCTTATACAGTTAAGGCGTTTAAGGAAATAAAATCAAAGGTTGATAACAATGAATATCCTGATACGGTTGTTGATTTCAGTAAATTGGCGTAACCAGAATTCCATTAACCACGGAGAAAATAACCACCGGGCCTGGTAGAGACACAAGATTTTGTGTCTCTACAAATCCTCCTTCTTTGCCTCTTCCCAGATAACATTCATCTCATCGAGACTCATATCGTGAAGAGAAATACCTTTTTTAAGGGTTTCATTTTCAAGGTAATTGAATCGTTTGATAAACTTTCTGTTCGTCTTCTCAAGAGCTGCTTCCGGATCAATACCATATAGCCGGGAAGCATTGATTATTGAGAACAGAACATCTCCCAGTTCAGATTCAATGCGTTCTGTATCTCTTTTTGCCACCTCTTCTTTCAGCTCAGAGATCTCTTCAAGAACCTTGTCCCAGATCTGTTCGCGCTTCTCCCAGTCAAATCCGACTCCCCTCACTTTCTCCTGTATCCTGTTGGCTTTTATTATTGCCGGCAATGAACCAGGAACACCTGATAAAACAGGCTTATACCCTTTATTCTCTTTAATCTTCAACTGTTCCCAGTTCTCCTCTACTTCTGAGGCTCCACGCGTAACCTTTACATCTGAAAAGACATGAGGATGTCTGTATATGAGCTTTTTGTTGATCCCCTCCAGTACATCCTTCATATCGAACTTCCCTTTTTCAGAGCCAATCTTCGCATAAAACACAATATGAAGCATAAGGTCGCCCAACTCATTTTTAATTCCTTCATCACTTCCTGAGGAAATAGCATCGGCCAGTTCGTAGGTCTCTTCTATGGTTAACTTCCGCAGACTTTCGTTGGTCTGTTTCATATCCCACGGGCATTTTTCCCTTAGTTCATCAATAATGTCAAGGAGTCTCTTAAATTCTTCAAAACTTTTGTTTTTATCATTCATTTTTAAAGCTATTAAAACAAGTGGGAAGGAGATGCTGTCTTATTTGAAATATCTACCCGTATAGCAGAACCAACAGAAATGCTTAGTAATTCGGCTACATTGGCGCCGTTTATTGATATTTCGAGCAACTCGAACTGGTTAAATCTGGCAAGCATCTCTCCGACAGCAACATCGCTATATTTGACGGAAATCTGATCGGTATAATTTTTATTACTTTGAATCAGAATTCTGAAATCTTTATTCTCAAAGACCCTGTGAAATACCTCCCTCGTAATATTAGATATTGCGTTACCATACGAATCGATAAAAATTATACTTCCGATTATTACATCTTTATCTATAGTTGCCCTGAGAGGAATTCTTTCGCTTATAGTTTTTATAGTCTTTCCAAGCTCCGACAGGTTTTTCCCTGAAATAATTGCAGCTGCAGCCTGCGAAAATATCTCAAGTTCATCTGAAGTTTCCTGATGATAAATCTTTACAACCTCGTCGGGCTCGGCATTAAGAATCAGATTAAAAATCCCGTTATCGGTTCCGATAAAATAATGATCCCTGGCTTTAACAATCAGATGATCCTGATCCTTAAGAGCTTCAGAATGAACACATATTATATGAACAGAGCCTTTCGGGTAATTGTTATAAGTGTTTCTTATTATAAAAGAAGCATGGGAAATATTAAATACAGGGATACTTCCGGCATTATCTATTACGACAGTTCCCGGAGATAAGCTGCTGAGCTTCCCTTTAATGATTCCGTAATAGATATCATCGGGCTTCCATTCTGTTGTTAATGTAATTACCGGCATATGAAAAAACTTATAACAAAGATAATCTTCTAAGGAAAAAATAACCTTACTTTGTAGTGTTCAACGTATTTATTTTTGAACTATTTTCAAATTTCACGGCTATTTGTTAAAATTTGGAAATCGGTCAATAATTTTTTGAGGTTTAATGACAGAGATTATAGTATTTCTTGAGGATATTGATCCTATTGTGTTCTTCGGCACAAACAACTCATTGCTTGATAAAATCCGTAGTTTTTTTCCCAAGATAAAAATTCTCGCCAGAGGTAATGAGATTAAGTGCATGGGGGAGGAGGCTGAGATTTTGATTTTTGCAGAGAAGTTCAATGAACTCATTGAATATTATCAAAAATACCATCGCCTCGACGAGCTTGATATAGAGAAATATTTCTTTGATGCCGAGCACATGAAGTCGGCTTCCAATGGCGATTTCGAGCAGGTTATTGTTTTTGGCACCAGCGGAAAACCGGTAAGAGCGCGTACTGTAAACCAGTTATTGCTGCTTAATGATTATAGAAAAAGTGATCTGATAATTGCAGAGGGTCCGGCAGGAACGGGTAAAACATATACGTCTATTGCTTTGGCAGTAAGGGCATTGAAGGAAAGAGAAGTCAAGAAAATTATTCTCACCCGACCGGCTGTTGAAGCTGGTGAAAAACTTGGTTTCCTTCCCGGAGATATGAAAGATAAGCTTGACCCTTATCTACAGCCTCTCTACGATGCACTCCACGATATGCTTCCGGCCAAAAAGCTTGAATCGTGGCTCGAAGATGGCACAGTGCAGATAGCTCCGCTGGCATTTATGCGGGGAAGGACACTCGAGAATGCATTCGTTATACTCGATGAAGCTCAGAATGCTACAATAAGCCAGTTAAAGATGTTCCTGACAAGGATGGGAGTGAGCTCTAAGTTCATTATTACAGGAGACACTACACAAATTGATCTCCCAAGGAAAAGTGATTCGGGACTGCTTCAGGCAATGCGTATCCTCGAGGATATTCCGGGGATATTAATAATCAAATTCGACGAGAGAGATATTGTAAGACATGAACTTGTGAAAAGAATTGTGAGAGCATATGAGAAAGAAGAAAACAATACAGAGAAAAAGAAAACTGTTAATTAATTAACAATATGACAAAGACCATCTTAAGTTCGAATTACAATTTTCCCGGACAAAAAAGTGTCTATAAGGGAAAGGTCAGAGATGTTTATAATATTGACGATAAGTACCTGTTAATGATAGTATCGGACAGGATATCAGCATTTGATGTGGTACTGCCTAAAGGAATACCTTATAAGGGACAGGTGCTTAATCAGATAGCTGCAAAATTTCTCGACGCAACAAGTGATATTGTTCCAAACTGGAAAATAGCCACTCCCGACCCTACGGTTACCTTTGGTCATAAATGTGAACCATATCCGGTTGAAATGATTGTAAGATCATGTCTTACAGGTAGCTCGTGGCGTTCGTATAAGAATGGCGCAAGGGAGATATGCGGAATAAAGATACCCGATGGTATGAAAGAGCATCAAAGGTTTCCTGAACCGATTATTACTCCAACAACCAAAGCAGAACAGGGAAGGCATGATGAGGATATTTCACGTTCTGAGATACTTAAAAGCGGTCTTATTTCAGAGAAAGAGTATAAGTTGATAGAAAAGTATACATTTGAGGTTTTCAAGAGAGGTTCTGAAATTGCTGCGGAGCATGGTCTGATTCTCGTCGATACCAAATATGAGTTTGGTAAAAAAGACGGAAAAATTTATCTTATTGATGAAATAAATACTCCTGATTCTTCACGCTATTTTTATGCGGATGAGTATCAGGAAAGGTTCGACAAGGGATTGCCTCAGAAGCAGTTGTCGAAGGAGTTTGTGAGAGAATGGCTAATGGCAAACGGATTCCAGGGACTTGAAGGGCAACATATACCGGAAATAACTGATATTTTTGCAAATAAAGTGTCTGAAAGGTATATAGAACTATTTGAAAAAATAACCGGCGAAAAATTTATAAGGACAGATATAACAAACGTTCCGGAAAGAATTGAAAAAAACTGCCTGAAATTTCTTAAATCGTTGTAATTAACGCTAGAGACTAACAAGATAAAGAATGAAGATGATAAGCTGGGTAAAGGTTTTGCCTTTAATAATTATTTTAGCAGTTGTAAATAGTACTCTCTTTTCACAGGTGCCCGTAGAGAGATCAAAAGATAAAGTAATTATATCGGGTATTCCTTATTATGTTCATCTTGTAAAAAAGGGAGAGACAGCTTATTCAATTTCAAGAGCTTACGGGATTACTGTTGAAGAACTTATAAAGGAGAACCCTCCGGCAGTTTATGGAGTAAACGAGGGACAATCTTTAAGAATTCCTATAAGACCGGTTACTGAGTTAAAACCTTCAGAAAAGTTACCGGTTATTACACAACGCGATGAAGAAAAGTTTATCTATCATAAACTGAAGCCGGGAGAAACGGTATATTTTCTTTCAAAATCTTACGGTGTGTCAGAGAATGAAATTATTCAGAGTAATCCCTCCATTGATATTAATAAACTGCCTGTTGGCGCTGAAATAGCTGTTCCCCGGAGAGTTTTTAAGAACGACCAACAAAAATTCGACGATCAGGAGAAAAAATACATTTATCATAAAGTACTAAAAGGAGAATCACTTGCCTCAATCGCAAAATTGTATGGTCTTACAGTAAGAGAATTAAGGAAAGAAAACCGTGATTTAAGGTTTCCACAGGTTGATGATTTTGTGAGGGTTCCGGGAGCGAAAATGGCAGAAATCCTGAAAACCGAACCAGTTTTAGCCGATACGGTACCTGTAATAGTTGAAGAACCCGGGATTAAATTGGCAGAAAGACCGGCAGGTTTCACTCAGGTACAAGACCTTAAAGGCTCATTAAACGTTGCTGTTTTGCTTCCATTCTATCTAAAGGAAAATGCTGTACGAGTAGAAATTGACTCCTCTAAATATAAAAATGGAAAGAAAGTATACAAAGTTAATAAGTTGCCTGAAGACTGGATGTATTCAGGAAGTCTTGATTTTGTTGAAATGTACGAGGGTATACTTCTTGCAGTAGACACGCTAAGATCATTAGGATTGAATATCACTCTCCATACGTATGATATAAAAAGCGACACAATTGAGATTACAAAACTAATTAACTCAGGCGTATTAGCAGGCATGAACCTGATAATCGGACCAGTGTATTCACATAACCTGACTAAAGTTGCTGATTATGTAAGAGCTCTTGGTATTCCTGTAGTGTCTCCGGTAACACTTATTAACAATTCTGTTCTGGCAAATAATCCGACACTGTTTATGGCTAATTCTTCTCTCCAAATAGCCCAGAATGCTCTTGCAAAAAATATTAGTGAGTACTACAATAATAATCTTGTATTTATTCACGCCGATTCAACCGGAACTGATGCGGATGTCAAACGGTTTAAAAATCTTATTTTTACAGAGTTGAGTTATAAAATGTCTTATGAAGATATTAAGTTTAAGGAATTTCTCTTCTACAACAGGTCTATGTTTAATAATGACTCAATTAACCGGCTTAGTCATGCCCTCTCAGAGCAAACCAGAAATGTAATTATAATAGCCTCAGAAGAGGCTCCTGTGATAAGTGAAATAATTGGAAATATACATGGGCTGACCAAAAAATTCGATATTAAGGTATTTGGATATCCCATTATCAGAGAAATTGATAACCTGGACTCTAAGGATCTGTTTGACATGGATATTATGGTATATTCTCCGTTTTGGATAGATTATTCAAAAGTGAATGTAAAACGTTTTAACTCACAGTTCCGGCAAAAGTTTCTGACACAACCTGGGGAAAAGAGTTATGCGTGGCAGGGATACGATATTGCATACTACTTCTTAAGTGGTATTGCAATTCATGGAAAGGATTTTATCTCAAACCCTGCAATTCATTATCCTGAGCTTTTACACACAGAATATAATTTTTTGCGAAAGGAGGCGGGTGAGGGATTTGAAAATCAGAAGCTCTTTATTGTCAGATATACAAAAGATTATGAAGTTAAACTGGTTGAATAAAATGAACCGGATTAAAGAACAATTGATCTTTAAATTCAATTTTGCAATCAGGACTGACCCCTTTATGTTAATAAAAATTAACAATCGGGAATATAAGCACAACATTAATTGTCTATCTGTTATAGTATGATTAAAGAATCGTACAATGTACCTGAGGAAACCGATCTGGTAACTGCATCGCTGAATGGCGATAAAAAAGCATTTGGAGAGATTGTTACCAAATACCAGAAAATGGTTGCCCGTACAGTTAAAGGTATGCTGGGCGATTCGGTTTTTGCTGATGACATAGGGCAGGAAGTTTTTATAAAACTTTATTATTCATTATCAGAGTTCAGAGGAGAAGCAAAACTGTCGACATATATTCAGAAAATTGCAGTGAACCTTACACTTAATGAAATAAAAAGAAGAAAAAGATTTTTTTCAATGTTTTCACAAAAGGGAAACAATGAAATGTATGAATTTGAAGTTGCGGATCAGGATAATGAGGAAAGAAAAGAGGCATCGGAATTAGTAAATAAAGCGTTACAGGCAATGGATCCTAAATTTCGTATAATATTGACAATGAGGATGCTACAGGGCTATTCCACTAAAGAAACAGCTGAAATGCTTGATCTACCTCTAGGAACAGTTCTTTCAAGGTTATCAAGAGCACAGGAACAGTTAAGGAATATTTTGGAAAAACTATAAAAAAATGAAAGCATCAGAGATTAAAAAATTGCTGATCAGTTCACTGAATGCGAATACTGACACTACCGATATTTCCGGTAGACTGGAAGAGTCAGGTATCTCCTTCGATTTCAAAAAAGGGTTTAGTGAAAAGGTCATGAATAAAGTATTTTCGGTGGGCATAACTGTTAACAAGGAAGTGGAGTTTGTAAAATCTATGACTTTTGCTTTTAACCGTATAGCGCTTACCGGAGTAGCGGCAATTGTGATACTCCTCTTATCTATCTTTCTGATGGAAGGAACAATTTCTTTCAACTCATTTATTGGATTGAGCAATAACTACGACGAGAGTATTGTATGTCTGTTAACAGGTAATTAAGGTAAAATGAAAGCAAAACCAATAATTGTAGTAGTTGTAACGTTGATTATAGGATTCGTTCTGGGTATGCTTACTTCTGCCCAGATAAGATACCATAAGTTAAAACCTGTTAGCGTCTATTTTTCTGAAGAGAGGTTTCGCGATGGTTTCTATAGAGCCATTGAACCAGATGATCAACAGAAGGCAAAAATTGATGTCGTTCTTGATAAATATGCTCTTCTAAATAGTGAATTACAGAACAACTTCCGTAAGCAATTAGATGCAAACATGATAGATTTCAGAAAAGAACTGGATCTGAATCTGACGAAAGAACAACTTGCCCGTTTGAAAGATATGGATGACAAACGCCAGGAGATGATAAGAGGAAACAGGAAAAATCACGATCGTGATTCTTCACGATTCAGAGAAGGGAGGCCTCATAATGAGGATGAAAGGCAGAATCCTCCCGGTTCTGGTCGATCTCCGTTTCCCCAGCACGATTCGGCAAGACTACCCGATAAGAAATAACAGATAATCAAGAAGTATTGGCAAGTCATCAGGACTAACTCCGAGGGAGATGAGCAGCGACTTATCTTCTGAAAAAATAGCTATGAACTGTTCTTTCGATAATTCACCGGTTATTATGCTTTGTCTGTAATAACCGACAGCTTCCTTCTTATTGCCTTTACATAAAGCAAGATGACCCTTATTTATCAGATCATGGGCGTTTAGCTTCCCTTCAGATAAGCGGTCATAATATTTTTCTGAATCTTCAAATCTTCCCAGTGCAAAATAGCAATACGCTATTGGTCTCAATATCCTGAGGTTCCCTGGTTCGTTATATTCAACTTTGAAATAGTATTTTAACGCATTCTCATAATCCTTAAGATCCAGATAACTGTGTGCAGTCATTATCACCGTATGAATATTATCCGGTTCTAAATCATATGCCTGCAGATAGTATTCAAGCGACTCCTCATTCTTCCCAATCCTCCTCAGACATAAACCTATTTTTTTTATTGTCCATGCTTTTCTGTCAATCAGCTCAGCTCTCCTGTAGTACTTAAGCGCTTCATCATAATCGGATTTCTCCTGATAACAATACCCAATTTTTTCATATAATTGAACATCAGAAGGTTTTAAAATGATTTGTTTGAGAAACAGAGAAAGAGCATCATCGTAAAAGTTCTTGCTGAAGAAATAATCTGCCAGACCGGCTTCAGCCTCTGTTGCATTACACGTCATCCTGAAAAACTCTGAATTATATATATCAAGTTTTCCTATAAACAGATCCTCAAATTCTTTCTTATAGGGCGATAGTTTATAAAAGCGGTAAATATCCTGAAGATACTGAGTAACAATAGTGCGAAAATTCTTGTAAGGGTCTAAGGCTGTTTCTTCATCATTTAGTTGCTGAAGCCCTTCGAGCTCCATACGGAAAACCTTCAGCATCATGCTTTTTTGAGCCGAAGGAAGGTATTTAAGGTTTAGAAGCAGTGAATATTTGTCGGAGTTACAAATAAAAGGAGTTTTATATAAGGCTTCTGCAAGTTCATTGGTACCAGGACCAAGTATCTCGTCTTTGTGGATTTCGTTAACAGTTTCGTGGTCAGGATAAAATGGCACGAACCAGTTCTGGAAATTTTTGAAGAAATCAAAATGTTTCATGTTGGCAAAGGCAGACATGTAAACGTCTGCCCCTTCCATCTGCAGCTTTGTAAGCTCTTCCATTGTCTTAAATATCTCTTCCGAGTCATTAAACATCTCAGACCAATCGGGGTTTTTCTCTTCATACTTATCTTTTGGAAGAATATTTTCCAGATCAAGTTTTTCCTCTATTCTTGGTTTTAACCTGGCTACCTGAGGTAATATCTCATCCTGAAGTTTTTTGCTAAGTTTTTCCGTCTCCTTCGATCTTATAGTCTGTAAAACAATGATCATACAACGCTCCCTGAAGGTGTTGTTCTCACTAAGCTTGTTAATTCTGTCTGTAATATCCGGATATAACAAAATCCTTCCGTTATAGTAATGAAGATTCAGAATTAGTCCTGAAAGAGCCCTTTCCATTACCTGTTCCTGCCCGGCTTCATAAATTCTTATAAGATGAAAAAGCTTTTCCGACTGCCATGTCCTTAGCGAACTAAGTGTAATAGCAGTTGTAAAAATACTTGCTTCATGCCATCTGAACTTTTCCGATTTCAGAATAATATTTATCAGACTGTTTTCAGCTTCGCCATAAAAATCAGTTAACCATAAATGATTAAAGATATTCATAATGAGCTGTTTGTGTTTTTTCGAAATTTCAGAATCAGGATCGGGATTTATCTCATTACTCAATTTCAACCATTCATCAAGTTCAGATTTAAACATCAGGTCGTCAACAGTTTCTACAATTGTTTTGCCACTTAGTCTCATTTCTTTCTCGGCTTGCTGTTTTACCCAGTAGGTATTCCATCCGGAATTATGTGACAATATGTCTTGTCTCACCCGGTCGGAAAGGCCCAGAATAGACTGAATTAGTTTAAGATATATCTTAGTACGTTCCGGATCATTAATTCCTTCAATAGTATAGGTGAGCATATTCCTGTACGTCATAACCAGGTTATCGTATTCATCTCTCAGGTCGCCAGATGAAGAACCGGTTACCATATCTGATAGAATATCAAGACCTTGCTTTATTCTTTTCTCAGAAATAAAGCTGCAGAGTCTTTTATGTTGTTGTATAACTTTTGCTACATCCATCTTTTTCCGTTTATTAGTATGAAATATGACAAAAAATCATTTCATCCTTTCTGAAGGATATCTGCAACAATCAGACCGTTTAATAAATTATCCTGCCCGGGATTCAGAATCTGAATCCAATGCTTAGATAGGCTTTTGTTTTTCTGAAAAATTTTTCATTATTGTAATTTCCATGCATTAACCCGATTTTTAATGGGCCAATAATTGACATATAGCCGAGTTCCAGTCCATAACCGGAAACGAATGAATAACCGTTTTTGCGACCCGGTTCCTGAATGGCAAATAAGTCGGAAATTATATTCAGATGAGTTTTTTCTTCAAGTTTTACATCGAGTTCGCCTCTGATTCCCGCCATTTTATTTACCGGAATTTCATTGGCGTTGAAACCAATCACAGAGACAGATCTTTTACTTATAGGTTCCGGACCGCCAAGCATATAGAAATTGTTTCCTGCCGTAAGAGAATCTGATTTTGTAATGAAAAGAATATCACTGCCAAGTCCAAATGTAAGCCTTTTATTAAGAGGGAAATAGTGTCTGAAATGTCCGTAAATAGTATAGAATCTATCGAAAGAAAATTCGCCGGGATTATTACTCTCATATACTGACTTTGTTGTGCCGGCTCTTATTCTTCCCGACTGAAGTTTAGATGTGTATGCCGAGAGATTGAATATAGTTCCTCTATCAGGGAAATGTTTATTATCGAGTGAGTTTACGTTATAATTATAACCTGCTGTAATATAATTATATGATAAGTCTTTCAGCGGAACATCAGAATCAGAACGCAGCCGGAGATTTGAATTTTCATAGTTTATAGATATGCTCATGATATGATTCAGTCCAAGACTCCTATTGATTGATACTCCGGGATTGAAATTTATACTGACCACATTGCCAATTTCACCTCTTAACCTTAACATTGGTATAGGGGTATTATCGGAGTTGAAGAATAGTGATATTGCAAATTTCTGATTTTTATCAATGAATTGGGTTGCATTGAAATTAAACCTGTAATACTTACTTATAAACGAATTTGCCTTAATTACCGATTTTTTAGTCAGCATGTCTTTTATTGACATGCGTAGAACGAAACCGGCCTGAATATAATTATCATAATAAACAGATCCGTAAAGTATAGACATTGGTTTCTCTATGCAATCAACTACAAGTATGAGTGAATCATTACGGGGCACAATTCTGTATTTTACTTTATCAAACCATGTTTTTCCATAAAGTAGATCAATTCTGTCCGTCAGCATTGATCTGTCAACTTTTTTCTGAGGTTCAATGTTTAGTACCCCGAGTATCTGAAAATCTGTGTAATCTTTATTACCTTCTATTTCAATCTTGTCAAAGATATATGTTTGTTTATCCAGGATATTTGTGAGTGGCTTTTGTATGCCAATCTGGTTTAGAGAGTCTGCGAGTTTTTTGAAGTATTCCTTAAATGGGAGAGCAGCTTCATATCCAACCTTAACCAGAGGTTCTATATTCTCAAAATCATAAATCTGAAATTTTTCAGTTTTGGGTTCTATCAGAACGTTTACAAGATCTTTCTCCTCTTCAAAGTCAACATGGCTTCTGAAAAGTGCAATCTGCCTCAATATTCCCGATACAGTCTCAAGTTCATCTTCATTCGGAACATCGAAACCAACGTAGGAGCCAATGACAATATCGGCTCCCATCTGAATTACTTCGCCGGCAGCAAAGTTCCGTATCAATCCGCCATCTACAAGTAACAGAGAATCAATTCTTAAGGGAGTAAATACAGAAGGGACTGACATGCTGGCTCTTAACGCATCCGCCAGATATCCTGTTTCAAGATTTATTTTTTTATAATTTGTTATATCAGTAGCCAGACACATGAATGGAATCGGGAGCTTGGAAAAATCGTTAATATCTGCTGCAGGCCAGGTATAATAACTAAGCATATTTTCAATTTGCTGACCATTAATAAGTCCGGAAGGGAGCTTAACCTTTTTAGAAGAAAGAGGTATTGTAACTATATTATTGTTGAAATGGCTTTTTTCAAGATAATCAACTTTATTCTGCGGTATATTATTAGACATGATAAGTTTCCAGTTTATCATTTTTAATATTTTTTCGATACTGTCTGCTGAATATCCTAAGGAGTACAATCCCCCGACAATGCTTCCCATACTTACCCCGGTAATAAAATCAGGTCTTAATCCAGCCTCTTCCATTACCTTAAGTACGCCGATGTGGGCTATGCCATGTGCTCCGCCTCCGCTAAGTACCAGACCGAGGTGGGGTCTGTTGTTCGGGGTTTGAGCAAATACATTAGTTTGAATGAATACAAACAGGATAATAAAAAGAGTTTTTCTTACCGGACTTCTTATAAAACTACCGGAATACCATCTCATAATTGCAGATTAAGTAAAAACTTTGATGATACAGCTAAAAGTGTACAAGATAGCAAATTTGAGTAACTTTGCGAAGTGAAAAACCAGAATTCTTTCAACTCAAAATGGCTTCCTACAACTAAAAAGGAATTGGATTATCTTGAGTGGGATCAGCCGGATATTATTCTTTTCAGTGGCGATGCCTATGTCGATCATCCCTCTTTCGGTACTGCTGTAATTGCCAGAGTTATAGAGTATGAAGGATTCCGCGTAGCTATTGTTCCGCAGCCAAACTGGAAAGACGATTTAAGAGATTTTAAAAAGTTAGGAAGACCAAAATACTTCTTCGGAGTTACTGCAGGCAACATGGATTCGATGGTTAACCATTATACTGCTGCCCGCCGTTTGAGATCTGATGATGCCTACACACCTGGTGGAAAAGCCGGGTTCAGACCTGATTATCCCACTATTGTTTATACCAAAATTCTCAAAGAGTTTTTCCCGGATGTTCCAGTCGTTATAGGGGGTATTGAAGCTTCAATGCGACGACTTACACATTATGATTACTGGAAAGATTCTCTGGAACCCTCAATTCTTTTAAGCAGTGGTGCTGATTTGTTGATTTATGGTATGGGGGAGCAACCTCTGCGGGAGCTTCTAAGATCAATTAAGAATGGAATTCCTTTTTCTTTCATAAATACAATTCCACAAACTGCAGTAGTCAGAAAAAAAGATGATCCACTCCCCGCACAGAGAAAGTGGAAGGATATAGGCCTCCATTCATTTGAGCAATGCCTTAATGATAAAAAGCTATTTGCGGAAAATTTTGTGAAGTTCGAAAAGGAATCAAATAAAATTGAAGCTGCACGGTTGAATGAGCCGAAAGGTGACTTAAGCGTAATTATAAATCCTCCCTTCCCGCCAATGGGGGAGGACGAGGCTGACAAGACTTTTGATCTTCCTTTTATGTATTTACCTCATCCCAGGTATAATAAAAAAGAAGACATTCCTGCTTATGAAATGATAAAATTCTCTGTTAATATTCATCGTGGTTGTTTTGGAGGATGCAGCTTTTGTGCTATAGCTGCTCATCAGGGAAAGCAGATAATAAGCAGATCAGAAGGCTCAATTCTGAAAGAAGTGAAAAAGATTTCGGAGCTACCTGATTTTAAGGGATATCTCTCCGACCTGGGTGGTCCTTCAGCAAACATGTACAGAATGAAAGGCAAGGACATGAAACTTTGTAATGTATGTTCAAGGTCATCCTGTATCTGGCCGGCTGTATGCAGAAACCTTAATACGAACCATAAGGAGCTTACACAGCTCTACCGGAATGTGGATAATATTAAAGGGATTAAAAAATCATTTATCGGGAGCGGTGTACGTTACGATCTTCTGTTTCCGGAGTGGAATAAAAATGCCGGCAGGGATGAAGGAGAATATCTCGAAGAACTTATATTGAATCATGTTTCTGGAAGACTTAAAGTAGCTCCTGAACATACCTCCCCGGGCGTTCTGGCCAATATGCGGAAAGCACCATTTGACCTTTTCAGGAAGCTTAAAAAGCGATTTGATACTATTAAGACAAAATATGATCTTAAGTACGAGATAATCCCCTATTTCATTTCATCCCATCCCGGATGTACAGATGCTGATATGAAAGACCTCGTGGCCGAGGTAAAAAGTCTTGGAATAAAACCTGAGCAGGTTCAGGATTTTACTCCAACACCGATGACGCTGTCTACACTAATGTATTATACTGGTTTCGATCCATATACTGGAAAGAAGGTATTTGTTGCGCGAAATATTGAGGATAAGAGAAAACAGAAGGAGTTTTTCTTTTGGTACAAGAAGGAAGAGGGGCCCAAGGGCACAACGGCTCAATGGCGCAAAGTAGCAGAAGTCAGGAAGGGGAGAGGAGGAGAAAGGGAGAAATAGAGCCTCTTTTTATATGTGATTTGGGGATTCCTCGCTAACGCTCGGAATGACGTGGAATGAGGAATCTCCTGGGGCCGAGACAATTCTGCTAAAAACTATTTTCATTAATACGTCGAGGGAAGAAGCGCTAAGAATTAAGCCGAAAGATTAAACTGCAAAAAACAATAAATGTGACATTTAGTAAATCATTGTCCATCAGGTGACTCCATATAAACTACAGGTTTCCCTGCCTTTATGGCGTACTCAATTTCACTCCGTGTTGAAGAGCCGATATAACCACCAACATTAATCACAAATATTTCATCAGAGAGATCAATTTTCCGCTTGTGCATATCGTCGAGCATTGGTTTTGTTGTTTCTTCCCATACCTCATTGTCGCCTGAATGTCCGAACAGACCAACACTTATGACAATGTTACCTTCCAGTGTCAATCGTTTTTGTTCTGCAATAAATTCATCTTTGAATTTTGTGCTTCCGCATAGAGTTATAATTTTATATTTTCCATTCATAATAGGAGATTTTAGTTAATTCTGATGTTTTCAGTTTGTTAAGTATTAATGCAATTTTCCATGTTTATTTCAGTTTTACAATTTAGTAAAATTTATTACTATCCCGAATATGATACTTATCAGGAAGATGACAGAGCATGGATTAAAGCCATATTTTTGCAATGAATGTGAAACATCCTCTTCCAACTGTACTTACAGAACCAGGTCAGATAAGCATATGAATTCTTATTTAACACCAAAATAAATGAAAGTGCGAATTGTGTAATTTATTATCAGAATTATATAATACTTATTTATTAAAATGCGAACATCTTTGCCGGGATTCAGAAATAGCGATCTGGTTTATCGAAAATGAAAACAGATAATGCGGAATTTTTGAGTGAATTATTTTACAATCTGTTTAAACTTATTTGGATAATATTTGTTAAGATTTGAACAACTGATGTTAATTAGTAAAGTTGTTTAGAGGACCATTAAAAGGATGGATATTTACTTATAAGATAAACTGTTGGCCAATCATAGTGGTATTTAAAATAAAATGACTATCGGTAATGATACATACAAAATTCAAAAACGCTTGAAAATCAATTTATTTACCCCAGTCCGCCAGCTGGCGGAGAGTAAATTGATTTTGGCTGCGCCGAGCTCGAACTGTTGTTCTCGGTTCTTCGCT